>Ga0194128_10000013_pt1 | contig 294568 bp, 250 predicted proteins | sample TA2KigCa65mmetaG_FD_148650 | JGI IMG/M metagenome (GOLD analysis project Ga0194128, IMG submission 148650) | Freshwater microbial communities from Lake Tanganyika, Tanzania - TA2015037 Kigoma Deep Cast 65m | ecosystem: Environmental > Aquatic > Freshwater > Lake | place: Tanzania: Lake...
GCCTCGCCCTCTCACATTTTCAGGATCATCTTGTGTTGGAATCAATCCCGGTTTCAGGATCATCTTGTATTGGAAAATTCTGTCCCACCTCTTGCTAACCGCTCTGTGATATCGTGGTCAACCCGGTCATGCACTACCCCAATCCAATCTCTCACGGCCGCCGCTGGTCCATCATCGTCCTGCTGTGTATCGGCTTCATCATCGCTTACTTTGACCGGATCAACCTCTCCATCGCGCTGGCCAGTCCGGACTTCAAAAACTTCTTCCGGCTCACCGATGTCGACCGCGGCACGCTGAACTCGGCCTTCTTCTGGACTTACGCGGCACTGCAGATTCCGGCCGGCTGGTTTGTCGACCGCTACGGCGTGAAGTGGCCGTACGCCGGCGGCTTCTTTGTCTGGAGCGTGTTGTCGGCGGCGACGGCATGGTGCACGGAGTTGTGGCACCTGATCGGCATCCGGTTGCTGCTCGGCGTCGGCGAATCGATGGTCACCCCGGCGGGCATGCGTTGGATCAGGCTGAATGTTCCTGAAAACCACCGCGGACTGGTGATCGGCATCTACATGGCGGCCGCGAAAGTGGGACCTGCACTGGGCGCCTATGTCGCCACCATCCTGCTGACGAAATCCGGCTGGCAGAACATGTTTCTCATCATCGGATTCGGCGGGCTGATGTGGCTGCCGTTTTGGCTGCTTCTGGTTCGCGACGATGACCGGCTGATCGAGAAGGCCGAGCAGGAAGCCGCCAAGAAGGCGGGAACTCAGGCGAGCGTTGATTTCTGGCGCCTGCTGAAGAGCCCGGTGATCATCGGCACCGTGATCGGCACCTTCTGCTACCAGTACTTCGTCTATTACTGCATGACCTGGCTGCCGGCCTACTTCAAGGAGGCGCGTGGACTGTCGCTCGATAAGATGGGCGCCTTCACCTTCGCGAGTTTCACCGGCATGGCTGTGGTGGCCACTCTAGCCGGTTTCGCCGCTGACAGGCTGATTGAGCGCGGCGGGAATCCGGTTAAGGTGCGCAAGGCGTTCATCTATGCCGGCTTCCTCACCGCCTCGACGGAAATTTTCGGCGTCTACACCGATTCGCAAAACGTCGCTCTGTTTTTCGCCGTGTTCAGCTTGAGTGGACTGGGCCTGATGACCGCCAACTATTGGGCGCTGACGCAGACACTGCTGCCCGGCGCCGCCATCGGCCGCATCGTCGGCGTGCAGAACTGCGCCGCCAACCTGCCTGGCATCGTGGCGCCGATGCTGACCGGGTGGCTCATGAGTGTCACCGGGAGCTATGACGCGCCCATGCAGGCGATCTGGTTCTTCCTCATCGCCGGCATCGCGAGTTACCTATTCCTGGTCCGCGAAAAATACGTACCCAAAGGAGTCTAGCCTTGGCGCCGAAAAAAGTTGTATTGGAGAATGTCCGAGTCCGCGTCACCGAGGTCACCTATGAGCCCGGCGTTCCGCGGGCCCGCCACATCAGGCCGACCGACCAGGTGATCGTTTTCCTGGACGACTGCAAGTATGAGCGCACCGATTCCAAGACTGGCGAGAAAACCGTGCGCGAGCGCAAGTCCGGGGATGTGATCTGGCATGACCGCTCCGAGGATGCCCCGGTGCTGCGCAATGCTGGTTCGAAAGCCTACCGCAGCCTGCTGATCGAGTTGAAGGGAGACTGAGCCGGGTATGGAATTCCGGCAAGCGGCCGTCATCGGCACGGGCATGATGGGGCCCGGCATCGCGCTGACGCTGGCGCTGGGCGGGCTGCGCGCCACCATTCTGAGCCGCTCGCAGGCCTCGGCGGAGGCAGGTCTTGAAAAGGCTCGGTCACAGCTGAAACTTCTGTCGGAGAACGGCCTCGCCTCCCTGGATGCGGCCGCGCTGCTGAGCGCGACGGCGGAGTTTGACGCCGCCATCGGCGCCGCCGACATTGTTGTCGAATCGGCGCCGGAAAAGATGGACTTCAAGCAGGATCTCTTCGCCCGCATGGACGCCATCGCGAAGCCGGATGCCGTGCTCGCCAGCAACACCTCCGGGCTGAGCATCACCGCCATCGCCTCACGTTGCCGGAGACCGGAGCGCGTACTCACCACGCACTTCTGGAATGCGCCGCACCTGATGCCGCTGGTGGAGATTGTGAAGGGAGAAAAGACGGATCATGCGGTGGCGCAAGCTGTAGGCGAACTGCTCACCCGCTGCGGCAAAGTGGCCGTGATGGTAAAGCGTGACACGCCCGGCCAACTCGGCAACCGGCTGCAAATGGCCCTCGTCCGCGAAGCGGTGCATATTGTCGAGGCGGGCATTGCCGATGTCGAGGATGTGGACCTGGTTGCCAAAAACGGCTTCGGCCTCCGCTTGCCCGTCTACGGCATATTCGAACACCAGGACGCCGTCGGTCTGGACATGGCGCTCGCCATTACCGAGTATGTTTCCTCGGACCTCTACAGCCAACCCCGCGCGCCCGACCTGATGCGCCGGAAGGTGGCTGAAGGCAAACTCGGCGCCAAGACGGGCGAAGGCTTCTACGACTGGTCAAAGAAAGACATCGTCGAGGTGAAGCGCCGCCGGGACGGTTTTGTATTGGATTTTCTGAAGCGCTGGCGCGGGTGACTACTCTTCCTCGACAATCTGCGAGGCCAGGTAGTTCTGGATGCCTACTTCCTTGATCATGTGCAGCTGTGCTTCCAGCCAGTCCACATGCTCCTCCTCATCCACCAGGATCTTCTCAAACAGCTCGCGCGAGCCGTTGTCGCCGACCTCGGCGGCATGCTTGATGGCGGCATTCAGGCGCGGCAGGGCTTCCAACTCCAAGGCAAGGTCGCTCTCGAACTGCTCCTTCACCGTGGTGCCGATTCGAAGCGGAAACAGGTCCTGCATCCGCGGGACGCCGTCCAGCAGCAGGATGCGCTCCAACAGCGCCTCGGCGTGCTTCATTTCCTCGATGGACTCCTTGCGTGTATAGGCATACAGGCGCTGGTAGCCCCAGTTATTCATCATCTCGGCGTGCAAGAAGTACTGATTGATGGCGGTCAGCTCCGCTTTCAGCACTTCGTTCAAGTTCTCGATAACCTTCTTGTTGCCCTTCAAGTTGCCTCTCCTTTAATAGACGATTATAGCAACCGGCATTTTCGGCGCTACACTTTCAGCACGCGGCGCAGTGTGTACATCTCGGAGTGGACGTTGGAGTTTTCCAGCCGCTTCCAGTCGTCGTTCACGCTTACCAGCTTGCCGGATACATGATTGGAGCGCTGCGAGGCGAGGAACATCGCCAGCGCCATCTGCTTATCGGGAAGGATACCGCCCGTCAGCCGGACCTGCATCGCCTCGTCCATGTCCTTCTGCCCTGCTTTTTCGCCCGCCTTCAGGATTTCATCGGTCATGTGCGTATAGGTTTCCCCGGGCGCCATGCAGTTGATCTGCACGTTCTGGTCGCGCAACTCATCGGAAAGCGTTTCGACGAAGCGCACCACGCCCGATTTCGAAGCCGCATAGGCGGTGAAGTTCGGCCGCGGCCTGCCGCTGCCGCTGCCGCCCAGGACCAGGATCTTGCCGGAGCGCCGCTGCGTCATCTCCGGCACCACGACAAGGCAGCTGTGCATCACGCCGAACAGGTTTGTCTCGACCGTCTCCTTCCAATGCGCCGCCGGATTCTGCGCAAACGGTCCGATCGGTCCCATCAGTCCGGCCGAGCAGATGAGCACGTGAATCTCGCCGAAGTGCGCGTGCATGCGTTCCACGGCCGTCTTCATCTGCTCCAGATCGCGCACATCGGCGCGCAGCCGGATGGCGGTGCCGCCGGAATGTTCGATCTCGAGCTGCGTCAGCTCGATCTCGGCACGGCTGCGCGCCAGAAGCCCGACATGAGCGCCGGCAGCTCCGAACCCGATCGCCAGCCGTTTGCCAATCCCCCGGCCCGCACCCGTGATCAATACCCCTTTGTTCCTGAACTCCTGCAATCGAGAATCCGTCTGCCTCCCCATACAAGTTAGTACATTCCTCCAAACCTTCGCACCGTGGTTCCGCATCGGCCTTGAAAATGCTGCGGTATACTAGGCATAAGCGGGAGGCAGGGTTCACCACATTCTTCCCGTGTCTGGAGATTACCAAGGAGGTTGATGAGCAAAGAAGACTGTATTGAAGTCACGGGCATTGTCGTGGAGAAGTTTCCCGCCGGTCAGTTCAGCGTGAAGCTGGACGCCGACAAGCTTGTGCTAGCGCACCTTGCCGGCAAGCTTCGCCGGAATCGCATTCGCGTTCTGGCAGGTGATCGCGTGACGGTCGAGATGTCGCCCTACGACTTGACCAAGGGCCGCATCACCTACAGGCACAAGTAGCCGCCGGCCGGCCGGCTCGCGTTCGCGGCTGCGGCATCCCATGAACGTTCTGTTTGTTCTCGGCACCCGGCCGGAAGCGATCAAGCTTTGCCCGGTCGTCCAATTCCTGCGAAAAGATCCTTCCCGGTTCTTGCCCCGGGTGTGTGTCACCGCACAGCATCGCCAGATGCTGGACCAGGTCCTTGAGGTTTTCGGCATCACCCCGGATCACGACCTGAATTTAATGAGGCCCGGCCAGACGCTGTCCTCCACGGCAGCGCGCGTCGTGGAGGGCCTGGCGCCGGTTCTGGAACAGGAAAAGCCGGATTTGGTGGTGGTGCAGGGGGACACCACGACAACCTTTGCGGGAGCGCTGGCTGGTTTCTATCACCGTATCCCGGTCGCGCACGTCGAAGCAGGCTTGCGGACCGGCGACATCTATCAGCCTTTTCCCGAGGAAATGAACCGTCTCCTCACTACCCGACTCAGCGCGCTGCATTTTGCCGCCACCGAGTGGGCCGCGGACAATCTTCGTAAGGATGGTGTGGACGAGGAGCGCATCGCCGTCACAGGCAATACCGGCATCGATGCCGTTCTCTACGTAGCCGAGCGGTTGGAGAAAGGGTTGGAGCAAGCTCCGGCTTGGCCGCAGCTTGACCCCGGCCGCAAACTGATCGTCGTGACCGCGCATCGCCGCGAGAATTTCGGGGCCGGGATGTTGAATCTCGCCGCCGCGCTGCGCGAGCTGGCCCGCCGGACGGATGTGCAGATCGTCTATCCGGTGCATCCGAACCCCAGCGTCACCGGTCCAATCCGCCAGGCTTTATCCGGCGCCGACAACATCCTGCTGATCGAGCCACTCACTTATGTCCCGTTCGTGGATCTGATGCGGCGCTCCTATTTTCTGCTCACCGATTCCGGCGGCGTGCAGGAAGAGGCGCCATCGCTGGGCAAGCCGGTATTGGTGCTTCGCAATAAGACCGAGCGGCCGGAGGCGGTGGAGGCGGGCACGGTGAAGCTGGTGGGAACCGATACGGCGGTGATCCTGGACCATGCTCGCCAACTACTGGAAGATGGCGCGATCTACCGTCGGATGTCGCGCGTTCACAACCCTTACGGAGACGGGCGCTCAAGCGAGCGGATTTCCAGCCTAATCTATTCATTCCACTTGAAAAATAAATCTTGAAATTGGCCCCGGAATTCGCCTGTTTTTCGCCTCGAATCCGGCCGTCCTTTCCCGCTTCCGTTTATCTTCTCTTCCAGGAGGCTCCTATTTTCATGAGGACCATTCATCATACGACCCGTTCCCGAGGGGGATCGGGTGGGCAGGGCTCGGATCTGCATTCGCTGTTGTCAGAAAAGATTGTCGGACAGCCGGCCGTGATGAGCAGCATTCTCCCTTACGTCCAGATGTACCAGGCGGGTTTGGCGCCGGAAGGAAGACCGGTCGGCGTCTTTCTGCTGCTTGGACCAAGCGGAACGGGAAAGACACGAACCGTGGAGGCGCTGGCCGGCGTGCTGCACGGCAACGAGAAGAGTCTCCTGAAGATCGACTGCGGCGAGTTTCAGATGGAGCATGAGGTGGCGAAGCTGATCGGCGCGCCGCCGGGCTATCTCGGCCACCGCGAGACGCAGCCGATGCTGACGCAGTCCAAGCTCAACTCGATCACCAGCGAGCGCAGCAGCCTGTCCATCATCCTTTTGGATGAAATCGAAAAGGCGGCGCCGTCGATGACCAGGCTGCTGCTGGGCGTGCTCGACAAAGCGATGCTGCGGCTGGGCGACAACAATACGGTCAACTTCGAGCGCAGCATCATTTTCATGACCAGCAATCTCGGCGCCAGGGAGATGGTGCGAGAGATCAACCCGGATTTTGGCTTCCAGGCCATGGCCGGCCTGCAGCCGCGCAACGTCGTCCGGAAGCTGGAAAGCATCGGCATGCACGCGATGCGGCGCAAGTTTACGCCGGAGTTTATTAATCGCATCGACGTCACGGTCACCTATCAGCCGCTGACCACGGAATCGCTGGCGGCGATTCTTGAACACCACTTGACCGACCTGCAGGCGCACATCGATAACCGTCTGCTGACCCGTGCCTTTGACATCGAGGTTTCCCCCGACGCACGCCAGTTTCTGTTGGATCGCGGCACCAGCCAGCAATACGGTGCTCGCGAGCTCAAGCGGACCATCCACCGCAACCTGGTGCAGCCCATCGCGTCCTTGGTCGCGCAGGATCAGATCGTGCCCGGCGGCACGCTCTACGTGGAACTGTCTGAAGACGGGCAGCGCCTGGAGATGGAGTTTGATGAAGAACCGGTCCGTGCGCAGCCGGCGCTCGATGAACTCGCTCCGGTCCGCTCAGTGAGGGGAGGCAGGCCGTCCAGTACCGACGGGCCCAGGCGTCCGCTCAGGGCGGCCTGAGCCTGCTACGGCGTTGTGGATTGCGGCCCGGTTCGATAATCGAGTGATTCGCTCACACGAACCCGGTCACGAGCGAGCACTTCCAGGCGGAAGCTCAGGTCTCCGGTGGCTCTCCGGTAGATTACGCTTCCGTTCTGGAGTTGGGCCGCATCCAGATTGACCACTTTTTCATTGTTCCCATCGCGGATGATGAGCGAGCCTTGCGGGGAAGCCTTGATGGCGGGCGATGTCCGGTCCCATCTTACGTGCACGTTGTCGCCGGAGGGAGAGACGGTAAGGTGAAGCGAAAACGGATCGGCGCTCATCGCCGACGCAAGCGGGTTCCCCACGTTCAGCGCCACGTTAAAGCCGAGGATCACCCCGAGTAGCAGGAAGATGAACGACAGCGGGATCCAGATCCATCCCGTTCTGTTTCTTTTGCCCGCCGAAGGAGCCTGCGGTTGCGTGGCCTCGCCGGCTGCGGAAGGATAGGACTGTCTGGCCGGCGCTTCGTAGCCGGAATCTGGATATGTCGTTGCGCGCATCTGGTTCTCCCTCTCCTGTGACCCACCGCCGGTCTCTTCTCCTCCCAACTCCGACCGGCGAAATGCAAATTCCTGATAACTGGACTCGCTGCGGATCTCTCCGTTTTCCCTGAAAAAGAAACCCCCAATGCTCGGCCTGGTGGCGAACGGCTTCACCAGCAGGGCCACATGCCCTGGATCGGGGAAATAACGGTCGTAGATCTCCAGGTCCTCCGGTGTCAGCGAGAAGCCAACTTGGGTGTGGCTGCGGTAGAAACCCACGGCGTAGCTGTGTCTGCCTCCCTCCGGGCTCCACCGGGCGAGCGCGTCCTCAAACTCCACCATCTCTTCATCCGACAGCAAGTAGGATGCGCCGCGGGTGTGCCGGCAAGGCACGGGCTCAAAATCCTCGATTCTTACCACCGATATGGAGCCGCTGCGGCTGATCGAACCCAGCAGAATGCCGCCCACCTCCACACTACGGCGTGGCACAAGGCCGAAGCCTTGCATCACCTCACGCGACAGCCGGTCCACCACGTCCAGGTCCATGTGCACCGAGACGGGCTTGCCGGGCACCTCCCAGATATAGGTGTCCTGTGGAGCATGGTTTGCGTAGCTTCCCGGTTGACCTGTTGTGCCCATGTAGGCTGTCGAATCCGCCAGAATTGTGCGTGCTCCTTTCACCTTATCACCAACTTTGCGATCCAGGCGCGCCGGGAAACCCCGGCTGCCCGGACGTAGTCCAGCGTTTTTCTATCGGCTGGATACGGTGAAACCTTGAGGATGGGATACTTGAGCTTGTATGCCCGGCACGCTTTTCCTGGTAGCCACCCCCATCGGCAACCTCGATGACATGAGTTTCCGCGCGGTCCAAACCCTGCGCGAAGTGGACCGCATCGCCTGCGAGGATACTCGTCAGACCCGTAAGTTATTGGAAAAATTCCAGATAACCACGCCGCTCGTCAGCTTCCACGAACATAATGAAAAGGAGCGGGCGCCGAAGTTCGCAGAACAGCTCCTCGCCGGACAGTCCATTGCCCTGGTTTCCGATGCCGGCACGCCGCTGGTCTCCGACCCCGGCTTCCGGCTTGTGGAAGCCGCCATTTCCGCCGGCATCGGCGTGGTTCCCATCCCCGGCCCCTCGGCCGTTCTTGCCGCCCTAACCGCTTCCGGGCTCGCCTCGCACGCGTTTCGCTTCGCAGGCTTCCTTTCTGCAAAACGAACCCAACGCCGGAAGGAACTGGAGCGCCATCCATCCGATGAAGCCACCGCGATCTTCTTTGAGGCGCCGCATCGAATCCTGGAAACCCTGGAGGACATTGAGGAAATCCTCGGTCCTGCCACGCCCGTCGTCGTGGCGCGCGAGCTGACTAAGCTCCATGAGGAGTTCCTGCGCGGTACCGTGGCGGAGGTCAGGGCCGAGCTGGCCGATCGGCCCGCCGTGAAAGGGGAGATCACCCTGCTGGTGGGCAAAAATACAAAACAAAGCCAATCGGTGGCCGAGGCGGACCTTGCCGCCGAGCTTAAGCAGCTTCTATCCCAAGGGCTTACGCGGATGGAGGCGCTGAAGGCGCTGGCCCGGCGGCATGGGCTCCCCAAGCGCGAACTATATAAAAGGCTGGAAGGCCTCGGTGATTCCGCGCCGTAAGACTTCCGTATCCGGGTACAGGCCGCGCGCCGTTTCCAGGGTGACCAAGCTGCCGACGGGGTCCACCGGGTCCACCAGTTTCACCTTGCGCGGCGCCATCCAGCGCGCCAGGTCCGGCAGATCGTAATGGCGCAGGGCGCCTTGCACCGCGTTCTCGAACACCGCCCGGTGGATGCGTTGCCGGATGACGCTGTCATAAGAGAGCAGCATGCGGTCCAGTACGGCCGTTTCGATTCTCGCGTCCAGCGCCGCCGCGTAGAGCGCGGGCACCGCGGCCGATTCCCGTCCCACCAGCGCAATGCGCGCGGCATCCACATCCGCACGCGCTGCTAGCAGATCCACCGCGCGGCTGATATCTTCGGCGCGCATGGCGGCCAGCGGCTTGCCCGTCAGCAAGGCGGTCATCGCGCTGTAGTAGTCGCCGAAGTAGCGCGGCCAGTCTGAGCCATTCCGCTCATCGGTGGGCCGCGTCTCTCCCAATCCACGCAGATCCACCGACAGCACCACGCGCCCGGTTGCCGCCAGCGCTTCCGCGTGCGCGTTTGCGGCGGACTTGCCGCGTCCATCGGCCAGAATCAGCGCGGGCTTCCTGCCTTCCCCCGAGGGCAGGTAGAGCAGCGCCGGAATGAGAATGCCCGGCTCGCTTTGAAAAACCAGCCGCTCCAGCTCATAGGCGGTCCGCTTGCTCCGCCCGTAGGATTTGACGTTCAGCGGAGCCTTCGCCGGGTCGAAGCTCAGCATGCGGCGCACGGTGGCCAGCGTCGCGCCTGGCTGCCTGTTCTGCTCCACGCGTTTCTGATTCCGCGTGAAAACGGTTTCCGCCTTGAGCGATGTGGTTACCTGGCCCGTGCGCGTACAGCGCAGGTCCTCTTCCAATTCCAGCTTCACCTCCGGCTCCGTGGCGTCGCCTTGTCCGCCTTGCAGCCATTTCGAGAACCAGCCATAGGCCGCCTCGCGCCGTGGTTTAGTAAAGCCATGCCGGTCATCGGCCTCCACCATTCTCACTTTTTCCGCCGCGCCGATCGAGTCATAGATACGCTCGGCTTCCGAGAAGGTTTCCCGTGCACCGGCAATCGAAAAGAAGTCGCGGATCGCAGACAGCACGAGAAACGGCTTCGGCGCGAAAGAGATGACGAAGTCGGCGTGATCCAGACCTTCGCTGATCCATGGCGGAATGCACTGCTCGGCATCCTGCGGGCCGATGGTTTCCAGCAGCCGGCGCCAGGAGGTGAGATAGCAGGACGGCGCGGCCACGTGGATGCGGTCCTCCAGCGCGGCCAGGTAGGAGCTGTGCGTGCCGCCGCCGGAGTTCCCCGTCACGCCCACACGCGCCGCGTCCACCTCCGGCCGCGATAGCAGATAATCCAGTGCCCGGATGCCGTCCCAGATGGTGTACATCGCCAGGCTGTCGCCGGCCAGCAATGTCTGCAACCCGACCATCGTGTGCTCCGTCGTCGACCGCACCACTTTCGAGGCGCCGAAATCCTCGTCCCAAAGCTGGACCCGCTCGCCTTGTCCCAGCGTGTCCCACGCCAGCGCCACGAAGCCTTTCTTGGCAAAGCTGATCAGCAGCTGCTGCCACACCGTGTAGGCCTTGGCGCCAGGCTCCTCATGGCCCAGCGGAAACAGGATGGCCGGATACGGCCCTGCGCCGCGCTGGGGAACATACAGGTTCGCCGTAACGTAAAAGCCCGGCTGGCTTTCAAAGATCACCTTCTCGACGCGATAGTCGCCGCGGTCCAGCGTGCCCGTGACACGCGCGTTCAGCGGCGTGCGTTCCGGGAACCCGCCCAGGGCGCGCGTCATCCGGTCACGCACCAGCCGCCGCCGCTCGAACACCTGCTGCGAACTGGAAATGCGCGACGTTTCCTGCTTGCGCGCATCCAGCATCCGCAGCGCCTTGGCGCGCAGCGATTCGTGGAGCATTTGCCGCAGCGCGCGGCCGTCAGTCTGTCCGCTCAAAAAGTCCAGATCGCCGCTGGACTGGCCGGAAAGCAGGGGAGCCAGGAACAGGAATGCCGCAAGAGTTCTCATAGGCAAGAATTATACGACGCCGCAAAAGAAAACCCCCGCGCTCTGCGGCGCGGGGGTCCGTCCAATCGGTGAATCGGAGCGTCTTAGAACGTGTAGCGCAATCCCAGCATCATGCGCCGGTTGCCGCCGTCCTGTCCCCACTGGTTGAGGAAGTTGACGGAGTTGATGCGCGACTCGGGGATGCCGAAGTTGCGCGTGTTGGTCAGGTTGAAGAACTCGGCGCGGAACTGCAAGCGGTGGCCTTCCACGATCTTGAAGTTCTTAAATGCGCCGAAGTCCAGGTTGGCGATGCCGTCGGCCCGGAAGGTGTTGCGGCCGAGCGAGCCAAGCGGGCTGGCTGCCGTCACGCTTTGGAACAGCGTATTTGCCGAATCGTTGACGGCCCTGGGGAGGTTAAACGCAAACGCATCCGCCACGGTCAGTCCCTTCAGGCTTTGGAGAGCATGCGGCCGGACCGAGTTCCCCACCAGGCCGTCGATGCCGCTCAGCGCGCGGCCGGGATCGATGCCGGCAAGTGGCGTGAACGGTGCGCCGGACTGGAAGGTGATAAAGCCGTTGATCTGCCAGCCGCCCAGGATGCGGCCCGCCAGACCCTGCTGCTGCTTCTGGTACGGGATCTCGTAAACAGCAGTGGCGGTGAAGCGGTGCGGACGGTCAAAGGTAGAGCGGCCGCGGTCATTGCGCCAATTGAAGGAGTCCTGCGCCACGGCAACGTCGCCGTTCACCGCGGGGTTGAACACTTCCGAAGCCTGGTCAATAAAGGCGCTCCAGGTGTAGTGCGCTCCCATCGAGAAGTCGCCGGAAAGCCGCTTCTCCAGGCTGGTTTGGAAGGAGTGGTAGATGGAGCTGGCCGCATTGCGGCGCACACGCCGGACGCCCAGCGTGGGGTCAACACGCCGTGCACCCAGTGAGCCGGGAACGGTCGGGTTGCCGTCGGTGGTCTGGAACAGCGCCGTTCCCTTGGTGGCGACCCAGCCGAAGGTGACAGCCCAGTCCTTGCCCACGCCGCGCTGCAACTGGGCCGAGAGCTGCTCGGCCAGCGGGGCGCGGAAGCTGGCGTCCACCTGCGTCTGCGTGAGCGAGAGCGGGTTGGGGAAGTTCGCCACGGCCACCAGCGCCGGCAATGCGGCAAAGGAGTTCGGCGTGCGTGCCGGAAGCTGGTTGGAGTTCAGGAACGGAAACGCGCTGCCGATGTTCAGCGGGATGTTGATGAACTGGACATCGTAGGTGCGGGCGTAGCCGCCGCGGAAGACCAGCTTGCCGTCGCCGGTCAACAGCCCCAGTGCGCCGGGAGCCTGGCCGAAGCGGTAGTTGAAGCCCAGCCGCGGGGCCCAGTTGTTGTTGTCGCGATTGGGCACCGGGTTCATCCGGAACCGCTCGTCGCCGTTGAACGCGGCCACGATCCGCTGATTGGAATTCGCCAGGTTAAGGAACGGATTGCCGGGCGACTCGTAGCGTATGCCGTAGGTGAGCGTCAGGTTCGACGTCGCGCGCCACTCATCCTGCAGGAAGAAGAAGTAGTCGTTGAACTTGTAGTACTGCAGCGGCTCACCGCCAGGCATCGGAGCGTTGATCTGGCTGGACTGTGCCAGGTCGTCCACCAAGTCCTGTAGATTGTTATAGACGAGGCGGCCGCGGATGGTGGGTAGGAAGAAGCTGACCACATCCTGGCGGCGGAAGTCCAAACCGAACTTCATGGAGTGGGTGCCCTTAATCCAGGTGATGGTCTCCTGAATCTGGTAAGTGTTGTTGCGGCGGAACTGTGGAAGATTCACAGCCAAACCGAGCCCGGTGCGGGCCGTGGCGGCGTTGAAGCCGGTCATCCCAAGGTCGTTGATTTCGATGGACGGGATCGACTCCGTTCTCGGGTCGGCCGCCGTCGTCACCGAAGCAAAGCGCTGGTAGGAGAGCCGCAGCTCGCTATAGAAGGTAGGAGAAAGCGTTGAGGTCAGCCAGGACGTGGCAGCCTGCCGCCGGGAGGGGACGATCGTTCCATGCCCGGGAGGCGTTAGCTGGCCGGAACCGGAGCTGAAAGAATCGTCGTACATGTAGCGTCCGCCGGTCCGGTGCTTGTCGCTGAAGACGTGATCGATGCGGCTCGACATCTGCCAGTTGTCAAAGGACTGCGTGCCGCTGCCGGTCAGGTTGCCGAGCGGTACGACGATCGTGCGTCCGGCATTGGTAAAGCTCGCCGTCTGGCCGTTCGGCGCAGGAGCGGCGGGAACGAAGTCCAGCAAAGCCTTCACCTGAGGGCGGTTTCCGAACGGCTGGAGCGCTGCCCGTCCGGCTTCCGTGGGAGCGCCGCGCAGCGTCGACCCGGAGCCCTGCGCGCGGTCTTGCCAGCGCTGGCCGCTCGTGAAGAAAAACGTCTTGTCCTTGCCGTTATAGACTTTCGGAATCCAGACTGGTCCGCCCCAGGTCAGGCCGACCTGGTTGTTGTTCCGGAACGGCGCCTGCTTTAGACCACGGTTGGAATCCAGGTTGTTCATTGCATTGAAGTCGTCGTTATTGTTGAACCAGAAACCGGAACCATGAAAACTGTTGGTGCCCTGCTTGGTGATGATGTTCACGGTGGAGCCCGCCGCACGGCCGAATTCCGCCGCCGGCTGGTTGGTGATCAGCCGGACTTCGGCAACCATGTCGGGGTTGTTCACGGACTGGATCATGCCCGACACGCTGGGATCGTTGGTATCCTGCCCGTCCAGCATGAAGTTGTTGGAGCGCGTGCGCATGCCGTTGACCGAGAAGTTGACTCCGGCGTCCAAGCCGTTGTTGCCGCTGGCGGCAAACGTGCTCTGCCCGGAAGAGAGCTGCGCCACTCCGGCTACGTTCAAGGCCAGGTTCAAGACGTTGCGTGACGGCGCTAGCGGCAGTTCGCTGATGCGCTTCACGTCGAAATTCGCGCCGATCTCGGCGTTGGTCGTGTTGATGATCGGCGCGTCTCCCATGACGGTGACGGTTTCGGTGACGCTGGATACTTCCAGCCGCACCGTCAGGTCCGCGTTCTGATTCAGGCGCAGAACAATCGGGCCTTGGACATACTTGGCGAAGCCGGCCTTCTCCACGATGATTTCGTAGGAGCCGATCGGCAGCAGCGGCAAGCGGAACCGGCCATCCACGTCGGCCGTTGTTTCGCGGGCAACGTTGGTGCCAAGGTTTCGTACAGTGATTTTTGCCTCGGACGCCGCAGCGCCGCTGGGATCCCGGACCACGCCAAGGATCTCCGCCGACGTTTGGGCGTAGAGGCTTGTGGCCAGCGCGCACAGCGCCGCCATCAGCAGCAGTTTTTTAGACATATGGGTGTTGACCCCTTTCCCTAAAGACCTTCAGACAGACAAACTACTCCCCCCAACCTTTAACCAGTTTACTATACTTGGGCCTGTCAGGAGCACAAAATGATCAACCGTAGGGCCTTTTTTTCAGGCGTGGCGGTGGCCGGAGCCGGTTCCGGCCTGAGAGCCCAGGGACCCTCCCCGGACCAGTTCGACCGGGCTGCCGCGGCCCCCGTTCTGAAGCGTGGTCTATTCTCCTCGCCGGTGATCATCGAGTCGATGCGTCTGCTCAAGAAAGGTAGCGATTACATCGTCCATGTACGGTCCAAGGACGGCGCCGAAGGCGTCTCGCTCGCCAACCCGCCGCGAGGGGAATACCTGGCTCCCATCCTGAAGAAGCTCGTGATGCCGTTCTTCATCGGCAAGGACGCGCGCGATCTGGAAGAGCTGCTCTGGGAACTCTACCGCTGGAACGACAACTACAAGCTTCAGGGACTGGCCCTGTGGAGTCCGCAGGCCTGGACCGAATTCGCCATCCTCGACATGCTGGGCCGTATCGCGGGCAAGCCCTTGGGCGCGGTCATCGGCGAAGTCCGCCGCAAGGAGGTGGCCATCTACGTCGCCAGCGGCCGCCGCGACACCTCGCCGCAACAGGAGGTGGAGCACCTGCAAAAGCTGGTGCAGCAATCGGGCGCCCGCGCGCTGAAGTTCCGTGTCGGCGGCCGTATGAGCCGCAACGCCGACGCATCTCCGGGCCGAACCAAGACCCTCATCCCACTGGTCAGGAAAACCTTCGGAGACTCGATCGACATTCACGCCGACTCCAACTCGAGCTACGATCCGCCGCAGGCGATCGAAGTCGGCCGGATGCTGGAGGAGATCAAGGCGGTCTACCTCGAGGAGCCCTGTCCATTTGACCATCTCGAAGACACCAAGAAAGTGGCCGATGCGCTCACCATCCCCGTCTCCGGAGGTGAGCAGGAATACAGCCATTGGCGTTTCCGCTGGATGATCCTGAACCGCGGCGTAGACATCGTGCAGCCGGATCTGCATTATTACGGCGGTATGGTGCGCTCAGTGCGCGTGGCGCGCATGGCCGACGTTGCCAACATGCCGACCACCGTGCACATCTCCGGCGGCTTTGGCTTTGTTTACATGCTCCACTTTGCTTCGGCGGTCCGCGATCCGGGACGCTACCAGGAGTACAAGCTGGGCACGGAAAAGTACGGCGCCTGGTTCGATCCGCCCATTGCGGTAAAGAACGGAATGATGAGCGTCCCTTCCGGCCCCGGCGTCGGCATCAAGGATCTGAAGGGCCTGCTTCAGGGCGCGGTAGAGGTTTAGCGCTTCGCCGGCGTCAGCACGCGGCCCGGCAGCGCGCGTGTCGGTTTGCCGCCGTCGATCACGGCAACCCCGTTCACGAACACGTACAGCACGCCTTCCGGATAGAGCGACGGCTGCTCGAAGTTGGCCTTGTCGCGGATCGTCTCTGGATCGAACACGACAAGATCCGCCCAGGAGCCTTCGCGGATGATGCCGCGGTCCCGCACCCCGAGAATCTGCGCAGGCAGCGAGGTGGAACTGCGGATCGCGAACGGCAGCGTGATCACCGCCCGCTCCATGACGAAGCGCCGGATCTTGCGCGGATAGGAGCCGTAGGAGCGCGGGTGACCCATCTCCATGGCGCCGTCGGTGGAGGTGGCTACGAAATCCTGCCGCATGAAATGATCCAGGTCGATCTCCGATAGCGAGAAGCCGCGCATCCGCGCGCCGCCCGGAACGCCGTCCAGGCCCGTCCGCTGCAGCCAGATCACCGTTTCCACCGGGTTCAGCCTCTGCTCGCGCGCCACGTATTCCAGCGTCTTGCCCACGTAGCGCGGATCGGCGAACTCGCGGATCATGATGCGCGCCGCGCCGCCGCGCCGGTTGATCTCATGCTGAATATCGGTGCGGATGCGCGCCGCGGTTTGCTCATAGTCCAGCCGCGCCTGCAAGTTCTCCTTCGCGTTGCGGAAGTGCGGGCTGCGCCGGTCGAGCTGTCCGGCCACGCTGGCGCCCGGCGCCGCGATGGCCCATAGCGGCATCAGCACCGTGTTGCCGTCGGAGCCTGAGGTCTCATAGGGGTACTGATCGGCATAGACCGGCACACCCTCCTCGCGCGCCTCGGCGATCATTCTCGTGGCCGCGTGCGAGGAGCCCCAGTAGTCGGCCCCCTTCGCCTTGATGTGCGAGCAGACAACCGTCACGCCCGTGCGCCGGCCGATCTGGATCGTCTCGGCCACCGCGTCCAGCAGCGTCGGCGCCGGACGCTCTTCGGAAGCGTTCTTCCACATCGGGTCGCGCCCTTCGCTTCGCACGTGGCTGATATAGACGCCGCCGTAGGGCTTCAGCACACGCACCAGCTCAATCAATTCGCGAGTATTGGAAAAACGTCCCGGATTGTACTCCAGGCCTGCGGAAAGTCCCCAGGCGCCGCCCCGCAGGCCCTCTTCCACCAAGCCGCGCATCGCCGCCAGATCGGCTTCGGTGGCCGGCTCCCTGTCACGAGCCCCCATCGCCTTGGAACGTACGGTCCCGTGGCCCACCAGCAGGATCACGTTGTTGCCCATGCCCAGGCTGTCGTATCTCAGACGCTGCTCGCGGATCGGTTTCGGCGAACGTCCATCCTGATTCACCACCGATGTCGTGATGCCCTGCGCCACCATGCCCAGGTTGTAACGGCGCTCCGATGTTTCCAGGTCTTCATCGCTGTGCGAGTGCAGGTCGATGAATCCCGGCGTCACGTACTTGCCTTCGGCATCCACGACGCGCGCCGCGCGGGCGCTGCTCAGATCGCCGACCGCCGTGATCCGTCCCGCCTTCACCCCGACATCGCCCGCGAAGTACGGGTTGCCCGTCCCATCCAGAATCCGTCCGCCCCGAATCACCAGATCGTAATCCTGCGCCCCCAGGCCAAGCGCGATCAGCAGCCCAAACAGGAGCCTATTCATGGCAGCCTCAGCAGGCGGCTTGCCGTCCCGGTGAACACCTTCTTGCGAACCTCATCCGGAACCTGGCAGGCGTTGAACAGCGCCGTGTAGCGCTCAATCATCACATCCAGCGCGTCGTTGTCGGTGCCGAACAGCAGTTTCTCGAACGCATGCGGCGTGTCCTTGGGCATGTGCGCCTGACCCGATGTCAGACCCCACCACAGGTAGCGGCGGAACTCGGCCAGGTCATCCTTCTTCTTGATCAGCGTGCTGCCCGTCACATCGAACCAGACGTTCGGATTCCAACGCGCCACCTCGGCCGCTTCGTCGTACCAGGGATTGCCCAGGTGCGCGCCCACAAGGTTCAGGCTCGGGAAGGCGCGCGCCAGCGTGTCCAGGTACATCGGCCGCATCCGCGCCGCCGATCCCTTCCACCGCGGCACCTTGTCGTTAGGCCGGAAGCTGATGCCCGTGTGCAGCAGCGTCAACAAACCATACTGCTCGGCCCGCGCGAAGGCCAGCGCGTAGCTTCGGTCGTCGTAGTTCTTCTCCGGACTGTGGATCTTCAGCCCCACGAATCCGGCCAGGTGCGCCTGGTCGATATGCTCCAGCACTTGAGGGTGATCCAGATCGATCCACAGGACCGGCTTGATCGCCGCCGGATGTTTGCGTGCCGCCTCCTTCAGCGTGTTCATATGCTCGGGTGTCGCCGACAGGCACGCCACCGCCCTATGCTTGGCGTACGTGGCTGCGGTCTTCTCGATCCATCCCGCTTCATCGCGAAGATGGATGTGCACGTCCACGTAGGCCGGCGTCTGCGCCAGCGCCGCCAGGCATGCGGCAATCAGCAGGATCAGTTTCATCTCAATGAGCCTATCCTATTGAGCCGGCGTCCGCTGTGTTATAGTACAGCCGCGGAGGATGCGAAAACGAGGGCCAAAGGATGTTCCCGTACCGGCGCGCAAGAACGTCGACTATCTGTTCAGCGTGACCTATGAGGAACTGCGCCGTTTGGCGGTTTCGGTGAAGAGCGGCGACCAAGCCTCCACACTCAATCCCACGGCGCTGGTTCACGAGGCCTGGCTGAAGCTGGCGCGCTCCTCCGAGTTCGCCGCCACCTCTCACCTGCACTTCAAGCGCATCGCCGCGCGCGCCATGCGCCAGGTGCTGGTGGAGGCTGCCCGGCGCCGCACCTCGCAAAAACGCGGCGGCGGCGGTGAGGCCGTTTTCGTCACCTTCGATGAGTCGCTTGATCAACCGGCGGCGCAGGATGAGGAGATGCTGCGGCTCGACCGTGCCCTGGACGACCTTGCCCGCTTGAACCCGCGTCAGGCAGACATGGTGGAGGCGCGTTTCTTCGGCGGGTTCGACATCCCGGAGACCGCGCAACTGCTTGAAGTCTCCGAAGCCACCATCCTGCGCGACTGGCGCGCCGCCAAGGCATGGCTGGCGATCGAGATCCGCCCGGGCCAATAACGGCATGGATCGCGAGCGGTGGGAAAAGATCCAGTCGCTGTTCCACCACGCCGTTGGTCTCGATCCCCCATCGCGCACTCCATACCTCGAAACCGAATGTGGAGGCGACACCCAGCTTCTCGCTCAGATCCTCTCCATGCTGGAGGAGGATGAGCATGGTTCGTCACTGATCGACCGCGGGGCAGGGCAGGCCGCCGCGCAGGCGCTGGACGCTTCTCTCTCGCAGCGCGAGTTCGGTCCTTATCGCATTCAGCGCGTGCTGGGCGAAGGCGGCATGGGCATCGTCTATTTCGCCGGGCGCGAGGACCTGGGCAGCGTGGCGGCGATCAAGGTTCTCCGCGACGCCTGGATGTCGCCTTCCCGCCGCGAGCGGTTCGCCGTCGAGCAACGCACCCTTGCCCGCCTTTCCCATCCCTCCATCGCCCGGCTCTACGATGCCGACACACTCCCCGACGGCACGCCCTGGTTCGCCATGGAGTACGTCGAAGGGGTTCCTATCACCAATGACTGCCTCCTCCTCCACAGTTCCATCCAAGACCGCTTGCGCCTGTTCCGTGCCGTCTGCGAGGCCGTCCAATATGCGCATTCGCATGCCGTCATCCATCGCGACCTGAAGCCGTCCAACATCCTGGTGCAGGCCGATGGAGCGGTAAAGCTGCTTGACTTCGGCATCGCGAAACAGCTGGACCAGACTGATAGCCAGCACCGCACGCTAACAGGGCTGCGTCTCATGACGCCCGCCTATGCCGCGCCGGAGCAGATTCGCGGCCAGGAGGCCGGCATCTATTCCGACGTCTATTCGCTCGGCGTCATTCTGTATGAGTTGCTGACGGACCAGCTGCCATTCGATGCCAACAACCGCCAGCCGGGCCAGGAGCCTCTAAAGCCCTCCCAGCGTGCGCGGCGCGCAGGCTGGGGCGATCTCGACGTGCTCTGCCTCACGGCGATGCACAACGATCCGCAACGGCGCTACGGTTCCGCCGAAGCGTTGATTCGCGACATCGATCATTACCTTGCCGGCCAGCCGCTGGAGGCGCGTCCGGATAGCGCAAGCTACCGGATTGGGAAATTTCTTCGCCGGAACCAACGCGCCGTCGCCGCCGCCGCGGTGCTGTTTGCCGGAATTACCGGGCTCGTCATTTACTACACGGTGCGGCTGGCCGCCGCGCGCAACGAGGCACTGGCGGAAAGTGCTCGGACGCAGCGGGTGCTGCGCTTCACGCTGAACCTGTTCCAGGGCGGTGATAAAGACGCCGGGCCGGCCACAAACCTCCGCGTCACGGAGTTGCTTGACCGCGGCGCGGCGGAGGCGGGCGCTCTCGAGAACGAACCGGAGGTTCAGGCGGAACTCTACGCGTCGCTCGGCGAGGTCTACGCCAAGCTTGGCCTCCTGGACCGCGCCGACTCCTTGCTCCACGCCGCTCTCGACCGCCGCAAGAGCCTGTTCGGCGAAGAACACCCGCGTGTGGCGGAGAGTCTAGTCCAGATCGGTCTGCTCCGGGACAACCAGGCAAAGCTCGAAGAAGCCGAAATGCTGGTTCGCCAAGGGCTGGAGATGAGCAAGCGCAAATTGCCTCCCGGCCATCCTGGCATCGCCGCCGCCACGCATGCCCTCGGCAAAGTGCTCCAGGATCGCGGCCGCTACGGCGAGGCGATTCCGGTGCTCCAGGAGGCCGTCCGGCTGCGTTCCGCGCCGGGCGTGGCCAAAGCTGCGCTTGCCGAAAGCCTGTTCGAGCTCGCCGGAGCACATTTTTACGCCGGCAATTACGACCGCTCCGAAGAGCTCAACCGCCGCCTGCTGTCGATGCATCGCGAGATCTACGGCGCCCGGCATCCGATGGTGGCCGAAGACCTGATCAACCTCGGCGCCATCCAGCAGGAGCGCGGCAACTATCCGGAAGCGGAACGCTACCACCGTCAGGCGCTCGCCATCACGGAAGCTTTCTATGGAGACAGCCATCACAAGACGGCGACAGGGCTGACGCTGGTGGCGCGCGCTCTCGGCTATCAGAAGCGGCACCAGGAAGCGGCTGAGCTGCTCGCGCGCGCTCTCCTCATCCAGGAGAAGGTATTCGGCAAGATCCACCCGCGCGTCGCCTCGGCGCTGAACGAGATGGGTGTGGTCGCGCTCGTGCGCGCCAACTACAAGGAGGCCGAAGCGGTCTTCACGCGGACCGCGGAGATTTATCGCTCTGTCTACGCGGGCAAACACTACCTGATGGGAATCGCGCTGGCCAACCTGGCCAGCGTCTACATGGCCCAGAAACAGGACCGGCGCGCCGAGCCGCTCTTCCGCCAGGCGATCGAAATCTACAAGCAGACGCTGCCTCCGGGCCACTTGAACGAAGGTATCACGCGCATCAAGCTCGGCCGCGCCCTGCTGCGGCAGGATCGTTTCGCCGAAGCCGAGCAGGAAAGCCTGGCCGGCTACGAGATCTTGAGCAGGCAGGCTAACCCTTCGGTGAGCTGGCTGCAAAACGCGCGCGAGGACCTCGGCGTCATCTACACGCGCCTCAATCAGCCGGACAAAGCCAAGAAGTTTCTTGCGCGCGCAAAGTGAGATAATGGCGTGCAATCGCATTGAATCTCCGGCTTACATTTCTGTTCTGTCTGGCGGTCTCCGGCGCGGCCATCGCGCAGACGCCCTATTCCATTGAGGACGGGACCGCCTTCCTGAATTTCTGGTGCCGCGCCTGCCACACCGGCAGCAAGCCTCAAGGCAACTTCGATCTCGGCGTTCTAGCATCCGGCCAGACGCTGGCCACCGAGCCGCAGCGGTGGAACAAGCTGATCTCGCGCGTCGAGAATCTCGAGATGCCGCCGAAGGGGGCGCCGGTTCCCACCGCCGAACAGCGCGCGCAGTTCACCGAATGGGCTGCTATGGCCGTCCGTGAACAGGCCTGCGCGGGCGGCATGCGTCCCGGCCCCTCAATGATCCGCCGGCTCAATCGCGACGAGTACGCTGCCACCATCCGCGACCTGTTCGATATGCACCTCGACATCGCGCAGGCGCTGCCCGAAGACGGCGCCGGCGGCGAAGGCTTCGACAACGCCGCCGAGACGCTCTTCCTCACTGGCTTGCATTCGGAAAAGTACATGGCCGCGGCGAGGTTCATCGCCGATTTCGCCGCCCGCGAATTCAAATCGCGCGCCAAGATCTTCACCGTCGAGCCTGGCCCTCAACTCACTGAGGATCGCGCTGCACGCATGATTTTCGAGAAGCTCCTGCCACGCGCTTTCCGCCGCCCGGTAACCGGCAAAGAGATTTCCCCTTACGTCTCGCTCTATCAGTCGGCGCGGCGCGAAGGGGAATCGTTTGAGGGCGCCGTTCTATTTGCGGTTCGCGGCGCGCTCGTCAGCCCGATGTTCCTCTACCGCGCCGAACCGCCGAACCTGACGGCTGCCAGGAAGCCGCTGGAGGCCTACGCCCTGGCCTCGCGGCTCTCTTATTTCCTGTGGGGCAGCATGCCCGACGAGTTGCTCTTCGACGGCGCGGCCTCCGGCGGCTTGCAGGAACCCGCGGTCCTTAAGTACATGGTCGGCCGCATGCTCCGTAACGACCGTTCGCTCGTCTTCGCCCAGCGCTTCATCGAGCAATGGCTGCGCACGCGCGAGCTGGGCGGCGAGAAGACGCCCGACCCGAGGCTGTTCCCCGCCTACGCCGCCGATGAGGATCTGCGCTCCGACATCCGCCTTCAGCCCGTCCTCTTTTTCCGGGAGATTCTGCTGCGCAACCGCTCGCTGCTGGAACTCATCGACTCCAACCACACCATCGGCACCCGTCACCTGGAGCGCCACTACGGCTTGCAGTTGCCGCTGAACCCGAATGCGCGCCAGCAGCCTCAATGGGTGGAACTGCCGCAAGGGTCCAACCGCGGCGGCCTGCTGGGCATGGCCGCCGTGCTCACCGTTTCTTCGTACCCTTACCGCACCAGTCCCGTGCTGCGCGGCGCATGGATCATGGACTCTATCCTCGGCACGCCGCCGCCCCCGCCGCCGCCCGACGTTCCAGAATTGCCTGAACAGCACGAAGGCGCACCGCCGCAATCGGTGCGCGAACGCCTGGCCCGCCATCGCGCCGACGCTGTGTGCGCTAGTTGCCACAACCGTATGGATCCGCTCGGGCTGCCGCTGGAAAACTTCGACGCCATCGGCCGCTGGCGCGCCGAAGATGGCGGCAGGCCGGTGGACGCCTCGGCCGAACTGCCGGATGGAACCCGCATCGACGGTCCCGCAGGGTTGAAAGCGGCGCTTGCCGCGCGCAAGGACCTGTTCCTCCGGAACCTCACCGGCAAGATGCTCGGCTATGCGTTGGGTCGCGGGCTCACCATCGAGGACTCCTGCACGGTGGACCACATTTTGTCCAGGTTGAAGGATAATAACTACAGCGCGCAAACCCTGATAGAAGAGATCGTGCTGAGCGTGCCGTTCCGCTATCAGGCGCCCGGGAAGAGTTTGCAGAGGGAGAACAGTCGGTGAGCCTTCAAAACATTTCGCGAAGAACGCTGCTGCGGGGCGTTGGTGTCAGCCTCGGCCTGCCCTGGCTGGAGGCGCTGGCCTCCACCCCAGAAGCTGCGCCCATCCGCATGGGCATGCTCTACATGCCCAACGGCGTGAACACCAATCATTGGACGCCGGAGGGCACGGGCCGCGGCTTCACGCTTTCCAAGACGCTTTCCCCGCTCGCCGATGTGAAGGACCGCGTCGTCGTGTTGAGCCAGTTGTGGAACGAGGCGTCGAAAGGCGGTGACGGCCACTACGTCAAGGAAGCGGCCATCCTCACCTGCACCACGATCAAGAAAACGCCGGGCGCTGATCTTGCCAACGGCACATCGGTGGATCAGATGGCCGCGCAATCCTCGGCGCGCCACACGCCCATTCCGTCGCTCGAGCTCGGTGTCACGCCCGTCGCCATCGGCGTCGATGCCGTGGTCGGCTACACGCGCGTTTATGGCTCGCACATCGCCTGGAGCAATCCAACCACGCCGCTGGCTCGCGAACTCAACCCGCGTGCTGTCTACGAGCGTCTGTATCGCGCCACTACCAAGCCAACCGGCAATTCGGCCCGCATGGACGGGCTGCTGCTGGATCGCGTTTTAGGCGATGCGCGCCGCCTGCGCGCACAGGTCGGCTCCGAGGACAAGGCGCGATTGGACGAATATCTCTCCGTCATGCGCTCGCTTGAGGAGCGTGTCGAGCGCGCATCCAGCGCAACCGGGCAAACCTGGAAGCCGCGCGCGGCCATCGATCCTGACGCCGCGCCCACGGACAGGCCCCGCGATCACGCCGAGCATGTCCGCCTGATGATGGACATGATCGCCGTGGCCTTCCAGACCGACACCACGCGCGTGGCCACCTTCATGTTCGGCAACGCCGTCAGCAATGTCAGCTTCCGCTTTCTCGAAGGCGTCACCGCCGGCCACCACGACGTCTCCCACCATTCGGGCGAGGCGGACAAGCTACGTCAGTACCAGATCATCAACCAGTGGCACATCGAGCAGTACGCCTATCTGCTCCGCAAACTCGCCGCCATGAAGGAAGGTGAATCCAGCGTGCTCGACAACTCGATGGTGATGTTCGCCTCCGCCTTGAGCGACGGCCAGAAGCACGATCCGCACAACCTGCCCATCGTCGTTGCCGGACGCGCCGGCGGCCGTATCGATTCCGGCCAGCACCTCGTCTACACGAAAGACAGCCCGCTGGCGAACCTCTACGTCTCCATGCTCGATGCGTTCGGCGCGCCTGTCGAGCGCTTCGCCGATTCGACCGGCCACCTACCGGGACTGCTGCGCGGCTGATATGGGGACCGCCGCCGCACTCCTGTTTCTCGCCGGCATTTGGACCGGCCAGATCCCCGGCCGCAACGGCGTCATGCAGGACATCGCCTTCCAGTTCACGCAGGAAAACGGCAAGCTCGGCGGCAAGCTGTATGGCGACTACCAAAGCAGCCCGATCAGCGAAGCCGTGGTTCACGGCGATTTGGTGACCTTCGTCGTGGTGACGCAGGAGCAGGCCGGCAACCAGATCAACACTTCCCGGCTGCGCTTCAGCGGCCGCATCGTGGGCGAGGAACTGGAGCTTTTCCGCGAGCGCGAATCCTCCACCAACGCCGGTAACGCCGGCGGGGTGCAACTGCGCGACAGCGGCAAGCAGAGCTTCCGCCTGAAGCGCATGATCCCGGCGTCAAAATCGCAGTAAGTAGCTCAGCTTCACAAACACCTGCCGTCCCGTGTTGGTGAAGTCCTGCGGCCGCGGTCCTGTGAGCAGCCGGACATTGTCTTCACGGTCAATACAGCCGAGGAAAAGCGCCGTGTGTGCGTTCAACTGGTAGGTGAGCAGAACGTCTCCGGAGACGCGGCGGAAATCCTCCTGTGCGATCAGTTCCGGATTGGTCCTGATGGAGGAATAATCGGCGATGAAGCGCAGCGACAGCTCCTTGTTGAACTGATAATTCACCCGCGACCTCACCAGGTGATTGGTGAAGATGTCGGCCCGCGGCGTGTCCAGGCGCGCGTAGAGGTAAGTTTGATCCCACCGGAAGCGCGCGGTGGGCCGTAGCGTCATGGTAAAGCTGCCGTCGGCCGAGTCGGCCAAAAACGGGCGGAGTCCAATGGCCGGGTTGAAGTTGGTCTGCGTTCCTGCGCCGTAGCTGGCGAACAGGCTCAGCCAGCGCAGCCAGCCGGTGAACAGCGACGCGGAGCTGCGATGCTTGCGGAATCCGGTTTGAAAGAATTCGTACTGTTCGCCATGGTTGACGTTAAACTCGGTCTGGCCGGTGAAGTTCATGCTGAAGGCGGAATCGACGATCCAATCCTGCAGCCGCCCTGAGTGATCGTAGTTGATCAACGCCGTGAATCCCGGGCCGAAATTCTGCAGTGGCCCGTTCTCTCGCCACCAGCGGTAGCCGAGGAAATGATCCGTGGTGCGGATATCGACGCGGCGGACAAAGCCGAGATCGGCGCGGAACTGCGGGCTTAAGTCCAAGTACCGGCTCTGATAGGTCAGCCCGCGCCCGGCGCGCAGGATCTGCGCCAGGTATCCGCTGCCGCTCTCGCTCTTGCGCCGGCTGTCGCGCGCGGTGGTCCAGGCCGCCTGGCCGGTGAAGAACCAGGTATCGTTCAGCTTGAGCCGGGAATCGGCCGACACCACGTGGTTCGCCTGCGGCCCGAACTGGCGCGTGGAGGCAAACACGGCAACGCGCGACTGCTGCCCGAATTCGCGCTGCACGCGCACCAGGCCGGCCTCGGCATTGGACGGATACAGCGGATTCGTGCTCTCCAAAACCTCTCCCGGTGCGCGGTCGTTTGCCGCCAGTCCGGCAACGGCCCAACGGCCGATCTTTCCGGTGAGCCGCGCGCCCACTTGCGGATCAACGATGCGCCGCGAGAAGAAAAGATTGAGCGGCGTTTCAAAGTAGCCGGCGTTCTCCAGAAAAAACGGACGCTTCTCCGGGAAGAAAACCTCGAAGCGCTGGTTCACCGTCACCTGCGGATCATCGGACTCCACCTGGCTGAAATCGGGATTCACCGTGACATCAAAGCTCAGCGCGTCGCGGATGACGAATTTGGAATCCAGCCCGGCGCGTGCATCATTACGCCGCGTGAAAGCCGGTTGCGCGGCGTCCTGCAGCCGCGCGTGCGTGAAAGCGCCGTAGGGGATCAATTGAATGTTGCGCCCCGGTGAAACACCGTCCAATCCCTCCAGCGTGGCGAACTGCTGCACAAAGCCCTGCACGCGGTTGCTGATGTGCGGATAGTAGGTCTCTTCATTCGTGCGGAGGATCTGGCGGCGCAGCGCGAAGCCCCAGCGCTGGGCCGGGGCATGGGAAAAGCGCAGGCTGCGGAACGGGATCGACATCCAAACCAGAAAGCCGTCCGCCGTGAGCCTGCCGTGGCTGTTCCACAGCGTGTCGAAGCTGGAGTCTTCTGGCTGTCCTTCCGTGATGACGGCGTCCCGCTGAATGCCAAGTGGGTTGGCGGCGAAGACGTAGGCGCGTTGCCGGTCATGAAACGTGTCGAGATAGATGGCGACGAAATCATCATTGCCGATCTCTTCGCGCTTGCTCAGGTTCGCCCGCACTTGCGCCGGATCCTCCCGGCACACGAACAGGACGTGGAGATTGCGGCCATCGTGCGCCAGGTAAGCGCTGGTCGCGGCGCTCACCGGCGCGCCGTCGCCCGGCACGCGCTGGCGGAAACCCGTGGCCTCGGCCAATTCTCCGCGCTGTGCTGAAGCGTGCAGCTCGTCGAAAGAGGGCGCCCCGCCGAGCCTGGGAATTTTCAAATCTCGGCTGAGCGCCCCAGAAGCCAGCAGGATCAACAGTAGCGCGGCGCGCTTCATTCGATCACCAGGGATTCGCTGCCGTCGGTATCCCACTCCACCGGTAGTTCCTCCGTCCGATCCGGCAGCCTCACTGAAACGGTCCGCGGATGATGAGGAATGCGGACGCGCAGATGCAGAGGCCGTGCTGGCTTTTGGTCGAGCCGGAATGCGGCGACCGCGCGGTTGTGAGGATGCTTGCGCGCCGGCAGCTCCGCGAGAAACCCCTCCGCCGTTGGCCCCAGCACGCGGAACCAGGCGGTGTTCTCATATCGGTCCGGAGCTTGCGCCCAGGCGGCATGATCCGGATGCATGTGCGTGGAGCCGTGGAGTTCCACTTCGGCCAGGCCGCGCCTGCTAAGATCCTGTATCCCGCGGTATTCCGATTCGCCGTCATAACCGCGGAAGGCCGCATGCCCGTTGAAATCGTGGTGACGGATGCGCAGGGCATGGTTGCCCGTATCGGCCCATTCCGTGCGGAAGGTACGGTGATCCACGCCGTAGCGCGGATAGAAATCCCCGAACATGTACGGGCAGTCGAAGATGGCGATGTGTTGCCGGGCGCTCATAGCGTGCTTTGAAAGCAGCGGTCCAGCAGGGAGCCGAGAACAGCTTCGCTGTCGAAGTACGCGGCAGCCATCTCCGAGGCCGCGCGGCAGTGGTGTTCGTAGTTGCCGATCACCTCTTCCATGACAGCGCACGCCTCCTCCGGCGTCCGGAAGCTCAGCACGCCGGATCCGGCGTCCATCCAACTGGTGAAGCCGGTGTCTTCCACCACCACCGGACGTCCCGAAGCCAGATAAGCGATACTGCGCTCGCTGAACCAGCCGCTGTTGCTCACTACGTAGCCGTGCTTGGCGACGCTGAACTCCCCCTTTGAGCCGGCGATGTAGCGTTCGTACGTCCACGGATCGCGCGTAGGCACGCGAGGATCCGTCACGCGCCAGCCGCCGGCTCGAAGCGCTTCCTGAACCGCGCCTTCGGCCCCCACCGCAAGTTCCATTTCGCAATCAAGGCGTTTCGGCAGATCCATATAGGGCCGGAACGATTCCCTCTTCAGCCCATACCGCACGCTTTCATGCTCTAGCGCCGGATAGCTTTCCCAGACCATCACCGTTGTAAACCTGCCATCGGGAACTCCCGGCGACGGATTCACCGAACCGGCTGCCAGCGGTTGCCGCGTCGGCTGCCACGGGAAACCGTCATCGGGAATCGTGCAGCCCGGCTTGCCGAAATTCTCGCCGAAGCTGAAGAAGAGGTTGTGCGCCTTGGCCCGCTCCATTGCGCCGGCATTCTGCATGTGCTTGATCTGCGTGAAGCAGGGATCCTCGTCCACAAGCGCCCGGCGGGGAATCCGGCGAACCCAGTCCCGCATCGGATTTACGCCGCACAAATCCAGTAACAGGTCGGCCTCCTTGCACAACATCCTCATGTCGCCGGCGCGAGGTCCGTGCCAGCTGCCGGTGTGCGCATCGTGATAGGCCCAGCACTCCCCCATGGCGATTCGTGGGAAAACTTCGGCCGCGAAGGCAAGCCCGTAGCCCGGATCTTCGCTCGTCATGTTGGTCTCCGGGTTGTAGCAGGACGCGTAGCCGTCGCTGTCTTCCAGGAAGTAAACCTCGTGGCCCAGCTGAGACAGCGCGCGCAGATATTGCAGATTGTGCCAGGCCATCCCGCCGAGAGGACCGCGCACGATGTAGCCCTGCACGATGATGCGGAGGCGACTTTTCCTCATAGCCCCAGATCCACGAGGAGCTTTGCCAGCACTTTCTCCGCCCGGAAATATTCCTCGGCGATCCGGCGGGCGGCGCGGCTGTGCCGGGCGTAATCGCCACCAATCTCTTCCAGGGCCGCGGCCGCTTCCTCCGCCGTTTGAAACGCGAACAGACCCTCCCCAACAGGCAGAACTTTCCCGAACCCCGTATCCTGTGTCACCACCGGTCGGCCGGCCGCGAGATAACAGGCGCTGCGTTCACTGAACCAGCCGCCTTGCAGCCGCGCGTATTGATCCTTGGCAACCGTAAACTCGCCACGCGAGGCCTGGATGTAATCGCGATAACGCCACGGGTCGGTGGTGAACTTGTGCGCGTCAGTCAGGCTCCAGTCGTTTTCATCCAATGCCCGCCGCTCTTCCACTGTCATTCCCAGTGCGGGAATCATCTCGTCTTTACCCGGAATGACTTCGCCGACGTTGACCATTCCCATCGCCAGCTCCAGCTTCTGCGTTGTGCGTCGCGGCAGATCGATCACCTTCAGAAACTCGTGGTGTTTGCTCCAGGTATAGGTTTCACCCTGGAATTCGATGTCGTGACCGTCTTGTCTCCAATTGCAGACCGTGGTGAATTCGCATCGTGACGGCGGGCCGCATTCCCACACGTCCACGAGCACAGGCTGGCGCGTCCGCGCCCGCAAGCCAGGAAGCGGGGGAATCGCGCAACCGGGAAGGCCGAGATTCTCTCCGTACGTGGCGAAATCGTCGAACTCCTCTTCGATCCCTCTGCGATATGCCGCATCGTTCAGAAATCGGATCTCGTCGTAGCCGGGGTCGGTGCCGAGATAAACCTGGTGGCCGACCCGCAGTCCGTCGACCGTTCGCGGGCGGCATGCGCCGGCGGGGTTGAGCACGATGTCGGCATGCGCCAGCAACTGCTCTGCCTTCGCCGCCTCCATGCCATGCCATTGGCCGTCCGAGTAGCTGGTGCGATAGGCCCAACGCCCTTGAAGCCCGAAGCTGGCCGCGACGCGCTCCAAGTAGGGCAGGGTATAATTGGCGTCAGCCACCTTGTAGCGGCGTATAGGATCGTAGGGCCAGCAGGAGGTAGTTTCGATGTAGTAAACGTCGTGGCCCAGGCGGAGCAGGCCCGCGGCGATCTGCATCTCCATCCACGCCATGCCCGCCCACGGGTCACAGGCAAGCGTGCCCGCGACGACGATCCGCCGCGTCTTCATGGCGCCGGTTCCAGCCTGCCCGCCGCTGGGATCGGCAACAGCCGGCCGCCGCGAACCTCCAGCCGCAAATCGCAATGCTCCAGCGTGCTCAAACGGTGCGCGATCAGAAAAGCCGTCCGCCCTTCCATCAGTCGCTCCGTAGCTTCCAGAATCGCCGATTCGGTAGCCGTGTCCACCGCGCTGGTCGGCTCATCCAGGATCAGGATCGGCGCGTCCTTGAGAAACGCGCGCGCCAGGCTGATCCGCTGGCGCTCGCCGCCGGACAGCATCATGCCGCGCTCACCCACCGTTGTGTCGTAGCCTTCCGGAAGCGATTCGATGAACTCATCGGCGCTGGCCAGCCGCGCCGCCCGCCGGATCTCGGCGATACTCGCGCCCGGGCGTCCGTAGGCGATGTTTTCGCCGATGGTGGTGGAAAACAGCACCGGCTCCTGCAGCACGATTGCGAACTGGTCGCGCAGATCGTCCAGCTTGTAGTCCCGCAGGTTCCGGCCATCCAGACGGATCTCGCCTTGCTGTGGATCGTAGAAACGCATCAGCAGGCTCATCAGTGTCGACTTGCCGGCTCCGGTGCGCCCCTGTATGCCCACCTTGCAGCCTGGCGGGGCTTGAAAGCTGATCCCGTCGAGAACCTGCTGGCCCGCCGAATACCTGAAACTGACGTTGTCGAACACGATTTCGCCGCGTGCGCGCCTCAGCGCCAGCGGATGCTCCGCTTCCGGCACTTCGCGGCTCTCCTCCAGAAGATCAAAGGCGCGGCGCAAGCTGGCCAGGCTCTTTTGCACATCGGCTACTTTCTTGCTCATGGTGCGCAGCGGCTCGTAAATCTGAGCCAGGTAGGTCATCACCAGCAACAACTCACCTAACGTCAGCCGGCCCGCCTGTACATGCAGAATGCCCAGCACCAGCACGGCGGCGCTGCCCGCCGCCAGCGTCATGCCGACAAACAGGTCGAAGCGGCTCTCGATCTTCACCAGCCCGAGCAGTTTCTCCACGCGCCGCCGTGAGTGGGCCAGGAAGCGGCCCTGTTCCCGCGTTTCCCCGCCGAACGCCTTCACCACGCGCAGCGTGCTCAGCGCTTCCTGCACCACGCCCATCGCCGCGCTATCCAGGGTCTTTACCTCATCCCATCGCTCGCGCAGTTGCGGGCTGTAGTGCCACATCAGGCCGTACAGCACCGGGCAGATCAACAGCGCCACCACCGCGATCGGAAAGTCCAGCAGCGCCATCACCGCCACCATTCCCAGCAGCGTGAACAACGAGGAGATCAGCGGCGCCAGCCCGTTGATCACCAAGTGCTGCGCCGAATCGGCGTCATACTGGATGCGATAAACCGAATCCACCGCGCCTTTGGTGTCGTGATAGCCTAGCGACAGCCGCTGCGCATGGTCGAAGAGTCGGCCACGGAAATCCAGCACCATCCGTTCGCCGGTCCAGGTCTGCAGCAGCCAGGACGCCATCCCCCGCAGGTAAACCAGGAGCGTCGCCACGATCAGCAATGCGCCGCAGGCGACCAGCAGGGCGGTCTTCGACAGCGCCACCGGCAGCAGCATCGCGAACCAGCCCGGCGCAGGTTGATCGCCGATGACGCTATCCACGGCTATCTTCAAAGGCACCGGCAGCAGCAGCGCCAGTGGGGCCGCAAGAAGGCTCAGGGCAAGGATGCCGGCCAAGTGCGGCCGGAAAGGCCCCAGCAATCCCGGCAATCCGCTCCGCAGGCTGACTCTGGCCTCACGCATCCTTCTTCTCCATCTTTCGCACGGAGGAGTGCACGCAACCGCAGGCGCGCAGCCACCCGGCCACCATGCTAACGCCAACCAGCATCGCCAAACCAGCCAGCGCCGCCGCCACCGGCTTCGACTCGGACCAGGCAGCGCCACTCAGTGCCAGGGTCGCGGCCCCTAAAACGGCAGCCGCCAGCGAGATGCGTGGCCGCAGTTTCCAGCGGATCAGCTGTTTGCCGCCGCCGTGTTCCTCAATCGCCATGTGCAGCCGCGCCGCCGTTACCAGCGAGTCGCGGATCTCCAGGTCCCACTCGTCGAATTCACCCCCGCGCCGCACGCGCGCGCCAAGCCGCCGGACCTCCGCCGCTAGCTGTTCCAGCCAGTACTCCGTGGGATACCACTTCTCGCTCCACGATTCCAGATGCGCACGCAATGCGGGAGAGGTTCTGGCATTGGCGCGCCATGGCGTCAGGCCGAACTGGAATCGCCCGGTCAGCCTCGCCAGAGGCTGGATGAAGTGCAGCAATGCGGTAATCAGGCGCCGTGCCCAGGTGCCGGCGAATCCGTTGTCTGGTCCAAACTCGGCCCGCCGAACGCCGGCGACGACGCCAGGTAGCGGCGCCAGCAAACCGGCCGCCAGCAGGGGAGCAGTCCACAACAGCGGTTTCCAGTACCAGCCGAGAGCTGTTATCACGGCCAGAAGGGCGTTCACCAAATACCACTCCGGCATTTGCGGAAACCAGGAAAAAGCCGCCGGACCCGGATCATAGAGCGACTGGAACCCGGCCAAGCCCCAGCCGCCGGAATAGATTCTGCTGCGCCATCGGCTGGCCATCTGCAAAAGAGCAGCAGCGTAAATCCGGCCGCGCCAGGCAAGGTGGCCCAAGTCGTCGTAGCGTTCCGGCCATTTCCGCTCCAGCAGCGCCTCCGCTTTTCCGTATCCGGCCTGCTGCTTCCAATAGGCGCGGATCGAGTTGCGGCGGTGATGCCACACCACCGCGGCCGGATGGAAGCCCACTTTCCATCCTTTTTCCTGAACCCGCCAGCAGAGGTCCACATCGTCTCCGGCTGCGCGGAAGGCCGGGTCGAACCCTCCTGCCTCCTTGAGGGCCGCCTTGCGGAAGGAACTGTTGCAGCCCGGGATATGCTCAGCTTCACGATCTCCCACCAGCACATGAATCGGACCGCCAGGTGCGCGTGCTACGCAATCGGCGATCAGCCCGTCGCCGGGCGGCGGCAGGTTGGGGCCGCCCGCGCCACCGAACTCCGTGGTGGCGTATATGTATCCTAGATAGTGCAGCCAGTGCGGGTCCGGATAGGCGTCATCGTCGATGTAGGTGACAATCTCGCCGGTGGCCGCCTCCATGCCGATGTTGCGCGCCCGGCTCAAGCCGCCGTTCTCCACCGAAATTACTCTCGCGCCGTGCGCGCCGCCGATTTCCGCAGTCCGGTCGCGCGAACCGTCGTCCACCAGGATCACTTCATAGTTCGGATACGCCAGCCTCGACAGGTGTTCCAGGCATTGGGCCAGATAACGCTGCCCGTTGTAGCTGCACACCACCACCGAGATCCTGGGCCAGCCGAACTGTTCGGGAAACGGCACCTCACGGAACGCTTGCCCCACGGTGCGCAATGCCGGCTTCGGCTGCCGCTCACGCGTCGTCAGCCCAAAATCCCAATCCTCAATGTCGAAACCACCGCGGTGCCATTCATCGGTCCAGGAGAATACATAGACCCCCGCGCAGCCTGCCGCAAAGCTGGCGCGAATCTGCCACTCCAGGCTCTCGGCCTGCGCCTCCAATCCGTTCCGCCGGCTGTCCAGCCCGATCTCCGCCATCACCAGTGGTTTCTCGCCGGCGATGTTCTGCAGCCGGTACAGGTAGGCTTCCAGATTCTGCCGGTTTTCCAGGTAGACATTGAAGCTGAAAAAATCCAGGAACGGCAGATTCAGGTATTCCGTCGTCGGGAAGTTGATGTAGGTGACCAGCGAGTGCGGCGCTTCCTCTTTCACCGCCCGGTACAGCCGGTGCAGGAAGTTTTCGATCCTCGATTTGCCGTGCCAGCGGACGATGCTTGCCGGGACCTCGTTGCCGATGGTGAAGCACAGCAGGGCCCGATGGCCCTGGCAATGCCTTACTTGAGCGCGTAACCGGTGAACGATTTCATGAGCCCGGCCCGGCTCGTCCAGAAACGCGATGTGCTGCTCCCAGGCAAGTCCCACCATGACACGCAATCCATGGGCCGCCGCCAGATCCAGAAACCATACCGGCGGCACGGTATATGTGCGCACACTGTTGACGCCGGCTGCAGCCATCTGCTGGAAATCGGCTTCGGCCTTCGAGGGTGTGCCATATTCGCCCCCGTCCACGCCCGGGGAGAACGTGCCGTAGCAGACGCCGCGAATGTAGAATTTCTCTTCACCCGCGTAAAGGAACTTGCCGCGGACCGCGACAGCTTGCATCACCCGTTACCGGCTTGACTGAGAGCCGCCGCCTGTGGTTCCATCCCCGCCGCATACCACCGCCAGCTGGTTTCCACGATCTCATCCAGTTCCCTATAGCTGCTCTTCCATCCAAGCACCGATTCGGCCGCCCCGATGTCGGCAACCAGCGCCGGAGGATCGCCCAATCGCCGCTCCAAGCCGCGGTAGGGAACCTGCCGGCCCGTCACCCTCCGTGCGGACTCGATCACTTCCCGTACCGAATAGCCATGGCCGCTGCCCAGATTGAACGCGCGGCTTTCCCCGCCGCCCAGCAGGTATTCGAGCGATAGCGCGTGAGCCTTGGCAAGGTCGGTCACATGCACGAAATCACGCACCGCGGTGCCGTCCGGGGTCTCGTGATTCTCCCCATACAGATCCAGCGCCGGACGCAGTCCGGCCGCTGTCTGGAGAACTCTCGGGATGATGCGGAAATCCGGCTCGTTTTGACTGCTGTAGTCGCGCTCGGGATCCAGCCCGGCGGCGTTGAAGTAGCGCAGCACCACCCAGTTCAGTACACCGCGCAGCCCGAATTCGCGCACCGCCACCTCCGCCAACAGCTTCGACTGCCCGTAGGGGCTGATCGGCCGCTGTGGGTGCGACTCCGACACCGGCACCGATCGCGGCACGCCGTAGGTGGCGCACGTGGAGGAGAACACCAGGTTCCTTACCCCGGTTTTTTCCATCGCCTCCAGCAACGCGACGGTCGTCAGGTAGTTGTTCTGCAAATACTTGCCGGGTTCGCGCATCGACTCGCCGACGTCGGCGAAGGCGGCAAAGTGCAGCACGGCCTTTACTTGGTTTTCTGTCAGCACTTCCGACAAGGCTTTCTTGTCGCCGGCGTCGGCTTCAATGACCGGCCCCCACTGAACCGATTCCAGCCTGCCCGTACTGAAGTTGTCGAGAACGATCGGCTGATAACCAAGCGAGCGAAGCTCCTTGGCCGCCTGACTTCCAATGTATCCGGCTCCTCCGGTGATGAGAACACCTTCCATCCAATTTCGAGGCCTCCTCAACAGGCTTTTCTCTCAAGAGAGATAACGCCTTCGAATCGGAAAACCACTCCTCCTAGCTAGGAGCCTATTCTGTTAGAAATCCAATATTAGCGTCAAGGGCCGGTAGAGGTAAGCCTAGTACTATAACCCGTAGTCCTAAGCCAGTTTCCGGCCTTTGCGTAGAGCGTAAACATTTGTTGTTGTACGGTTTAACGGCCCGGCTGCGAACTGCGTTCACAAACATTAAAATCAATTCTTTCCGATGGCGATCAAATGGCTGTCGGTTCCCAGAAAGATGCGTCCGCCGGAGATGGCCGGCGAAGCCAGGTTCTGTCATTTCATCGGGACGCCGCGGCCTGTGCTGTGGGTGAACTGTTCAATCGCGGCCGCGAGTTTCTCGATCTCGATGGGCTTGGCAAGGAAAGCATCCATTCCCGCCTCCTGGCATTTCCGCTGCTCTTCCTCCATCGCGCTCGCCGTCAGCGCAAGGATCCTGACGCGGGAGTTGAATCGGCGCCGGATCTCTCGGGCGGTTTCATATCCATCCATTACCGGCATCTGACAATCCATGAGGACAAGAGGGAATTCCTCGTTGTTCAGATGGGCGATGGCCTCCGCTCCGTTCGCCGCCACCTCGCATCGGTAACCGAGTTTCTCCACCAGCCGCCTGGCAATCAGCTGGTTCACAGGGTTGTCCTCGACGATCAGAATGCGTGGCTCCTCTTCCTGGTTCCTGCGGGTTTCTTCAAAAGCCGGGTTATGGCCGGGCTCCTGCTGTGCTAGTTCACAAGGGATCCAGAACCGGAATGTAGACCCTTCCCCAGGGCGGCTCTCAACCGTGATCTCGCCTCCCATCAGTCCCACCAGTTTTCGGCAGATCGCCAATCCCAACCCTGATCCTCCGAATCTGCGCGTTGTCGAGGAATCCTCCTGCGTAAAGGCATCGAAGATCCTGTCCAGCATCTCTTTCCGGATTCCGATCCCGCTGTCACGAACGCGGAACTCGAGTTGAATACGCTTCGGGGAATCGCCTGGCCTGCTGGACACCGAAACCCGGATGCCGCCACACTCGGTAAACTTGACCGCGTTGCCGGCCAAATTCATGAGAACCTGTCTCAGCCGGGTCGGATCCGCCGATATCCATTCCGGCGTGCCGGGCGCCCATTCTGTCTCCAGCGACAATCCCGTGTTCTGCACGATTGGCTGGAAGGCGAACATTGTCCCCTCCACCAAATCTCTCAGGTTGAAGGGTCTGTCTTCCAGAAGCAGTTTGCCCGCTTCCACCTTCGACAAGTCTAGAATGTCGTTCACAAGCGCCACCAGAACTTCCGCCGATTGAACCGACATCTCCGTGTACTCGCGCTGTTCCTGGTTGAGGTCGGTTGCCGACAGCAGGTGCAAAGTCCCAAGCACGCCGTTCATTGGTGTCCGGATCTCATGACTCATGTGCGCCAGAAAACTGCTTTTGGCGATGTTGGCCGCTTCCGCACGCTGGGTCGCTTCGCGCAACTCCGCGGTGCGGGTGGCCACTTTATCCTCCAGACTCGACAGAATCGACTCCCTTTCGGCAGCCGCCCTGTTTAGCCGTTGGGACATGTCCGAATAGGCATCCATCAGCACCAGCACCTCTTTGGGGCAGCTTTGATTGGCCGCCAGCTGCGCCGCCGGAGGAGGGCATTCGGCCGGCATCTTGCGAACTTGATCCACCAGCCCGCTGATGGAGGTGGCGACGCCCCTGCCCAGGGCGCTTGCAAGCAGCCAGGAGATCAGCATCCCCGCCATCAGCCAGACTCCTATGCGGCTGTAGATCCCGAACAGCTCATCCCTGACCAGGTGGAAAGGCCTCCAAACCATCAGGGTCCATCCATAGTGCTCGTCGGTCGCCGAAGCCGTCATCATGATCCTGGGTAAAGTGCGGATTCCCTTGACGCGAGGGTATTGGAACACGCTCGAGCCCGAGGCCCGCGCAGCACGGAACATTCCGTCTTGGGAAGCGTCCTCCAGCGCACGGTATGGCGATCCAGGCGGGGAATGGACCACTTTGCCAGAGGCGTCGAAGACTGCCGACATGTCGGTCGGTTTTAAGTTTCCGCTGATCTTGTTTCCCACCACCTCCAGATCCAAAGAAGCCTCGATAATGCCGGCAAAACGGCCCGCCCGGTCCCGGTAGGGTGCGCTCACCGCAACGATGCAGTCGGTTCCAAAACCGCGCCCCCGGAAAACGCCGGAAACGAACGGGAGCCCCGATTTCCGGGGCTCGATGAAATAGGGACGGTCGCTGACATCGCTGCCTACCGACTGAATCGGCTGTTTCCCATCGAGAGTTCGCCGGGGGTGCGAGCCAATCACCGCCCCGGCGGTGTCGGTAACAATCATCGTCAGGATCGAAGACCGGTTCTGGTGGTAGCGCTCCAGCAGGCGGTTCAACTCGCTCTTGCCATGAATGCCCCCCTCCTCCATCGACATCGCCAGATGCGTCAATTCGTCCCTGTGCTTGTCCAGCTCCGCCGTAATGCCCGACAACATTGTCTGGGCGGACCGGGCCAGCTCCTCGACAATGTAGCTTCTTTGCCGGTTCAGAAACTGCTGGCTGGTCGCCACAAAAAAGGCAAGGGCGATGATCAGGCATGCCAACACGGTGCGATGCACGACGTGCTGTTGGAGGCTCCGCGCCGGCAAGGGGTTCCCGAACCGTGCGATCTGACTGTCAAACAATTCCAGAATCACCTGCGACAGTAGGGCGCTGAACAACGTCAACATCGCCCACGCCGTCAGCAGTTGCGCGAGCCCGTTGGGTGACGTGGGCACTCTCCACAGCAGCAAGGCCCCCAATGGAATCTTCACCAGCAGCCATAGCATCGCCGCGGTCAAGGGCACAAACCCGCGCCGGCGGACCAGCCAGCCCACCGCGAACGCCTCGGCCAGCAGGATCGGCAATGCATTCCAGCTTCCGAGCTGCAGGTAAACCGGAACGTAGGCGGCCGCAACCACGGGCAGTGCATAGAGCGGCCCGAGCACACTCGTAACCACGTACCAGCTTGCAGAGCCGAGGAACAGGTAGAACGATCCCGCGAACTGAAGCGGATACCAATTGATGAGAACGGCGACGGCGGCGGCGGCCAGCGCCAGAGCCCAATTCCGGTAGGCCATTCTGCTTACGGACAGCACTCTTGGGAACCAGTCTACAGCAGGCAGCTTGGTCAGTGCAAAGGGCTGCTCTTGCCCCTCTACCCCTCCCGGTCTTGCCCATAGTCAATGTAACGAAGCTAAGGAGCGGGAGCACGAACGGCGTTTACTTACTACGTAAAAATCACCACTACTTGCCGATCGCCAGCAGATGGCTGTCGCTTCGCAGGTAGATCCGTCCCTGTGCGATCGCTGGCGAGGCCAGAATCCGCTCCTCCAGGTGATTCTCCGCCAGCACCTTCTTCTGGCGGCCCGCTTCCAGCACGAAGGTCACGCCTTCTTCGTTTACCAGGTAGACTTTACCATCGGCGGCGACAGGAGACGAGGAGAAGACACTGCCGAAGCGGTCCTTCCACAGCGTCTTGCCGTCGGCGGCATCCACGGCGCTGGCGATGCCGGTCTCATTGGCCAAATACAGAATGCCCTGGTAGTAGAGCAGCGAGGAGACGTACGGGCCGCCGGTCTTGACTTCCCACTTGACGCCGCCGCCCGGCTGAAGCGCGAGATAAGGACTGGAAGAGTAGCCGCGGTTCAAATAGAGCACCCCGTTGTGAAAAACGGGCGTAGGCACGGGGACGCGGTTCGGTTCACCTGCCGACCAAAGCAGCTCGCCGGTGGTTGGGTCCAGCGCATCGACGCGCTGGCTGGAGTTGAGAATCAGCTCATCGTGGCCGGCCAGCTTGATCACGAACGGCGTTGTGTAGCTGCGCTTCTCCTTGCCGCGGTCCTTGCGCCAACGCTGGGCGCCGGTGCGTTTGTCGAGCGCCAGCAGATAGGCGCCGGGCGGATGATCGCAGAGCAGCAGCAGGGAGTCCTTGTATAAGGTGGGCGAGCTGCCGTGCCCCCACAACACATCGAACGGCGCGACCTCCCGGCCAAGGTGATGCTTCCAGACGAGCTTGCCGGTGAAGTCGAGCGCCACCAACTGGCCGTTGCCGAACCATGCGTAGACTCGCTCGCCATCGGTGACACAACTCGGACTCGCCAGGTTGTGCTTGATGTGCACTGGTTGGAGAACGCCTTCGCCGTCGAAGGTGTAATCCCAGAGAAGTTTGCCTGTTACCCGGTGGAAGGCCTGCACGGAGAAGCGCACCTTTTCGGTCTCGCCGGTGCGCCGCGCGGCGGCGGCGCCTTCAAAATCGCGGCTGCGGCCTTCGAATGGGCCATCGCCGAGTTGCGAGGTGAGGAAGATATGATCGCCCCAGACGACCGGCGTCGAGGTTCCCATGCCCTTTAGCGGCGCGCGCCAGGCGATGTTTTCCGTCTTCGACCAGCGCAGCGGCAGGTTCTTCTCCGTCGAGATGCCATCGGCGGTCGGACCTCGCCACTGGGGCCAGTTCTGGGCCATCAAGGGGAGCGCCGTGAGCAACATGAGAAACCGCATCATACTTTTCACCTTACAACAGGACGGTAAAGTGCGGTCGAACAGCAGGATTTGTTCTAATAGTCCTGATCCCTATGACCGGCACCATCGTGGGCCCATTCCGGATCATGGAAAAACTCGGTGAAGGCGGCATGGGTGTGGTCTACAAGGCCGAGGACACGGTATTGAACAGAACCGTGGCCCTCAAATTCCTCTCTGACGCAGCCCGGCTCAACCAGGAAATGGAGAAACGCTTCACCCGCGAGGCGCAGGCCGCCGCCCGGCTCGACCATCCCGCTATTTGCGCCGTCCATGGCTATCATCAGGAGGCTGGCCACAGATTCATTGTGATGGCTTATGTCAAGGGAAAGAGCCTGCACGAGTGGATCACCTCCGGGCAGTTGACGCTAGCGTTGGCGCTGGACTACACCATCGGAATCGCCGAAGGCCTCAAGGCCGCCCACGCCAAGGGCGTGGTTCATCGGGACATAAAGCCGGCCAATATCATCGTCTCTGACTCCGGACAACCCATACTCACGGATTTCGGCCTTGCGCTGCTCACCGACCGTTCCCGCATCACGCGCGCCAACACCATCATGGGAACCGTGCGCTACATGTCTCCCGAGCAGGCGCTCGGCAAGGACGTGGACCGCCGCACGGATATCTGGTCCTTGGCGGTGGTTCTTTATGAACTGCTGTGCGGCCAAGCTCCCTTCACGGGAAAGAACCACTCCGCGGTTCTTTCCGCGCTCATTCACAATGCACCTCCTGCTCTGAGTGAACTTCCCCACCCCACCGCGGAGGAACTCAACCGCATCCTGGCGAAGGCGCTCTCCAAGAATCCCGGGATGCGCTATCAGCACATGGATGACTTCGCGGTTGACCTGGCCGCCGTCCGCCGCCGGTGTGAAGGCGCGCAGTTACTGCCCGCCCGGGGCGCCTGTGCCAATGACGCCACTACGCTCACCAGCATCGATCAGCCAACCGCCTTCCCGCGAGTTGCTTTCGATTACCGCTGGCTTGTTTTCGCCACCGCGCTCCTGTTAATTGCCGGGTTGTTGTGGCGGTTTGTCGTCCGGTGACCCTTGCGTTTCTGAATCCGAACCTATATACATACATATGGCGAGTCTTAGCTGGAGGAACTGTGATGAAAACTTGGGCACTGGCCGCTTCCGTCGCCGTATTCTCGGCTGTTCTGCTTTCCCAACAGCCTGCCACCGGGCCTGTCGCGGATCGCGATCGTGAGGAGTTTCTTCTCAAAGCCAAGGTGTTGGGCTCACGCCCCGTTTCCACTGGCATCAACAATACGCAACGGGTTACTCTCGCACTCGGCGGCTTCACTCATGACGCCCATTTCAACGATGTGAATTTCGCCGCCAGTTCGTACCAGACGCCCAACGGCACGGAGCTGAACTTCAAGGACAATTACAAGTTCAATCTCGTCGCCTACAAGCTGGACCGCTTGATCGGGCTGAATATGATTCCCGTTTACGTCGAGCGCAAGGTCAATGGCAAGTCCGGCGCCTTGGGATGGTGGGTGGATGACGTGCTGATGATGGAGCTGAACCGTCACCAGAAGAAGATGGAACCGCCGGACCAGGACGGCTGGAACGACCAGATGTACCAGGTGCGGATCTTCAACGAACTGGCCTACAACGTGGACGCCAACCTCGGCAATTTGCTCATCACCAGGGACTGGAACATTGTGATGGTCGACTTCACCCGGGCCTTCCGTCTGCATAAGACGCTGCGAGCTCCTAAGAACCTGGTCCGGATCGACAACCGCGTCTATGAAGGGTTGAAGAAACTGAACGCCGGCGATGTGCAGCGTGAGGCCGGGAATTACTTGCATAAGGGTGAGATTCAGGCAGTGATGGCGCGGCGTGACCGGATCATTGAGTTCTTTGACAGAGAGATCGCCGCTAAGGGGGAAGCCGCGGTGAAGTGCACGGCACCCGGCCACTAGAGCGGCTTGTCGGGGTGGCGCGCCTACGGAAACTCCTTCATGTGACCTTCCCAGCGCGCCTTCCGTTCGGCCATGTATTGCTTGTACTCCGCCGAGCCTCGGATCTTCTCCAGGTGCGGGGTGCGCGAAAACAGCAGGTAGTTCGGCATCCCGTACTGGTCGGTCTTCCTCAGCCACTTCACCGCCTCTCCGGCATTGCCCTGCATCGCGTTCGCGCACGCCGCCCCGTACGTCAGGTGATGATAGGCCCGGTCCTTTTCGAGGCTGTCGATTCGCCGTGTCTCAGTTTGCACCGCGCTCCAGTTGCCCTCCATCGCAAGCAGGATTAGCCGCGCCCCCAGCACATGCGGCGAATTGGGATTCCGGTCCATCTCCTTCTGGATCTGCTCGCGCGCCTCTTTAAGCTGCGCACACGCTTGTCGGCCGTACCGACAGCCCGCGGATCTTGCTCACCTTGGTGATGATGGCATCTGCCAGGCCCACCTCCAGGTAATCCTCCTTCCCTTGGGCCTGCAGTGACTTCGGCGGCAGAACCGCCAGCGACTTGATCCCAGCCTCCTCAGCCGGCCGCATCCGCCGCCATCCCAGCCAGCCAGCCGTGGCCAACACCAGGACGCCCGCCGCCACAAGGCCGGCCCGCGCCGCCGGACGCCCGGATTTCGAAGGCGCACCGGCCGGCTGCCTTCCCAACGATCGCAAGTCCACCAGCAAATCATCAGCGTGCTGGTACCGCTCTCCCGGATTCTTGCAGGAACTTCAGCGCCACCACTCGCCGAAGCTTCGTATCTTCCGCTTTGTACACCGCCCCCATCGCCCCTTCGCCGAGCTTCTCCAGGATCCGGTAGTGAGAGACGATCTGCCCAGTCGTCAAATGGAGGCACGCTACTGACGAGGAGCATAGCATGGCGATATCATGGGGACATGCCCACCAAGGCTGGCCTGTCCGAACGGGAGTATCTACGGACCAGCTTCCCGGACGTCGATCCGGAATTCCGCGACGGCGAAATTCTGGGGCGCAGCGTGCCCGATCTCAAACATGGAACCGCGCAGTTGATGCTGGGCGCCTTTTTCGTCCGGCATCGAAACAGCCACCACTTGCATGCCGCATCGGAGACCCGCCTGCGCCTCCGCCCGGGCCGCGTGGTCATCCCTGACGTGTGCGTCTTCTGGCCGGACAAGCCCGATGCCCGCTACCCCGATTCGCCTCCGCTCATCGTGGTCGAGATCCTCTCCCGCGACGACCCCATGTCGCAGGTACGCGCCAAGCTTCTGGAGTACCTCGACTGGGGCGTGCCACACATCTGGCTGGTGGACCCGGAAGCCCGTGTGCTCTACGAGTTCCGCCAGGACGGCCTGCACGAGGTGGTCTCCTACACCATCCAGGAAACCGGATTGGAACTAAACCCCGCCGATATCTTCGATTAAACCGGCTACCTGTGATCAGGCCAAGGCCGACAACAGGTGCTTTAGTTCGAGCAGGCCGCGAAGTCGATCCCGAGCGCCTTCACATCGATCGGCACGCTGCCGGCGGCCTGAATGATGTCCGCATAAAGATAGGCTCCGTGCGCATGGGCGAGCCTGCTGATCGCCGCGGCATCTTCCACCCATCCGTTCACGTTCGAGATCAGCGTAATCGACACCAGCTTGGTCTTCCGGTCGATGACTTTTTCCATGTCCCGCAAGTCGATCCGCCAGTCCCGGTGCTTCACGATGCGGACATCCATACCGGCCTTCCGCCGTCCCATGTAGTCATGGATCGACCCGGCGTAGTGCAGATCGTTGGTGACCAGGTTGCCGCCCGATTCCTGAATCCGCAGTCCGTTCACAACGGCGGCTTCGCCCGCCTTGGTGCACATGACGAAGCCGATCTCGGACGGCTTCGCGTTGATACTTCATGGAGACCTCCTGAACTCACGGATTCTGATATTCCGAAAGTGGAACACGCTGAAACGGTCGTGCAGCTGCAACCCTATCGGACCTGTCTTGGGACGATTCGGATCTCCCGGATGGCTCGCCACCTCGTGCCCGTTCAGCTTGACGCGGATCGAGTCATTGCGCGATTGCCGCCAGTCCATGTACTGCTTCCCGGTGATCGTCGCCGGCCACGCCTCACCGAAGGGGTTCCGCGGACCGGATGCCGGATGAGCAAACAACACACCGTCGGGGAGCACATGCCACAATCCGTCGCCCTTGACTTCCCAGCCGTCCAGGTTCTTTCCGTTGAAGAGCTGTTTCCATTCTTGGGCGAGTGCACAGGCGGCAAAAACCGCACACATCAGGAATGTTCGAGTCATTGCCCTGACAGTATATCTGTGCACGATGAAGAATCACGGGTTCCGGGTCCGCAGATTTACGGCGGCGATCACAAGGCACCAGGTGACAACGATGACGGTCAATATGGTGAACGACTCCGGCATGACCATGGCGGGTTTGAAGCCACGCATCCATACGCGGCTGCTGGCGATGAAGCCGGTGTGCCAGACGATGATCCAAACCACTCCAATGAGCAGGACCATGGCGGCGCGGATCCAATTCCAAAGGCGGCGGCCGGAGCTCCAGCGGTAGCGGCGGCGGCCGGCGAAGGAGCGGACCAACAGAAAAGTGAGAGCGAAGCTGAGAATGAGCACGCCGGCCGAGAGGCCTTGCCAGATGCGGCAGGGGCGGACAGGCTGGAGCCCGGCGGAACAGTCCAGCCACGGGCAGGTGGCGTGATCGAGAAGCGCGAAGCCGGCATCGCCATTGGCGACGATGACGAAGCCGGTGGCCTTTTTCGGAATGATGGCGAAGCGCGTACTCCATCCGGACAGCCGGCCGTTGTGGGCGGCCATCAAGGAGCCGTCGCTGAAGGAACGGGTTTCATAGCCAAGACCGTAGGCGCCGCCTGTTTCCGGCTCAGAGCGCATCATCAGCTGCACGCTTGCCGGTGTGATAACGCCGCGGCCGGCAGGCTCGCCGTTGGATCCGGGCATGGAGGCGGAGAGGAAGCGGGCGAGGTCTTCGACGGTGGAGTAGAGGCCGCCGGAGGCGAGCTCGGCGAACGGAACATCCTGGTAGCGCTCGCCGGTGACCATGTGGCCGGAACCGAGGCGGCGGCGGTCGACGGTGTTGGGATCGAAGGTGGAGTCACGCATGCCGAGGGGTTCCAGCAGGACACGCTCCATGTAGAGGTGATAGGGTTCGGCAGTGACATCTTCGATGACGGCTTGGAGCAGATTGAAGCCGGCGTTGGTGTACTGAAAGCGTTCGCCGGGAGGGCGGATGAGGCGCACGCCGCCGCTGCCGGGGAACCCGTCCAGGACTTCGCTGAGGGTGCGGTTGAATCCAAGGCGGCCGGGAATGGCAAGGCCGGCGGTGTGGCTGAGAGCGCGGCGGATGGTGACCTGAGAGGGGTCGAAGCCGGAAGGCGGCAGCTTCCATCGTTTGAGGTAACGCGCGGCGGGGGCGTCGAGATCGATGGCGCCCTGCTCGACCAGTCTCATGACGGCCCAGGCGCAGAGGGCCTTGGAGATGGAGGCGGCGCGGATGATGGTGGAGGGCGTGAAGGGCGTCCTGGTAATGCGGTCGGCAAGGCCGTAGCCCTTGGACCAAACGATGGCGCCGCGATCGACAAGCGCGGCTGCGGCGCCTGGAATATGGAGCCGCTGCATGCGCGCGGGGAGATCCTCGTCGAGCTTAGCTTCAAGCTCGCGGACGGCGGCCGTTTGCGAGGCGGCCGCCATCGCGGAAACAATCAGAGTCGCGAACAGCTTCAAAAGTGGAATTTCAATCCAAATTGTAGCTGGCGGGAGTCAATTTTGGTGGAGCTGATCTGGCCGTAGGCGGGAGTGGCCACGGTGGTTCCCGGCGGGTTAAAGATCGGGTGGTTGGGGAGGTTGAAGAACTCGCCGCGAAACTCGACGCCGGCGCGCTCGCCGATGCGGAAGAGTTTGACGGCGGAAAAGTCGAAGCTGATGATGCCGGGACCGATGATGGTGTTGCGGCCGGAGTTGCCGTAGCGGAACTGCGAGCCGCCGGGCAGGCGGTTAACAAAGGCGGAGGTGTCGAAGAAGCGGCCGACGGTTTGTTGATCGCGCGAGAGGTTGGGGTTGTTGCCGACGGCGTCGGGGTAGCAGCCGTCACCGCCGTTTTGAATATTGCCGGGGCCGCAGTAGGCAGTGAGCGGGAAGCCGTCCTGGAAGGTGAGGATGCCGCCGAGCTGCCAGCCGCCGAGGATGTGGTTGGCGGGGCCGGAGGCACCGCCGAGGTAGCGCTTGCCCTTGCCGATGGGGAGCTCATAGAGCCAGGAGGCGGTGAAGCGCTGGCGGAAATCGAAAGCGGAGAGTCCGCGCTCGCGCCAGAGGCCGTTGTAAGGATCGGTGGGAGTGAGCTTGTCGCCGTCGGTGGTGCGGATGCCGGAGCCGAAGTCAATCGACTTAGAGTAGCTGTAAGAGCCGAGGATGGTGAGACCCTGCGAGAAGCGGCGCTGGAGGCGGACTTGAAGCGCGTTGTAGTTGGAGTGAGTGGAGGCGTTCATGGTCTGGAACTGGCCGAAGGCGGGGAAGGGGCGGTTGAGATTGCTGTTGCCGGGGGCCGGTTCGGGGATGTTGTAGTTGAGCAGACGGCGGAGCTTGATGCCAGCCGAGCCCATGTAGGTGACTTCGAGTGACGTATCGCCGCTGAGCTCACGCTGGAGGCCGAAGCTCCACTGCGGGACGTAAGAGGAGCGCTCGCCGTATTGGTTGATGAGGAGGAAGGTGGGGTTGCCGGTGATGGTGAAGGGGCGCGACCAGGTCTGGTTGGGGCGGACGGGATCAGCGGGCTCATTGCGGCGGATGGTGAAGGGAGCGTTGCGGACGATGTCGAAGACGGCGTTGCCGATGTCGCGGACGAAGTAGATGCCAGCGCCGGTGCGGAGGACGGTCTTCTTATTGATCTGGTAGGCGATGCCGACACGGGGCGCGAAGTCGTTCTTGTCGGGAGCGTATGCGCCGCGGCCGAAGCGGCCGTCGCGGACGTATTTGACCGACGGGGCCCAGGGGAAAGGCGGATTGCCGGCATAGGGGTCGCCGGTACCGGCGCGGACGAAGGTGGGCTCGACGGAGTTATCCCAACGGAAATCGACGTTGACGATGGCGTCGTGCTTGTCGTAGTAGGGAGCATCGTATTCGTAGCGCAGGCCGAGGTTCAAAGTAAGGCGCTGGGACACCTTCCAGGTGTCCTGAATATAGAAAGCGAAGTAATTGGAGCGGAAGTTGGCGATGGGGGCGCCTACCTGACCTTCGGTGTTGGACATGAAGCCGAGCAGATAGTCGGCCATGGGCAGCCCGCTGACGCCGGCGCGGTTGGCGAGAGCGGAGGGGCCTTGGGTGAAGCGGCCGTCCCAGGAAAAGCGGCCGCGGGGGACGACGGCGCCGATCTGGTTGTAGCGGACGCGGCGGACTTCACCGCCGAACTTGATGGCGTGGCGGCCGGTGGTCCAGGAGAAATCATCCTTGCCCTGAATGATAGTGTCCCAGTTGACGAAGGGGCAGTCATTGCATTCGCCGACGTTGGAGAATCCGGCGATCTGGAAAACGGGGATGCCCCAGTAGAGCGGGAAGTCGCGGGAGACATCGGGGATGTTGAGTTCCTGAACGACGTTGCGGACATTGGCATTCTGCTGAATATTGGCGGCCTTGAGGTAGCTGATGCCGATGCGGGCGTCGTTGACCTTATTGGGTCCGAGGATGCGCGTGTTGCTGACGACACCCTGCCAGGGATCGAGGTCGGCGTTGTTGCCTTGGTTGGGGATGTTGATGGGGTTGTACTGGAGCTCGTCGGCGCGGGAGTAACGAACGAACCAGGTGGAGGAGGAGGATTCGACGTAATCGCCGCGGAAGCTCCAGAGATTGGTGTCGCTGCGGCGGCCTTCGGTGTTGAGGAAATTGTTGGCCTGCACGGTCTGGCTCAAGTTGGGGAGAGGGTAAAACTCCTGGAGGACGCGGGCGGAGGTGGCGTGGATGCGGTTGGTGGGGATGCGGTTGGAGGGGAAGGGCAAGGTTTCGGTGACATTGTTGCCGGAGAAGACGCGCGTGGCGGGGTCGTAGAGGACGCGGTTGGTGATGGCGGAAAAGTTGCCGGCGCGTTGTTCGGCGAAGGGGACGGTAGCCTGCTGGGTGAGGGCTTTGCGTTCGCGGAGGCCTTCATAGTTGGCGAAGAAGAAGAGCTTGTTGCGGCCGTCGATGGCGCCGGGGATGTAGACGGGACCGCCGACGACGAAGCCGAACTGGTTGCGCTTGAAGGGGGGGATGGGATCGTTGGGGCGGTCGAAGAAATTCTTGGCATCGAGCTTGGCGTTGCGGAGGAACTCGAAGGCAGTGCCGTGCAGTTGGTTGGTGCCGCCCTTGGTGGAAACGTTGACCTGGCTGATGGCGCGGCCGTATTCGGCCTGGAAGAGACCGGCTTCGACTTTGAACTCCTGAAGGGCCTCCAGCGAAGGAAGCATGAGATAGGTGTTGAAGTTGGGATCGGTGTTTTCGACGCCGTCGAGGGAGTAGTGGTTGAAGTGAACGCGCTGCCCGGCGACGTTGAGGGCGAACTTATTGCGGTCGCCGCCCATGCGCTGCTGGCCCTGGGAGGAGGAGGGGCCGTTGGTGGTGGCGCCGGGGATGAGGGAGGCGAGCTGAAGATAGTTACGGCCGTTGAGGGGCAGCTCGAGGATGCGCTTGTGTTCGATCACGGTGCCGAGCTCGGTGGTTTCGGTCTGGAGGACGGGAGCGCCGCCGGTGACTTCGATGACCTCGGCGACGTTGCCGACCTGAAGGATAAAATCGATGCGGACCACCTGGCCGACCTGCAACTCGATGTTGTTGCGGTTCTGGGCGGAGAAGCCCGTCAATTCCGCGCGCAGATTATAGAGGCCGGGCGGGAGAGCGGGAAGGGTGTAGATGCCGGCGGTGTTGGAGGCGATCTCGCGGCGGGCGTTGGTTGCCGGATTAGTGAGAGTGAGCTTGACCCCGGAGACGACGGCTCCGGAGGGATCGGTGACGGTGCCGACGATCTCGCCGGTGGGCGCCTGGGCCATCACGGCGAAGCAGGCGAGCGCAAGAATCATGACCAAAGTGGAAAGTGATTTCATAACCCCGTGCCTTTCTTTAAGAGCGATTTCCGAGCCAGACCTCTGAGTGAGAAAAATATCAGTGTGGAGCGGTGTGTGTCAAGGAGGGGGAGATGAGGGTGCGGACACGCTGGGGTCTGCTTTGAGGGACACGGATGGACACGGATGGCGGAGGGAGGATGGGCGGGCTTTTTGTGATCATAAGTGGTGGAGGAGCCTGATGTGACATACGGGGAGTTCTTCTTACAAGCAGGGAAACGGCTGAGAGGAGCGGTCCGGGAAGTGAGGGAGTTGGAGGACGGGTATGCGCTGAGGCTGGATGGGAAGGCGCTGGGGCTGGCAGAGCAGGGGTTGATGGAGAGATCGAGGTTGTTCATGGCCGGGCCGCGGATATCGGCGAAGCGGAAAGGCCAGGTGCGGTAGTGGAAGGGTTGGCTAGGGTGGAGACAGGATCGCTCCACTGATTAAGGAGCCTGCTATCCTTAATTTAGATGAGACTTGGGGTGGACTTCGGCACCACGCGCATCGTTGTTGCGGTGGTGGACCGGGGGAATTACCCGGTGCTGAGTTTTGAGACCGCCGATGGGGAGAGGTGCGAGTGGTTTCCGGCGCTGGCCGCGGTGCGCGGCGGGGAGGTGTTGTACGGGTGGGAGGCGTGGGCGGGGCAGGAGGATCCCGAGGCGACCGTAGTCCGCTCGATTAAGCGGTGGCTTGCGGAAGCAGGACCGCAGACAAGAGTGGAGATCGGCGGGCATGAATATGCGCTGATCGACTTACTGAGTGGATTGTGCTCGGCGCTGCGGACGGCGTTAGGGGCGGCGGCGGGCGAGCCGCTGGAGATCATGCTGGGAGTGCCCGCGAACGCGAACGGGAATCAGCGGTTCCTGACGGCGGAGGCGTTCCGGCGGGCGGGGTTTCAGGTGCTGGGTCTGTTAAATGAGCCTACGGCGGCAAGCATTGAGTATGGACATGCTCTGCGCGGCAAGACGGCGATGAAGGACCGCATTCTGGTGTACGACCTGGGAGGCGGGACCTTCGACGCCTCGCTGGTGGAGATGGAGGGGAATCAGCACGCGGTGGTGGCGAGCGAAGGGATTCCGGCGCTGGGCGGAGACGATTTCGACGATCTGCTGGCGGATCTGGCGCTGGCGGCGGCGGGGGTTTCCGAAGATAGCTTGAGCCAGGGTGAGGTGTTCCGGCTGCATGAGGAGTGCCGGAGGAAAAAGGAAGCGCTGCACGCGAATACGCGCCGCGTGGTGGTGGAGTTGGACCATGTGAGAGACGGCTTGGAGGCGGTGACAGTTCCGGTGGCGGATTTCTACCAGCGGAGCGAGCCGCTGATCGAAGAGACGCTGCATGCGGTGGAGGATCTGGTGGCAGGCGAGCAAGGGCAACTGGAGGCGCTGTATGTGACGGGAGGCGGAAGTGAGCTGCCGCAGGTGGGGAGGATGCTGAAGGAGAGGTTCGGACGGAAGGTGAAGCGCAGCGCGTATGCGCGGTCGGCGACGGCGATCGGGCTGGCGATACAGGCGGATGCGCAGGCCGGCTACCGGTTGTCGGAGAGATTCACGCGGTACTTCGGTGTTTGGCGGGAGGAAGAAGGGGGCCAGCGGGTAGTGTTTGATCCCTTGTTCGTGAAAGGGACGCCGTTGCCGCCGGCGGGGGAGGAGCCGTTGAAGGTGACTCGGAGCTATTGTCCGGCGCACAATATCGGGCATTTCCGGTACCTGGAGTGTTCGCGGGTGAGCGAGGATGGGCGTCCGGCGGGGGAGATCACGATGTGGGACGAGATCCTGTTTCCGTTTGAGGCGGGCCTGGCGCTGGTGGAGCGGTTGGAAGAGGTGGAAGTGCGGCGGCTGGAGCCTAGCGGAGAGGTGGAGGAGAGTTACTCGTGCGATGCCAGCGGAGCGGTGACGGTGACGATTTCCCACCTTAGCGGGGGATATGAGAGGAGTTACCGGCTGGGAAGGTGGGCACAGCGGGATCAGCCGGTGAAGCCGGGGCGGAAGCGGGCGAAGCGGTCGCCGGCGGGGCGGGGTAAGTAAGAAGAAAGCAAAATTAATGGGCGCTGATGAACGCGGATGCAAGCGGATAGGGGAGAATTGTCAAATGCGGCAACTGTTGAAGCCTTCGTTGAATTGGCTGCTGATCTTTGTTCCGGCTACGGTGTGGCTGGAGTATACGTCCCCGGATGCGCACATGCCGATCTTCCTGAGCGCGTGTTTATCGGTACTGCCATTGGCGGGATGGATGGGGCGGGCGACGGAGCATTTGGCGGAGCGGACCGGGGAAGGGATCGGCGGGCTGCTCAATGCGACGTTCGGTAACGCGGCGGAGATGATCATCGCGCTGATGGCGCTGCGCAAGGGGCTGTATGACGTGGTGAAGGCGTCGCTGACGGGGTCGATCATCGGGAACATTCTGCTGGTGATGGGGCTGGCGTGTGTGGCGGGAGGGTGGAAGTATCCGATACAGCGGTTCAACGTGACGGGGGCGCGGATGCAGGCGACGATGCTGACGCTGGCGGTGGTGGCGCTGGTGGTTCCGGCGGCGTTTCATTCCTTGGGGGGCAAGCAGGTGGTGTATGAAGCGGACCTGAGTCTGGAGATCAGCGTGGTGCTGCTGATCACTTACGGATTGAGCCTGTTTTTCAGCCTGCGGACGCACAAGCAGCTTTTCACCGGTTCGCCGGAAGCCGAAGAGGTGAGCGAGCCGGGGTGGCCGCTGAAGAAGTCGATTGGGGTGCTGACGGTGGCGACGGCGCTGATTGCGTGGATGAGCGAGATTCTGGTGGGTTCGGTGGAACAGGCGGCGCATGCGCTGGGGATGACGAGCGTATTTGTGGGGGTGATCGTGGTGGCGATCATCGGCAACGCGGCCGAGCACAGCACGGCAATTCTGGTGGCGATAAAGAACCGGATGGATTTGAGCATCGGGATCGCGGTGGGATCGAGCATTCAGATCGCGCTGTTCGTGGCGCCACTGCTGGTGGTGCTGAGCCACTTCATGGGGCCGCGGCCGATGGATTTGGTTTTCACGCCGGCGGAGGTGATGGCGACGGGGCTGGCGGTGGTGATCACGGGGCAGATCTCGCGGGACGGAGAGTCGAACTGGTTCGAAGGAGTGCAACTGCTGGCGGTGTATGTCATACTGGCGATCCTGTTCTACTTCCTACCGGAGGCAGCCTAGAGAGTGAATCAACTGGCAGAACTGGCCGGGAAGGCCAGAATCATTGATTTATCACAGCCGTACTATGTGGGGATGCCTCATCATCCATCGCATCCGCCGTTTCTATTTTCCCTTTCGAAGAAACATGGGGACATGGTGTCGCCGGAGGGGGCAAGCTCGGCGGCGGAGTCGATCGCGCTGGGCGGTCACGTGGGGACGCATATTGACGCGCTGTGTCATTTCTCCTGCGGGGGGAAGCTGTTCGGGGGGCATGAGGCCGCGGTGGTGCAATCCTATGACGGCGGCCTGCGGAAGTGGCCGGTGGATGGGGTGAGACCGATATTCCGGCGCGGGGTGATGCTGGATGTTGCGGGAGTTGTGGGTGTGGAGGAGTTAGCGGAGGATTTCAAGGTGACGCCGGAGCATCTGGAAGTGGCGGAGGCTCACGGGGGAGTGAAAGTGGGGGCAGGGGATGTGGTGTTGTTGCGGACGGGGTGGGCGCGGTACTGGGGCGACGCGGCACGGTTTATCCGCGCGCAAAAGGGCGGAGCGGTGCATGGGCCGGGGCCGGAGTTGGCGGGGGCGAAGTGGCTGAGCGCGCGGAAGGTGTTCGCGGCGGGGTCGGACACGATCGCGTTTGAGCGGGTGCCGGCGGCGAATATGCCGGTCCATGTGCATTTACTGGTGGAGAGCGGGATTCACATTATGGAGGCGCTGAATCTGGAGGAGGCTGCCAGGGAACGTTTTTACGAGTTCTTGTTTATTGCGGCGCCGCTGAAGATTCGAGGGGGGACGGGCGCGCCGGTGAGGGCCTTCGCCGCCGTTTGAGCGTTTATCTATTGATGATGGGGCGCAGGGGGCGGACGTAGATGTTCTTGAAGGCGACGGGGCCGTGGTCGCCTTGGAGCATGATGGGGTTGAGCGGGGCTTCCGGGATGGGCATGTGGGCGCGGGTGGGGCCTTCCAGCTCGACGTCGTTTTGGACGGAGAGGCCGTTGTGAAGGACGCGGAGGAAGCGGGCGTTATCGATCTTCTTACCGGAGGCGTCAAAGCGCGGGGCGCGGAACCAGATTTGGTAGGACTGCCACTGGCCTGCCGCGCGGCTGGCGTTGCGGGAAGGCGCCGATCCGCCGACGCCTTTGTTATCGATCCAGCGGTGATAGACTGCGCCACCGTCGGAGGTTTTCATGGGCTCGGTGGAGCCGTAGCTGTCAAAGATCTGGATTTCGTAGAGGCCGTGGAGATAGACGCCGGAGTTGGAGCCTTTTGAGAGCATGAACTCGAGGTAGAGTTCGACGTCGCCGAGTTTTTCCTCGGTGACGAGGTTGACGGTGCGTCCGGTGGGACCGTTGAGGATTCTGGGGCCTTGTGTGGGGACGCCGAGGAGACGGGTGGGGCTGAGCAGGCGCTCAAAGCGGATGCCGGTGGTGGTGAACCACTCGTTGGGGCGGCTGGCATCCTGCGCGCGCCAGCCGGAGAGATCCTTGCCATTGAGCAGGGGGCGCCAGCCTTCCTCGATGAGGAAGGGAGGATCGCCGTGTGCCTCGCCGTCGTTGAGCTGGACTTTTTGAGCGGCGAGTGGCAGCAGCAGGACGAGGGTCGCAAGAGCGGTTCTCATTCGACCCAAGTATAGCGGAGGTCAACTACACGCTGACGACGGGGCAGGGGGAGTTGCGGATGATGGCGTAGGCGTTGGCGCGGAGGCGGCCAAATACGCCGGCGACGGAGCCGCGGCCGATGACGAGCAGGTCCGCCTTGCGCTCGCGCGCCAGACCGTCGACAACGTAGGGGACATCGCCGGCTTCCACCATGATGTCGGCTTCGCCGCCTAGTTTTTGGAGCAGATCAGTGAGGCGCGCGGTGGCCTGGCGGCGCAACACGCCGCGCCAGTTGGGGTCGAAGTACTCCCCGGCGGAGCCTTCCAGACTGGGCGTGGCATGAACAAGGATGAGCTTGGCCTTCTGAGTGCGGGCGAATTCGAGAGCCCATCCGATAGCTTTTTCGCTTTCCGGGCCGAGATCGACGGCGGCCATGACGGTGGAGAAGTGAATTCTGTCCACGGCGGGAGCATCTTCCATGTGGACGCCGGTCCAGACGGGGCAGTGGGCGTCGTGGAGGATCTTGGTGGTGACCGAGCCGAGGATGAAGCGGCGGAAGGGACCGTATCCATGCGTGGAGATGACGATGAGGTCGGCGCCTTTCTCGGCGAACTCACAGATCCTGCGGGCAGGGTCACCTTGGAGGATGAGACGTTCGGCTTGGAGTTCAGGCAGATGCTCACTCAAGTGGCGTACCAATTCCTCCTGAACATTCTCTTTACGCGTTCCGTACCACTCGCCGAGGGCGAGCGCGCCGCCTTCCAGGGCGGTGAATTCGTAATGCGGCGGCGGCAACACGTGAAGCATGGTGACCTTGGAGCCGTAATGCTCGGCCAAGGCCTCCGCATAGCGCGCGGCGCCGGTGGAGCGGGCGGAAAAGTCCACGGGGACAAGGATTCTGGACATCGAGAACATGGGTCACCTCCTGAGTGGATAAGATACTCATTGTACTCCGAGATCGCTGAGGATCTTCGGAATGGTTTCTTCCATCGCAAGCAGCACGTGGCAGTTGTTGCAATCCATCGTAATGGTTTTGCCGCCGGCTGAGGCGCGTTCATCATGACAGCGGAAACAACCGGGAAATTCATTATGGCCGATGTGGTTAGGATAAGTTCCCCAGGTAACCTTCATTTCGGGAAAGACGTTGCGGTTAAAGATCTCGACCAGTGCCTGGGCGGCGCGCTCGATTTCGGCGGATTTTGACTTGAACAGATCCGGATGTTGTTTGCGGTAGTGATCGAGCCAGCGCTGGCGGATGGCGGAACTGGCCTCGCTGTTGGAGGAGTAGGTGGCTTGCAGAAGCTCGAGCGCTGTCTTTTTGGCAAAGGGCAGGGAAGGAGAGATGCGGCCGGCGGCCATGGCGCGGTTGACGGCGGTGTCAGGCGATTCAAAGGAGTGGCTGGGCCGGGTGTGGCAATCCATGCAGTCCATGAGGCGTGTTTCCATGGAGCCGGTTTGTTTCTCCTCGACGCCATCGGCGAGGTAGAGGCGGCGGTCCGCCCCATTGCGGCTGTATTCGACCCAGGGAATCTTCTGGCGCTGGGGATCGGCGGCGCGATAGCGGATCTCGACTCCTTCGGCGAGGTGGGCGCGGTGAATGCCGGGCCCGGAAGCAGTTCCGGAGAGCCGCATGAAGAGGACGTTCTTGGAGTGGGTGTTGGTCTCGTCATCGGCGAAGATGTCGGTGACGCGGAGCCTGTCGGCGCCGAACTTCTGCGGCCAGTGGCAGCCTTCGCAAGTTTCGCGGGCGGGGCGGAGATCGTAGACGGGCGTAGGGATGGGCTTGGAGTAGGTGTTGAAGGCGACGGCGAAGACCTGGCGGACGCCGCTCAGCTTGCTGCGGACGAACCAGTCAGCGCCGGGACCGATGTGGCACTTGGAGCACTCCACGCGCGAGTGGGGCGAGTCCTGATAGGCGGCATATTCCGGCTGCATCACGCTGTGGCAAGTGGTTCCGCAGAAGGCGACGCTGTCCATGTAAGTGACGGCGCGGTAGCTGAGCTGGCTGGCGATCATGATGTTGGCTCCGGTGGTGACGGCGAGGAAAACCAGGAGCCGGCGGAGCGAGGGGTTGTTGAGATCGAGCGAAGGGAGTTTGTCGGGGAAAGTGCCGCGTTTGCGCGCCTGACGGAGGCGCAGAGAGAGTCCCACCGGGACCAGCGCGAGGCCGGAGAAAAAAACACCGGGGAGGATGAGGAAGGAGAGGATGCCGAGGTAAGGGTGATCGGGGTTTCCTTGCCATGTACTGGGGAGCAGGAACAGCCAGAAGACAGTGGCGGTGGTAAGCAACGCGATGCCGAGAAAGCTGATCCAGTTGTTGGAAAGGAAGATTACCGGCAGCAGCCACTCCAGGAGTCTATTCTTCATTCGCCGGTGATTCTCCTTTCGAATGCGGGTTGACAGGACGGGCGGAACGTCCGGTGAGCCAGGCCATGTCCATCGGGTAGACGTCGGGATCGAAGATCACGAAATAGAAATGCCAGACGAGGATGGCGAGGGCGGCCAGGATGGCCTCGTAGAGGTGAAGCGTGAGAGCGAGGTCGAGGGTCCATTTGGGGAAGTATTCGAGCATGAGATTGTTGGCCCAAAGCATGATCCCGGTAAGTCCCATCAGTGCGGTGCCCCAAACTACGGCCCAGTACTCCGCCTTTTCGATATAGCTGTGCGAGGAGCGGTGGGGCATGTCGCGCCGCAGACCGAGGCTGTGGAGTGTGCCTTGAACGGCTTCCGGCAGATCCTGGCGGCGCGGCAGCATGTGCATCCAATGCTCGCGCAGGCGGCGGCTGAGCAAGAGGGAGGCGAGATGGGCGACGGAGGCGGCGATCATGACGGCGCCGGCGATGCGGTGAATGATGCCGCGGGCTTCGCCAAGCGGAATGGCCCACCACTGTTCGGGATATTTGAGCGCGAAGCCGGTCCAGACAAGCACGAGGAAACTGACGGCGAGGACGGCATGTTGGATGCGTTCCCAGAAGAGCATGCGTTCGGCGCCGGAGGGGCGAACCGCAGCGGCGGGCAGGGCGGGGGAGAAACGGATGCGGCGGAGTTTACGGAGCCAGTCGCCGCCATTGTGGAGAAGCATCCAGCCGATGAGGACAGGGATAAGGACTTGGTAGAAGAGACGGACGAAGCGGATGGGCATTGCTTCGCCGTTATCCATCGGTGCGTGGATCGGGCCCAGCGCGAAACGTCGTCCGGCGCCGGGATGGCACTGGCCGCAGGTTTGGGCCAGATGGTCCGGGTGCGTCATGGACTTCGGGTTGGAGGATGGCAGCACGTTGTGGTAGCCGTGGCAGGAGGCGCAATTGGCCACGGTCTGCGAACCACCGCGTGCTGCCAAGCCGTGAAAGGACTCGTCGAAGCTGGTCAGCCTGTCTTGCGGCAAGCCGAAACGGCGCATGAGGCGGATGTCGCCGTGGCAGCGGCCGCAGGTCTCCCGGATCTGACGTGGATTGGTGGTGGAGGCGCGTTCGCTGCTGGGGAGGATGGAATGCTCGCCGTGGCAATCGGTACAGACGGGTGCGTTGGGGACGCCTTGCATGGCGGCGGCGCCGTGAACGCTGGCCTGGAACTGGGCGAGGACTTCGGTGTGGCACATGCCGCAGGTGTTGGGGACTTCCTTGTGGAATTCGATGTTGCGGGCGCGGGTGACCTCGTGAGCGGCGCCGTGGCAGGTGGCGCAGTCCGGGGCGGAGGCATCCCCCTGCCGGAGTTTCTGGCCGTGCACGCTGACGCCATGCTGAGCCGACTGAGCGGCGTGGCAGGAGCCGCAGGCGGGTTTTGGCGCTGTTGGCGGATGGGGATACTCTTCGCGCTGAGGGTGGCATTTGGCGCACACGACCTTGGCGTGGGTGGAGGTGGAGAGCTTGGCGGCGACGTCATGACAACCGGCGCAGGACTCCGCGGATTGCGCCAATGCGGCGGGCGGCCACCAGAAGAGGGCGGCCGCCAGCAGCCAGACAGCGTGGGACAGGCGGAGAAGTGCGGCACGCCGTCCGGCATCCTGTTTCATCACTGTCACTCCGGTCAGCGAGTCAGCAACTCGACTTCCGCGGAAGCGGCGTTCCTTGCGACCCAGCTGGCATAGACATAGGCCGTGGCCAGTACGAGGCCGTAGACGAAGGCAATGACGGTGAAGATCTTGCCCCAGCGGTCGATGAACAGCAGCTTGTTTGCGACCTGGTTCTGCTGCGCGACGAGGTCCGTGGCGCCGTCGCCGATGTGCAGCATGTCGTCTTCATGGCGCGAGACAAGTTTGCGCCAGATGGCGAACACGCAGACGATGATGGCGATTACGGCCCAGCCAACCACGAAGGGAACGAGATTTGTATTCATGTGCACCTCCTTGTATCAATCAGCACACCGCCTGCAAACGGAGCTTTACGCCGCCAGGCGGCGGTGCAAGCAGCTTCCGGTCAAAGCGCTTACCGGTAGCCTCTTCCAACGCGTCGACAACGGGGATCAGGTATGCGTCCAGCGCGCACCTGACCTGTTTGCGCTCTTCGCAGGTTCCGTCCCGGGCCTGTGATTCGCAGGCGGAGCAGACCTGCCGGCGCAAGGCAAGAACATAGTCACGGATATCGTCGCTATCGACCGAATGGACGGCGGCGGCAACGCGCGGGAAGAGGCGGAACAGCGCGCAGCCACCGGGCTCATCGCGGCCGCATTCGCCGGTTTCCGGGCGGACCGAGCAGATCGAACAGATCCGGTCGCGGACGATGGTTTCCAGTTCTTCCAGTGTCCTGTACATGGCGCGCCTCCATTGTGAGCGGCTAGGCTTCGGACGGCTTCGCTTTCGCCGCCCTCAGCCTGGCCGCCAGGATTGCCAATACGACCGTGGAAATGGGGTCTCGATCGTACACCACCGAGTGAACGCCAGCTTCCCATGCCTCGGCAAGGTGTTTGGACATGAGCCCGGGCTCGTCGTGGGTCACCAACACCACGCGCTCGGGTTGATCGAGCGGATGAGGCAGGCGGCCGAGATGATCGGTGTCGACGACCAGGACCCCGCCGGAGTTGAGGTCCGGGGAATCCACGCAAATCACATCACAGGAGGCGGAGGAGGCAAGCATCCGGCAAAGCGCCGAGCGGAACGGCGTGTCGGATAAAGCGATCTGGATCTTGTCGGCATCCTTCGCCATCTGCTTGCCTCAAGCCTGCCGGCTCTTTACTTCTTCTCAGGGGCTTTGTAGCCATCCAAGGTCTTGTGCTTCTCGTAGTACTTGCCTGCGTCGTTGAGTTCCTTGGATTTCGCCGAGACGTGGCAGGCCGTGCACGGCTTTTTCTCTTTCTTCGTGTATTCCGCTGTGGCGAGTGAAAGCTGGGTGTTCAAAAGAAGTCCCGTGGTGAGCATCGCGAGCGGGATGAGGTATTTGAGCAGTTTCATAACGCCTCCCAAGGAGAGAAGTGCAATTTGGGGTCCAGAAGTTAAGTACCCGCCAAATGGTGGAAAACAGGCCGGAAAACGGCGGAAGTGGGGCAAATGGCGTAGCAGGAATGGGTGGCAGAGGCCCAACGGGGCAGGAAGGAGGTGGGTGAAACGGCACAATTTTAGATTTGAAGATCTGAAACTATGCTATAATTTGGTGTACAGAAAGGGGGGCAGTCATGAACACCGGTTGGCCTTTGGCAGTTGAAGAAGAAGAGGCGCGGGAGGACAATATTGGCAGTAAGCTCATGCCGCGGCTCAACTACGAATGGGAACAAACGAACTTGTTGGAAGCGGTTTTCGACCATATTTCCGATGCCCTGGTTATCTACGATCAGCAGCGCATCATCACCGGAGTGAACCGCGCCGCGGAGAAGCTGTTTGGACTGGGCGCTGAGGAAATGATCGGACGCGAGTGCGCGGAGGTTTTCCGCTGCGGGATCTGCGAGCCGGGCTGCGGCGTGCTGGTCAGCATCGATGAATCGCGCGAAGCCGGAAGCGGGACGGTGCGGCTGCACACCGACAACGGCCGGGAGCGGCTGGCGGTGATCCGCACTTCGCCGATCACCAGCGCGGCGGGCGAGCTGATCGGCTCGGTGGCGACGATCCGGGACGTGACCGAGGAGGTGGAGCCGCAGCGGCGTGAGGTGATCGCCGAGTCGACAGCGATGCAGGATCTGATGCGGTTCGTGCGGAGGGTGGCGGCAAGCGAGGCGACGACCATTCTGTTGGAGGGGGAGAACGGAACCGGTAAGGACATGGTCGCCAAGACGCTGCACTATCAGAGCCTGCGCCATGCCGAGCCGTTCATCGCGATCAACTGCGCGGCGATTCCGGAGACGCTGCTGGAGAGCGAATTGTTCGGCTATGAGAAAGGCGCGTTCACGGATGCGCGGTCGCAGAAGCGCGGCATTTTCGAGCTGGCCGATAAGGGGACATTGTTTCTCGATGAAATCGGCGAGATCCCGCTGATGCTGCAAGCCAAGCTGCTGCGGGTGTTGGAGGACCAGAGTTTCCGTCGGCTGGGCGGGCTCCGCGATATTCAATTGGATCTGCGCGTGATCGCGGCGACGAACAAAAGTCTGCGCGAGGCGGTGCGCGAGGGCGCATTCCGGCAGGACCTCTATTACAGGCTCAACGTGATCCACATCCTGATTCCACCGCTGCGGGAGCGTCCGGAGGATATCGTGCCGCTGGCGCGGTTTTTCATCGACCACTACAACCGGAAGTTCAAGCGGCAGATCGAAGGGATTACGCCGGAAGCATCGCGGATGCTGATGGGACATAGCTGGCCTGGGAACGTGCGGGAGGTGCGCAACGCGATCGAGCGGGCGATGATTCTGGAGGAGACGCCGGAGATCACGCCGGGCAGCCTGCCGTTGTCGCTCACGCGTCCGGCGCTGGTGGTGGCGGCCGGCGCCGATTCCGGGGCGCCCGTGAATCTGGGTTTGGGCGTTTCGCTGGAAGAGAACGAGAAGCGGCTTTTGCAGCAGGCGCTGGAGGAGACGGGCGGGAATCAGACAAAGGCGGCGAAGCTGCTGAAGATCACGCGCGACACGCTGCGGTACAAGATGAAGAAGCACGGGCTGCGGTGAGCCCGGCTAGCGGATGCCTGGCAGCAGCGCTGCCTCGGCGGCGGAGATTTCCCTGCTCCGGTACAAGTCAGCGCACTGACGGCAGAGGCCGTGCTCTAGCCGCCAGGAAGGGAAATCGGCCTGAATCAGGTTCAAGACATTCTGGTCAATCTCAGCGCCAGGGGGTGTGAGCTCGAAAGTGGGGAAGCGGCAAATGGGACAGGGAAGGGCTGCCGGCGGGCGGGACGTTTCACCAGCGATGTTTGTTGCCGGGAGTAGAGCCATCTCGACAAGGCCGGCGTGTGTGAGAGCATCGGCGCCAAAGACGGCGTCAAAGCGGGCGGCGGCGTCAGGGGGGGAGCCGAAGGCACGGGTAAAATCAGCAAGGCGCCGCCGGCGGATAGCCTGCGGGAGAGTGCCTCGGCGGTGGAGGCGGCCGTCGATCCAGGCGTCCCAGAGGACGCGGTAGCGCTCGCGCTGCAGGTTAGCGGTGAGAGGATCGGCTGGGGAGGCGGGCCAAACGGGCGAATAGGCGAATGCCGGATCCAGCATGTCGGCGACGTGCATCAATTCGTGGCGAAGCCAGTAAAGGGCTTCGGGGTGGGGAAGAAGGCGTGCGGCCGTCAGTCGGATCACGACGGCTCCGGCGGGTTCCAGCTGGTTGGGTTGAGGGGCGCGCCAGGGGTGGAAGTCGGCGCCTTCCTGGGAAGGATGAAGCGCGGGGAACAGACAGAGCCGTTGGGCGCGGGCCGGCAGAGCGGGCAACTCGGCCAAGGCCTCGCTGACCAGCCGCCCGAGGGCGAGCCGGGCGAACCAGGAGACATGAAAGCGCTGGAAGGCGGCTTCCTTTTGTGCGGGGTCCTGCAGGAGATAGAGGCGCTCGCGGGCGGCGTGAAACGCGGTTTCCAGAGGGTCGCCGGAGATGCGGAGAAAGACGGCCTGTTCCACCAGGAGCGGGTCGTATTCGATGGGGACGCCGGTGTCCGCGGAGTTCACGATGGGAGCCTCAACTGGACCAGTTCCTCCGATCCGCCGCAAGCCATGGGCGCCGGACCGTCGTCTTCGGGGCGGAGCCGCAGCATGGCGGGCCCGGGCGGCACGTCGAAGTGGCGGCACAGGTGGGCGAGGAAGGTGGACAGGAAGCGGCCCAACTCCCGATAGAAGCCGACCGGGTCATGCTCCTGCAACAGGGATGCGAAAGCGGAGGCAAAGCGGCCCAAGTGATCGCGCAGAAAAAGGCGGGCGGCCTTTTGAGTTTCCTGAAGGCTCGCCTGGTCGCCGGTCTCCGCGGCGAAAGCCTCCTTGCGGCAGAGGAACCCGAGGAACTCGAGTTCGCAACAGGCGTGGTCGGCGCGCTCGCGGCCATGACGCGCCAGCTGAAGGCCGAAAGCGCGGTAGAAACCTGAAATGGCGGCGAGCTGGCGCGGCTGCTCGAAGATTCCCTGATTGCCATATTCTGTTCCATAGGGGCAGACCCTGCCGCGCGCGGTGTGGCCGAAGATCCATGTTTGGGAAGACTGCCAGCCATCCAGGGTGAGCGGTTCGATTGCACTCAGCCAACCGTCCAACGCGGCGGCGAGGCTGATGGAGTCATCCGGCGGCGCCAACAGCGACCCAAATGTGGCGCTATTTCCCGCTTCCTGGCGTTGTTGATCTGACGTAAGGAATGGGCACGTTGGTGGCTAAACGAGAGCGTGGCCTAACGCTTCTGGTTCAAGTAGGCGGCCAGGTCGGCCATTTCGCTGTCTTTGAAGCGTGGCCAGGCGATGTTCTGTTTGATCATCTGCTCGATCATCGCCGGGCCGTGTTTCCAAAGCACCGAGACGAGCGAGATGGAGTTGACGGGGCCGCGGCCGGCGAGAGAAGGGGCGGTGGGGGATGCGCCTTCATGGCACTGTGCGCAGCCTTTCTTGCGGAACGTGCTTTCGCCGCGGCGCGCGTTGCCGGGATCCTCGAAGAACTGAATCGACCAGAGGTAGCCGACCAACATGCGCATGTCGGGGAGCGTGATGGAGGGCGGCAGCTGCAGCATCTTGGGGGAGTGGTTCCACATGGAGGCGGCGAAATCGGTCATCGTGCGGCTGCGCAGCCGGGCGTCCAGCCGCAGCGAGCCCTGATGACAGCCTGAGCAGCCCTTGCTTTGGAAAAGGCTTTCGCCGCTCTCCGGCGGCGCCGGAGAAAAGGCCTCCTGGCCGGGCTTGCGGTCAGGCAAGTTGCGCAGGTAGACCATCAGGTCAGTGAGTTCCTGGGCGCTGATGCGGGGCCAATCGATCTTGTTCTTCGTCATCGCCTGGTACATCTGCGGGCCGTGGGTCCACATGGCGTGGGAGAGGGCGATGGAATCGGTGAGGGCGGCCCAGGAGCTGACGGCAGGACCGGTACCTGTGCCGCCGGGGTCGAGGCTGTGGCAGTCGGCGCAGGCCTTTCTGTAAAAGTACTGGCGGCCGCGGCCGGCGTCGCCCGGCTTCTCAAAATAGCGGAAAGCGTAGAGGTAGGCGTAGAGGTCGGCGGCTTGCTGGGTATCGAGTTGGGGCTTGGCGATGCCGGCCTGCTCCAGGGCGCGCCACATCACGGGCGCATGGTTCCACATCAGCGAGGCGAGCAGCGAGGGGGTGTAGGCGCGGGCGGAGCGCTTGCCGAGGTCGGGGGCGGACCCGCCGCCTTCGCCCTGGACGCTATGGCAGACGATGCATTTCTGGGATTGAAACAGGGCGGCGCCGCGGGCGGCGTCGCCGGGAATGGGCACCGTGGCGGCGGCGAGGGTTACGGCGGCGAGTGCGGTAAAAAATGGAATACGCATGATGCCCTCCTATCTGGAAATGCGCAGTCCGCTAACGAACTGGTGTGTGCGGAAGCCTTCCACCATGAAGAAGGCCTGGTTCATGCCGTACCAGCGCCATTCGCCGTATAGGCTGACGCCCTTCGAAACCGGCAGGATGGCGCGGCCGATGGGTTGCCAGTAATCGGTGGGGCGGCTTCCGCTGGAGATGAACAGGGAACCGCCGGCTTCGATGAGCGGCTGGAACTGCGCCGAGCAGGGAATGCGGAACTGGGTCAGAGCGGAAGCGGTGTGTCCATTGTCGCGATAGAAGGAGCGCGCCGGGCGGAGGTTCTGCGGCGTAAGGAAATCGATGTCGGAGCGCCAGGTGGAGCGGGTATAGTCGCCGAGGATGCTGAAGTACTTCGCGTCGCCCGGGCGCCACTCGAGGGTGATGCCGGCGGACCGGGTTTGAAATTCGTAGTCGATGCCCTGGGCGGGATTGCGGTTATCGAGGAAGAGGTAAGTTGCTCCGAGGCGCAACGAACTCATCAACTGCCAGCGGAGGCGGGCGCGCAATTGGTGGTAATTCTGCAGACTGGTGCGGAAGTAGGCCTTGTCGCCGGGCGAGCCTTCATATTCGACGTTGGCGGCGACGGCTGTCGAAGGCCGGTAGTTGACGGCGGCGAGCCCGACATGGCGGCGGATCTCGCCTTGGCCCGGGCCGGAGGCGAGGAAGGAGGCAGGCGCGATCGCGTCGCCCCAGACGAATCGGTGGCCGCCACGGAGGGTGAGCTTGGAGGTGAGGTCAAAGAACAGGTCCGCCTGCTGGCGGTTGAGGTTCATGACCAGGCGCGTGGGCTCGAACAGGTCACGCAGTTCGGCGGGGCCATTGGAGAACAGGAGCCGTTCGGCGAGCAGGGCGGAGCCGGCATTGTGCAGCCGGTCCGTGGACCAGGATTCAAAGACACGGAACCGGCGGTGCGGCTTAAACTCGACGCCGGCGGAGGCCGCGGTGCGGGGCTGCTTGGCTTCGGAGCTCAACAGCGCGCCGAGCCCGTTGAAGAAACGCGTGGCGCCGAGAAAGAAAAGACCGTCGGCGTTCTCGCTGAAGCGGACGTCGGAGGTGGGGCGGCTGTAGAGGAACTGCCCGTAGAAGTGCAGCCAGGAGGCGGGCGCGGAGGTCAGAATGCCCTTCGTGTAGAGGTTGCGGCCGCGGACGCCGTAGGCTTGTTCGGCGCTATTGAGCAGCAGCTGCCGTCCGAAAATGGGCGCCCGGCGGTTGCCAAGATTGAGCTGGGAAGTAGAGTTGCGCTGGTCATCCTTGAATGTGGAGCCGCCTTGTTCCAGCGTAACGTGCGTGCGTGGAAGTTCCAGGCGGACGCCGCCGCGGTAGTGATTGGTCTCATCGCGCATCAGCGCGGCAATCGGATACTCATTGCCGTTAGCGACGAAGGGGGTGATGCCGGAGCCGTTGCCGGAGTCGCGGGCGAAGATCAGGTAAGGGCTGATGCGGGCGCCGGGCAGCAGTTCCAGCTCCACGTTGGCGTTGCGGCGCTCGATGTCGAAGGAGCGCTGGTTGAATCCGCCGCCGGCCTCGAAGGTGGGGTTGGCGAAGGAGGGCAGGAAGTTGAAGTAGGCAACGTTGCGATAGTCGGCCGTGAGGCGCCAGACGCGGTCCTTTTCGGCGGTGGCGCGGAGCGTGTTGTACGGCTCACCGCCCCAGCTGGAGGCGGAAACGATCAGGCGGTTGATCCAGGCAGAGCCGGGGTCTTCCAGCGCGGCCTCGAAGCCGAACAGCTTGGGGCCTTCGCCGAGATTGACCACGCTGCGGTAGGTGTTGAAGTCGCCGCCGACGCCGGTGAGGAAGCGGTTGCCGGTGTCGATGGAGTAGGAGAGCTTCCTTTCCGAGACGGGGCTGATTTCGGCGGCCGGCTCCTGCGCGGCGAGCGCGGCGGCAACCAGCGGAATGAGGAGAGAGAGTCTCATCGGAGCAGCGCCTTGTTGATGTGGGAGCCATGCACCCTCTGATGGCAGAGGGTGCAATTGCGGAAGCGTGGGTTCAGCTGATCGTGAAAAGCGGGGGGAATGCCGCCGAGCGCGCCGGTATTGGTGCGGCCGGAAGGCAGCGCGATGTTGGAATGGCACTCCAGGCAAAGTTGCGCCATGTTGGGGCGCGTGAGCATGCGGGGGTTGGCCGAGCCGTGTGGCTCATGACAGCTGTTGCAACCTTCCAGCCGCACCGGGGCATGTTCAAAGACAAAGGGGCCGCGCTTGTCGTTATGGCAGTTGAGGCAGCCGGGTTCGCCGCCGGTGGAGAGGCGGAGCGAGGCGGTCATCTGCGTGCCGTGGGGATTATGGCAATCAGTGCAGTGGATGGCGTTCTGGTTGAGGCGGTGTCCATGTGGGCGGTTGAAGGCGGCGCGCTGGGAGATGTGGCAGGTTGCGCATTGCGCGTTGAGGCGCGCGGCGCGGTTCTGCGCGGCTTGCGGAGGAGTGTGGACGGAGTGGCAGGTGGCGCAGGCCACCTGGTTCTGTGCATGGCTGCCTTGGACGCGGCCCACCTGCGTCGGCTGCATGGTGTGGCAGGAGAGGCAAGAGGAGTCGGCTTGGGAAGGCGGAAGTTTCGCGGGATTGCGGATATCTTCGGCGGAGGTGGTTTCGGTGTGCTTAAGTCCGGGGCCGTGGCAGGATTCGCAAGCTCTGGCTTCCCAGCCGCGGCGCTTTTCCTTGCCTACGGCGGCGTGGCGGTTCTTGGCGAAGGCGTTGGCGATATCCTCGTGGCAAAGCGCGCAGCTTTCGGTGCCCGCGTAGCCGGGAGGCATCTCCTGTGCCAGGCAGAGAGTGGCGAACAAGAGGAGGGCCGCCGCCGAAGCAGCAGCCCTTCCAGACAGATGGAGAGCGCGGATCATGATGCTACTCCCCTCAAAGCCCATCAACGGGCGTGCGACCTATTGATCGAGAAGGTGGCGTTTGGTCCGTGACAGGCAGCGCAGCTTTCGCCCAGCCGCGTGGTGTTGGCCAGCGCGTGCGAGGCGGCTGCGATGGTTGTATGGCAGCCGGTGCAGGCCGCGGTGGTCGGTCCAGCGGGGTTCAGCGGGCCGCGAGGATCGGTGACTTCACCAAGCCCGGGCCTGACAGGCAGTTGCTCGGCGTTGTTGATATGGCAACCGAGGCAGTTCCTGCGGTCACCCGGATAGTGGACGTTGGAGTAGTCATGCGGCGTGTTGCCGAAGCCGTAAATGATGTACGGCCGCCCTTGCTCCGCGCCGCTGTGGATGCGGTGAATCATCGTCTTAAAGTCGATGGCTTCAGCCGGCATCTGGTTGGCCGGACGCCGTGCTGCGTCGGTCATCGTCGGGTTGTGGCACATCACGCACTGTTCGACCTCATTGCGATTGCCGCCATGGAGGCTGAGATCGAAGTGGCATGCGTTGCACTTGTCGATGGAAACGGCGCGGCGCCGGACGGCGAGCGGGCTTCCATCGGTGGAGAAGTGCATCACCTTGTTATCGCCGGCATCGCGCACGGTCTGCTCGCGGACAGTGCCTGCCAGCAATGTGAGATTGCGGTAGCCCTCCATGCCGATCGTCCAGGTACCTTTCGCGTCGGCGGGTACCGGAGCGGTGAAGGTGTAGGTATGGCGTCCGCCGGCGGCCGCGGTTGCAGTCAACGCATTCTCGGAAACGAAGGTGCGGTAGTCGGAGGCTGGTCCCGCAAGGACCAAGGCCAGACGCGACATGTCGGAGGCCGTGAGCGCATTGCCGCGCTTGTCCTTCAGTGTGAAGGTAACAACGGGCCGCTGCCCGGGGTTTGTGTTGCGCACTTCGTTGAGTTCGAAGACGACGCCGGGCAGATCGCGCGAGAATCGCGGATCGGTGTGCGCGCCGCGGATGGATACGTCGAATTCGAGTTCACCCTGCGGCTGGTGGCAGGTTCCGCATTGATTGTCGGAAATCTGCGGCAGGTTGGCGTGCCTTTGGCCAGTGGCGAAATTGACGTTATCGTGGCAGGAGCCGCAAGCGGCGCGCGTCGGCTTGAGCCATGCGTCTTCCTGTGCGGCGCCCTTGCCGGTTTCATGGCAAACGGTGCAGTTGCGGGTATCGGGCGCGGCGGGGAAGACAACTTTCGAGTAATCATGCACGCTTTGCTGGAACCCGATGATCTGATACTTCCCGCCGGCTTGAACGGAGGGCAGATCACGGCCCATGTGAATCTTGTGGGTCATCACTCTCATGTCGACAGTGTTGCCTGTGTCGGGATCGCTGGTCTGCGGCGTATGGCACATGACGCAGAGTTCCATGCTGCGGCGCGAGCCGCCATGGATGGCCAGCGGATCGTGGCAGTTATTGCAGGACGCTGTCTTGATGACATCGCGCGTCACGCGGACAGCCGCTCCATTGGGGACGAAGTTGAACACGTCGTCGTCGTAACCGGTTCCCAGGTCAAACTCGGAGAGGTTGCGGCTGGCATAGGCGCCAATGGAGTGGGTGGCGGTGCGGTCGACGTTGGCCGGCGCACGGGCCCGGAAGGTGTAAACATATTCGCCGTCGCCCACTTGCTGAAAGGTTCCGTTATTCTCGCCGGCCGCCTGTGTGGCGGACTGATTCGTGATCGGCGAGGTTTGGATGCGCGTGGTGTAGGCGGTGTAGTCGGTCTGCCCGGCGGGAATGGTCGCGGCGATGAAGGAGATGCCGACGGTTCCCGGAGTGGTGACGCCCAGCCGGTCCAGCCCAAGGCCGCGCGGGTCAGTTAACTTAAAGCGCGTGGAGATGGTGCCGTCGGCGGCGATGGTGGCCGCAGTGATCTTGACTTGAAGACCAGGGCGGACGAAGTTGATGAGATTCGCATCGGCGTAGTAGCCCTTGTCACGCTCGGTGAAAGGATTCTTGGGCGCGCTGACAAGAGTCGCGGCGGTGAGCACCGCCACCAGCGCAACGATAAGCCTGACAAGCGGCACGCCGGATGGGAAAAATTTAGGACGTAGGTTCATGACTGCCTCCCATCTGTCTGGATAGAATGAAAGTGCGCGAAGTAATCACGTACATTAGTTAAGCAAGTCACTCTCCATTCTGGGGCGATATGGAGGCATTAATATAAACGCTTTAAAAGCAATGGCTTGTGCGCAGCCGTCAAGATCGCTGCGCGAAAAGACTCACAGACGGGCTTGAGCGAATTCCCGCTTTTTGGGGTTTATCACCCAATTCCGCAACGCCTCAGTTTGTTGGCTATCTCACGCACTTGCATGAGTTTGCGGGCAGAACATGAGTTGGGTCACCGACGTGCACTTAGCCGCAGTAGACATGCAGAATAGCGCCAGGACTCAGGTCACCATCGATGGAAACGAAGCAGCGGCCTGGGTGGCGCACCAAACCAGCGAAGTGATCGCGATATATCCGATCACGCCTTCGTCGCCGATGGGAGAATTCTCCGACCAGTGGTCGGCCGAGTCGCGGCCGAACATCTGGGGCACCGTGCCGCAGGTGGTGGAGATGCAGAGCGAAGGCGGCGCTGCGGGCGCGCTGCACGGCGCGCTGCAGACCGGCGCGCTGGCAACAACCTTTACCTCTTCGCAGGGCCTGCTGCTGATGATCCCGAACATGTACAAGATCGCCGGGGAGCTAACGCCCGCGGTATTTCATGTGGCGGCGCGGTCTCTTGCGGCGCAGGCCCTGTCGATTTTCGGCGATCACCAGGACGTGATGGCGGTTCGGCAGACCGGTTTCGCTATGTTGTCGTCGGGCTCGGTGCAGGAGGTGATGGATTTCGCGCTGATCGCGCAGGCCGCCAGCCTGGAGTCGCGCATTCCGTTCGTGCATTTCTTCGACGGCTTCCGCACCTCGCATGAAACGGCGAAGGTGGAGCGGCTGGAGGCCGATGACTTGCGGGCGATGCTCGAGGAAGAGCACATGCTGGCGCACCGGCGCCGTGCGCTGACGCCGGATCAGCCGGTGATCCGCGGCACCGCGCAGAACCCGGATGTCTATTTTCAGGCGCGGGAGACGGTGAACCCGTACTACTTGGCCTGCCCGGCGATTGTCGAGAACGCGATGGAAAAGTTCTCCTCCCTGACGGGGCGCCGTTACCGTTTGTTTGAATACAGCGGCGCCCCGGATGCCGAGCGAGTAGTGATTGTCATGGGCTCGGCCGGGGAAACCGTGGAGGAGACGGTTTCGGCGTTGAACGGTTCGGGCGAAAAGGCCGGAGTGATCCGGGTCCGGCTGTACCGGCCGTTCTCCACCGAACATCTGCTGACCGTGCTGCCGAAGACGGTGAAACGCATCGCGGTGCTGGACCGCACGAAAGAGCCGGGCAGTGCGGGCGAGCCGCTTTATCAGGATGTGCTGACGGCGCTGGTGGAGCGTGGCGGCGAGATGCCGCGCGTTGTCGGTGGGCGCTACGGGCTGTCTTCCAAGGAATTCACGCCGGCGATGGTGAAGGCGGTGTTCGAGCAACTGGCGAAGGAGCGGCCGCGGAATCACTTTACGGTGGGCATCCGCGATGATGTGACTCACACCAGCCTGGATTACGACGCCGGCTTTTCGGTGGAGGATCCCAAGACGGTGCGCTGCCTGTTCTGGGGCCTCGGGGCCGACGGCACGGTGGGGGCGAACAAGAACTCGATCAAGATCATCGGCGAGGACACGGAAAACTACGCACAGGGCTATTTCGTTTATGACTCGAAGAAGTCGGGCTCGGTGACGGTGTCGCACTTGCGGTTCGGGCCGAAGCCGATCCGCGCGCCGTACCTGATCTCGCGGGCCAGCTTCGTGGCCTGCCACCAGTTCGTATTTCTGGAACGTTATGACGTGCTGGCGACGGCGCAGCAGGGAGCGGTATTCCTGCTGAACAGCCCGTACGGGCCCGGCGAGGTGTGGGAGCGGCTGCCGGCGCGGGTACGCAGCCAGATTATCGAGAAGAAGCTGAAGTTCTACGTGATCGATGGCGACCAGGTGGCGCGGGAGGCGGGAATGGGTTCGCGGATCAACACGATCATGCAGACCTGCTTTTTCGCGATCAGCGGCGTGCTGCCCAGAGACGAGGCGATCGCGGCGATCAAGGTTTCCATTGAAAAAACTTACGGCAAACGTGGCGAAGCCGTGGTGAGGAAAAATTTCGCGGCGGTGGATGCGGCCCTCGACCACTTGTACGCAGTGAGCATCCCCGCCGTGCCGGCCGGCGCCGACGGCCTCCCGAGTCTGGCGCCGGCCGGCGCCCCCGCTTTCTACCGCGACGTGCTGTTCCCGATCATTTCCGGCAACGGCGACTCGCATCCGGTAAGCCTGATGCCTGTCGACGGCACCTTCCCGGTGGGCACGGCGCGGTTTGAGAAACGCAACATCAGCGCGACCGCTCCGATTTGGGATGCGGAGTTGTGCATCCAGTGCGGCAAGTGCGTGCTGGTGTGCCCGCACTCGGTGATTCGCGCCAAGATTCTGCAACAGGACCAGCTGCAAGGATCGCCAGATGGGTTTCTGGCGGTGAAAGCGCGGTGGAAGGAGTTTCCGGACCGCCTGTATACATTGCAGGTGGCGGCGGAGGATTGCACCGGATGCGCGCTGTGCGTGGCGGCCTGCCCGGCCAAGGACAAGAGCAACGTGAAGCACCGCGCGATCAACATGGAGCCGCGCGAAGGGCTGCTGGAGCGGGAGCAGGCGTGGTGGGACTTCTTTGCGCGGATTCCGGAAACGCCGCGCGAGGATGTGAATCACGCCCTGGTGAAGGACGTGCAGGTGCTGGAGCCGCTGTTTGAGTTTTCCGGCGCGTGCGCCGGCTGCGGCGAAACTCCCTATATCAAGCTGCTGACGCAGCTGTTCGGCGACCGTACGCTGATCGCCAATGCCACCGGTTGTTCCTCGATCTATGGCGGCAACCTGCCAACGACGCCTTATTGCACCAATGGCGGCGGGCGCGGACCGACCTGGTCGAATTCGCTATTTGAAGACAATGCCGAGTTCGGGCTCGGGATGCGGATCAGTCTCGATAAGCAGGAAGAGTTCGCGCGGGAATTGGTTGGCCGGATGGCGAAGGAGATAGGGGCGGAGCTGGCCGGCGCCATCGTGGAGGCGGACCAGAGCAAAGAGGCGGGGATTGAGGCGCAGCGTGCGCGGGTAGCAGAGTTGATTGGGAAGTTGGACGCCATGGGCACGGCGGATGCCAAGCGCCTGCGGGCGATTGCCGGTGCGCTGGTGCGCAAGAGCGTCTGGATCGTCGGCGGCGATGGCTGGGCCTACGATATCGGCTACGGCGGGCTGGACCACGTGCTGGCTTCCGGCCGCAAGGTGCGTATTTTGGTGCTCGACACCGAGGTCTATTCGAACACCGGCGGCCAGATGTCGAAGGCCACCCCGCGCGCGGCGATCGCGAAGTTCGCCTCGGGAGGCAAGCCGGCGGGGAAAAAGGATCTGGCGATGATGGCGATGCAGTACGGCAACGTCTACGTGGCGCGCATCGCGATGGGCGCCAATGACACGCACACGGTGAAGGCGTTTCTGGAAGCCGAAGCGCATCCCGGCCCGGCGATTCTGATCGCCTACAGCCACTGCATCGCGCACGGCTACGACATGGTCTACGGGCTGGATCAGCAGAAGGCGGCGGTGCAGTCCGGCCACTGGCCGTTGTTCCGCTACAATCCGGCGCTCGAGGCCGAGGGCAAGAACGCGTTCCAGCTGGATTCGCGCGCGCCGACAATCGCGTTGCGCAAGTACGCCTACAACGAAGGGCGCTACACGATGCTGGCGCATTCGGATCCGGAGGCCGCGGCGCGGCTTTTGGCGGAGGCCGAAAAGGACGTGGCGGCGCGGTGGAAGCTGTATGAATATCTCGCATCCAGGCAAACGGTGACGGAATGATCGACCTGTCGACGGAATATCTCGGCATGAAATTGCGGAGCCCGATTGCGGCTTCCTCCGGGCCGCTCCAAAAGTCGCTGGACAATATCCGGCGCATGGAGGATGCGGGCGTCGCGGCCGTGGTGATGCACTCGTTGTTTGAGGAGCAACTAGAGGTGGAGTCCGAGCACCTGGACGCCTTCCTGAGCGGCGGCGCGGAGTCATTCGCCGAATCGCTGAGCTACTTTCCCGATCTGACCTCCTACAACATCGGGCCGGACGGTTATCTGGAACATCTGCGCCGTGCCAAGGAGACGGTGAAGATCCCGGTAATCGCGAGTCTCAACGGCGTGTCCGACGGCGGCTGGCTGGATTATGCGCGTCTGATCGAGGAGACCGGCGTGGATGCGCTGGAGCTGAACATCTATTACCTGTCGACCGATATTCACGTGTCTGGCGCCGAGATCGAGCGGCGGCATACGGAGCTGGTGCGGCGTATGCGGCAACACGTGAAAATCCCGCTGGCGGTGAAGCTGTCGTCCTTCTTCAGTTCCATTCCCCACATGGCGCTGGAATTGGACCAGGCGGGAGCCGACAGCCTGGTGATCTTTAACCGCTTCTATCAGCCCGATTTCGACCTGGAGGAGCTGGAGGTAAAGCCGCACCTGGAGCTGAGCAGTCCGAATGAGCTGCTGCTACGGCTGCACTGGGCGGCGATTCTCTATGGAAGGATTCAGGCGGACATCGCCATTACGGGCGGAATCCATTCGGCGCACGACGTACTGAAGGCGATGATGGCGGGCGCGCGCGCGGCGATGATGACATCCTGCCTGCTGCGGCATGGCATCTCCTGGGCGGCGGTGCTGGAGCGCGATCTCGTTGCGTGGATGGAGGAACACGAGTACAGCTCCATTGAGCAGATGCAGGGATCGATGAGTTACGGGGCGGCGCCGGACACCACGTCGTTTGACCGGGGGAATTACATGCGGGTACTTTCCAGCTACGCGCTGCGGCGCTAGTCCTTCCCGGTTTTCTTCACTGGACGGGAAAGATAGCCGTTCCATTTGGCCTGGTTGGCCGGCGAGGCGAAGTGCATAGTCCAGTATTCGAAGAACTGGTCGCGCTTGGCTCGCATTCTCTCCTCGGCGTAAGCGGTGAGTTTGGCGTCGCGCGGGCGGGCGGCGAGAACTGTTTCACAGTCCTGTAGCGCGCCAAGGATCTGCTGCACCTTTTTGATTTCTTCCAGCTTGTTTTTCAGCGCCGGGCCATAGACCGGCAGAAAAAGCTCGAGTGTATAACGGAACGCCTTTGTGGAAAGACGGAACTCGTGCATCTGTGCGTTGGGAGTCGTTTCCGCACTAAGCGAGCTGCCCTCTTGGAAGTAGGCGCGTGCCATCTCCGGGAGTCTGCGGCGCGCGTTCTCCGCGGCGCTTTTCCGGGTGTTCCACTTTTTCACGACAAATGCTCCCGCCACTTGCGTGTGAAATCCTTGCGGTCCAGGCGGGTCAATTCCTTTTTGAGCGCCGCCATCTTCTCCTCGCGTTCGCGCTTCATCTTTTTGACCAGCCGTGAGGTGTCCGCCACTCCCGCCTTGCGCGCCATTTGCATCGTGATGTCGCGGTCGCGAACCTCGCCGGCCCGCTTCATCACCGCCTTCAGTTGCTTGCGGATCCTCCTGGTTTGCTTTTCGCCGAGGATTCCGGCGAAGAGCTTGAGAGCGGCATTGAAGCGTCTGATCGCCACACGAAGGTCGTGGATCGCGTCGTCATCTGGCAGCTTCACTGCGTGCTGTACCTGAAAGGCGACGCGCGCCAGCCGCGCCGCCACTTGCTCTTGCACAAATTGCTTCATGCCCGTTCTTCTTATTATGGTCACGCCCGCTCCACTTCGAGCTTCTTGCCGTACACCTGCTCAAAGGCTCCCCCCACTTGTTCGCCGGACCATTCCTCCAAAGCGATCTTGCCGCTGCCCTTGATTTGCAGAAGAACGCGCCCGTCCCTGACCTGACAACCGAGCGCCTCGACGCGCTGCTCCTTACCTCGATCGAGCGCGTCGGCCAGCCGCAGCAGCGGAATCAGCAGCAGCAGAGCCTTGCGGTCCTCTGGGGAAAGCGCCTGATAGTCGGCGTGCCTGGCTGCGGGCATTGACTTGCGATGGAACCGGCAGAGCTGTGCGATGAGCGTGCGCTCACGGTCGGTGAAACCGGCCAGACCGGAATTCTCAATCAGGTAGGCGGAGTGCTTGTGGTGTCCGGTGTCGCTGACGAAGAGCCCGGTCTCGTACAAATAGGAGGCGGCTTCCAGCAATTTGCCCCAGTAAGGCGGCAGGCGGTGGAGCTGTTCGAGCGCTTCAAACAGCGTGCGGCCGAATCGGGCCACCTGCCGTGCATGCTTGAGCGTGCCGGCAAAGGGCGTGGAGTACTTGCGGGCCATCTGCTCCACCACGGCGCGCTGTTCGCGGCTCAGCAGCGCCTGCTCACTTCCAACGCGGCGGGCGGCGAGATCGGCGATAATGCCATCGCGCACCCCGGCCGTCGAATAGTACATCGAAGGCAGTTGCAGTTTCTCCATCACCTGCAACAGCACCGACACACCGGCGACGATGATTTCCGCGCGCCGCGGGCCGATGCCGGTAATCCGAGCCCGCTTGGAGCGATCCCTCTCCTGGAGTTTCCCAAGAAGCTTCCTCGCCTGCGCCGTAGTGGTTCGGCGGCGGTCGGCCTCATCGCGGCGGGCGCGGGGGACGCGGTTTGCGGAGCAGACCATGGCGGCGGCGGTGGAGCTGGTGCCGATGACGCGATCGAATTTCTGGACGCCAATCTTGTGAACCACGGGAGCGAGCTTTTCGTCGATGAATTCGCGCAGGTGCTGGAGCTGTTTCTTCTTCGGCGGATCGTGTTTCATGAACAGGCCGGTCAAGCGAACGGCTCCCAAGGGTTTCGAGAAGCTCTCCTCGATGCGCCCATTCTGGGAGACGATCACCTCCAGGCTTCCGCCGCCGATATCGGCGATCAGCACGCGCTTGTCCGGATGCGGCCACTGGGTCTGGATGCCGAGATGCACCAGGCGCGCCTCTTCCTGTCCGGAGATGATCTCCACCGGCGCGCCGATGGATTCCGAGGCGCGTGCAAGGAACTCGGCTTGGTTGCTGGCGTCGCGCACGGCGGCGGTGGCGACGGCGCGCACGCCGGCCACTTCCAGTTTCTGATAGGCACCGGCCATGCGCCGCAAGAAGCCGCACACCAGTTCCATCGCCTCCTGGCTGATCATGCCGCTTTCAAAGACACTGGCGCCGAGCCGTGTCACTTCGCGATCCGAGGTAAGCATCGTCCAATCGCCGCCGAGCGGAACCTCGGCTGCGAGCATGCGTACGGAGTTGGAGCCAATGTCGACAGCCGCGTAGCGGGGCATATGGATATGATAGGCGGCGCGTTCAAGGCAGCGGGGAGGGAGTTATGTTCACCGCATCCGCGACAGCATTCTGGAACGCGCGGACGGCCTCGGTACGGCCCCTATCCTGGGCCGCCGGCCAGGCGCTCAAAACAACGGCGATCAGCTTGCGGGCGGGGTTGAAATAAATGCGCTGTCCGAAAATGCCGATGGCGCTATAAGTTCCGGCCCCGTCGATTCCCACCCACCATTGGTAGCCGTATCCGCTGCCGGGAGCCAAGGCGCTCCGGGAGGCCTCTGTCGCTGTCACGGCATCCGCGGCCCAGTTGGGAGGAGTCACTTCCGAGGCGCCCTTGAGGAAAAAGAGGGCGAACCGGCCATAGTCGCGCAAGCTCATGCTCAGGCAGCAGCCCGCCAGCTCACGCCCTTCTATCGCGATCCAGAAGGCATCCTGCTCCATCCCCGACGGCGCCCAGATTTTCTCGGAGAGATAGTCTGCCAGTTTCTTCTTCGTGGCGGCCATCACAATCTCGCCGGCCAGATTTGTTTCTCCGGTCTTGTAGACGAACTTCTCGCCCGGCGCGGCTTCCCGCGGCAGCTTCGCCATGTAAGTCACCAGCGGGCTTCCCCTGGAGGCATCGGTGGAGAAGGCGAAGCGGCTGACATCGGAGGCAGCGTCGGTGTAGTCTTCATTCCATTTCACGCCGGAGGTCATATTGAGTACGTGGCGAATGCTGACGCCCTCGTACGCGGAGTCCTTCAGGCCGGGCAAGTAACGAGTAACCGGTTCGTCAATGGATGGAATGTTGCCGTCGCGGATAGCGACGCCGAGTAAAGTGGAGGTAACCGACTTCGCTACTGAGAAAGAGGTCCAGCGGCTCCGCTCATCAAAACCGAGGGCGTAGCGTTCCAAGAGAATTGTTCCTTCGTGAATCACCAGCAGGCCGGCGACGTTGTTGGCCTCCATGAAGCGCGCCGTATTCCATGAGGAGTCTTTGTAACGATAGGAAACCTCGAAAGCTGCGCTGGCATAGGGAAGTGGGTGGATGCGCGGTCCGCGCTTGACGGCGTGGCCGGGAAGGACCTTCTCCATGTTGCGGAAACCGAATGGTTTTTCCTGAGGCGACCAGAACAGGATCTTCGAGGCATCCGGGTAGTGAACCTGCGGCGAGGCAGGCTGGGCGAGAATCGCCGGGACGAAAGCGAGCATCGCGGCGCAGGCCAACCGGGTAACGGAGGACATATCGATATAATAGGAGTTCCCGCATGCCATCGCCCGCCTTCGCTCCCAACCGATATCGGGGCAAACTCATTGTGGTGGAGGGAATAGACGGCTCGGGAAAATCCACTCAGCTGTCGCTGTTGTCGCAGTGGCTGCGCTCGCAGGGTTTCGCCGTCGCCTTCAGCGAGTGGAACTCCTCCCCGCTGGTGCGCGCGACAACCCGCCGCGGCAAGAAGAAGGAGATGTTCACGCCCAACACCTTCAGCCTGATTCATGCCACCGATTTCGCCGACCGGATGGAGGGCTACATATTTCCATTGATGAAGGCCGGCGCGGTGGTTTGCGCGGACCGCTACGCTTACACCGCATTCGCCCGCGATGTGGTGCGCGGCGTCAGCAGGAGCTGGGTCCGCAACCTGTACCGTTTCGCCATCCGGCCGAACCTGGCCTTTTATTTTCGCGTTCCGCTGGAGGTGGCCATCGGGCGCATACTGGGCGGGCGCGACGCCATCAAATACTACGAGGCCGGCATGGATCTGGAGCTGTCGCGCAACGTGGTGGAAAGCTTCCGGCTTTTCCAGGGGCGGATTCTGGAGGAGTACGACGCGATGGCGCAAGAGATGGGGTTCCACGTGATTGACGCGACGGGGTCCATTGAGGAACAGCAGGAGCTGATGCGCGAGATCGTGATGAAAGAGATCGGCGACAGCTTGCACAACCATGTGCTGCGTATTCCGGAGGGAACGCCCAATGACCGGTAAGACGCCACTCGAGTTTTACGCCGAACCGCTGCCCGACGTGGACATTAGCGAACTGCAAGGCAAGCTCATCGTGATTGAAGGGCCCGACGGCGTGGGACGCACGACGCAGATTGAGCGGTTGCGCGTCTGGCTGGAGCAGTCTGGCCACGCCGTATTGGACACCGGCATGGCGCGCTCGGCGCTGGCGGGGAAGGGAATTCAGAGGGCCAAGGAAGGCAACACCTTCGGCCCGATCACGATGACTCTGTTTTATGCCACCGATTTCGCCGACAGGCTGGAGAACGAGATTCTGCCGGCGCTGCGTGCCGGCTTTGTAGTCATCACCGACCGCTACATCTTTTCCCTGATCGCGCGGGCCGTGGCGCGGGGAGAAGATCGCAACTGGATCGAAAAGGTGGCGGGTTTCGCGCTGGTGCCGCACGCCGTTTTCTACCTGCACGCGGAGGTGAAGGACCTGGTGGCGCGCGTGGTGGCCGGCCGCGGGGCGTTCGACTATTGGGAATCCGGCATGGACTATGGATTCGGCAAGGACAAGTACGAAAGTTTCCTCCGCTACCAGGCGCGGGTGATCCGCGCGCTGGATCAGATGGCCAAGAAGCACGAGTTCCGCACCATCGACGCCAGCCGCCCGCCGGACAAGGTATTCGCGGATCTGCAGCGTGCGATCTCGAAGATCGTGCCGGCTGCAAGCAAGCGCAAGCCGGTCAGGCCGGCAGCAGCTTCAGCACGTCGCGCACGTAGGCCCGGTTGATTTCCAGGTTCTCCTCGATCGTGCCCTCGCCCGGGCGCGGCGGGTCCAAATCGAGGGTGATCCAGCCCCGGTACCGGTGACGGATCGACTTGACGATCTCCGGAAAGGCGACGCCGCCCGTGCCGAGGTTCTTGTAGAGGTTGACCTTGCGGTGCTCCTGCTGAGTGGGCGTCGGGCCGCGCCATCCGCGATACTTCCCTTCGGTGTCCTTGAAGTGAATCGCCACCAGCCGGCCGTATTGTTCAATCATCAGCGCCAGCGGATCGATGCCCCCCAGGGTGAGGTGGGCGGTGTCCATCACCAGCCCGACCAGATCCGGATCGGTGAAACGCAGCAGGGCGTCCACCTCCTCCCGCCGCTCCACCGGCGACCAGATGTGCGGGTGCGGGGCCAGCTTCAAACCAAGTTTCGCCGTACGCCGCCCGATTTCGTTCACGGTGTCGCAGAGGTTTCGCAGCTGATCGCGAGTCGGCGCTTCCGCCGGTCTTCGCCCGAGGTTGATCTTGAAATGCTTGCAGCCGAAATGCGCGATGAAGTCGCCGGCGAACCGCTCATGATCCTCAATCGTCTGCCTCGCTTTTGCAGGATCGAGAAAATCGACGGACATGTCGCCGCCGTTGGAGCAGGTGACCAGCGCGATGCCGGCGTCGTCGAGCTGCTTCTTCAGTTCCTTCGGCTGGCCCAGATACTTCATGATGTGATTGCGAAACGGCTCAATGCCATGGAAGCCGAAGCGGGCGGTGGTGCGTATGCCCTCTTCGATATTCATCTGCCAGATGAAACCACTGGTGGCGATGCGGATGTTGGGTTCGGCGGCTGGGGCCGCGGAAGCGGCAGCGGCAGCGGCAAGGAAATCGCGGCGGCGCAAGGTCATGTGGACCTCCCTTGTGGTGCGGTGAGTGCATTGTAACTCAGGCGGCTGCCGGTGATGCTCTTTTCGACATCGATGCGGGCGGGGAGTTGTTCGGCCAGCGCGGGCAGATGGGTGACGACGCCGATGAGACGCTCGCCGTTTTCGAGCAGCTGCAATGTATCGACCGATTTGGCGAGGCTCTCCGCATCCAATGTCGAGAAACCTTCGTCCAGGAAGAGTGACTCCAGCGCGGCGACGCCGCGCTCGCTGCCCAGGTCGGAGATGCTGGCGGCCAAGGCAAGGGCGAGCGACAGGGACGCGACAAAGGACTCGCCGCCGCTCAGCGTGGACACCGAGCGGGGCTCGCCGGCGTTCCATTGGTCGAGAACTTCAAAATCGTCGCCGGTGGCCTGGAACGAGTATCGTCCGCCGGAGAGGGTGAGGAAATGCACGGAGGCGGCGCGGGCAAGCCGCTGGACCGATTCCGCCAGAAGGAACTGTTGGAAGTTGGCGGCGTTGAGCAGGGTGCCGAGTTGGCGGTAGAGAGCCGATTTGCGTTCCAGCCGGCGCGACTGTTCGCGCAGCTTTTTGTTCTCCTTGATGCGGTCATCCAGGGTTTGCAGAGCGGTCTGCTGTCCGGCCAGACGGATGCGCGTACGTTCCAGCAGGGCGTTGACCGCGGACTGGGCCATGTCGAGCGCCGCGGCTTCATCGCGCGCCGGCGGTAGGTCAAGCGCCGCAGTGGCGCGGGTCCATTTCTTGAGATGGGAATCGGTTTGTGCGCGCAGGGCGGCGGCGGCTGTTTCCGCGGCTTCGATCTGACGTTCCAGCAGCTGGTGCTGCATCTCGCATTGAGCACGTTCCTGCTCCTGCTTCTCCCTGTGATTGCGCAGGCGCCGTTCCGGCGCGGTTTCCTTGGGCAACTGGCGGACCAGTTGAAGGCAGACAGGGCAACGGCTGCCCAGCTTCAAGTGCAGCCGCATGTGTTCGGCGGGGCTCAATTCCCTGCGCTCCGGTTCGGGCTCTGGAACGGTGGGCTGGGCGGGAGCCTGCAGGCGCGAAGTCACGGCTGCCAGTTCGCGCTTGCGCTTGAAGAGTTCCGATTCGGATTCCTCCAGCGCGCGGCGCCTCTGCCGGAGCTCAGCGGCAAGCGGGAAACTTTTCTGCACGGCTTGCAGGCGCTCGGAAAGGCGCGCGGCTTCCAGCTCCAGCTTTGCGAGATCGGCTTCCAGGCCGGCGCGGGCTTCCGGCGAGGCTTCCGGCTGAATGAGGCCGGCTTTCCATTCGGCTTCGCGGGCCAGGTCGCGCGCCTGGTCATTGGCGCGCTGCTTCATCTGGTCATAGAGGTCGAGGCTGAGCAGGCCGGTGAGAATGCGGCGGCGTGTTGCCCTGTCGCCGCGGAGGAACTCGTCGAACTCGCCTTGCGGCAGGATGACGGCCTTGGTGAAGCCGTCGAAATCCAGGCCGACGATGCGCTCCACTTCTTCTTCGATTTCGCGCGCCTTGCCTGTGACGGGCTGCCATTCGCCAAGCTGACGCGTCTCCAGGCGGACGGTGGCGGCGCGGTCATCCAGTGAGCGGAAGACGCGGAACTCGCGGCCGGCGGCGCGGAACTCCAGCGTCACGGTGAGCCGCGGCGCGCCCTGGCTGATCAGTTCGCGCGCGCTGCGGCCAAGACGCGCGGTGCGGCCGTAGAGGGCATAGGTGATGGCATCGAGCAGCGATGTTTTGCCGGCGCCGGTGGGGCCGGTGATGGCGAACAGGTCAAGGGCGGAGAAGTCGAGCAGGGCCGCCTCACGGAAACTGGTGAATCCGGCCAGCTCCAGCCTAACGGGGCGTATGAGCCACCTCCTCGTACAGTTCGCGGAACAGGGCGATCAATTCACGAGGCGGGGCGGCGTTGTGGCGCGTGCGATAGAAGGCGGCGAAGAGTTCGGCTGGTTCGAGCGAAGATGGCAGGGGCGCGGGCGTAGCTGGTTCCTGCGAGCGGTGGCGGATATCGACGGCGTTCGGGAGGCTGCGGCGAAGCTCGGCGGCAAAACCGGGCAAGGGGTGAGGCGTATCGAGTGTGACGCGGAGGAAATCATCGCCGGCCGATGTGGCGAAGGTCCGGAGCTGATCGAGGGAAAGGGAGACGTCGCGCAGGCGGCGGCCGGCGGTGAGAGGGATGCTTTCCACATGCGCGCGTGCGCCGGCGCGTGCATCAATGAGGAGGATGCGCTTGGACTGGCCGGCCTCGCCGAAGTCAAGCTGTAGCGGGGAGCCGGCATAGTGGCAAGGTGCGCGGCAATCGATTTGCTGTGGGCGGTGGAGATGGCCGAGGGCGATGTAGTGGGCGGCTTCCGGCAAGCAGCGGGCGGGAAGGGCGTAGGGCATTGTCACGTGCGAGGCTCGTTCACTGCCGCTAACGAGCGCGCCGTGGATATGAAGATGGGCGACGACGAGGTTGACCGCGCCGTTGCGGAATTGCGACACCGCCTGCTGCAGGTGCGCGGCTACCGCATCGGCATAGACACTCGTGGAATCCATGGAGGCGCGCAACTCCGCGACCGGCACGGCAAGCCGCTCGGGAACCCAGGGCAAGGCGGCGACCACTGCGCGCTCGGAGCCCGACTCGAGTTCCACCATGCCGCCGGGATGCTGCCCGCGGACGAAGATGCGCAACGGATCCAGCAGGCGGGCGAGAGCGTCGAGCCGGTGCGGATGATCGTGATTGCCGCCGATGACGACGGCGGAGATACGCGTGCGGACGAGTTCCGCGAAAAAATTGTAGACCAGACGCTCGCTCTCTGCGGCCGGGGCGTAGGAGTCAAACACATCGCCGGCCACCAACAGGCAATCGACGCGTTCGCGGGCGGCGATGTCGAGCAATTCAGTCAGCGCCAGGCGCAGCTCCTCCAGGCGCGGGCGGCCGCGCAGGCTCTTGCCGGCGTGCCAGTCGGCGGTGTGCAGAAGACGCATGCTTCTAGTGATCTTCGCATAGGGCCGCGAAGCGCCGATCAGACGCGCCATAATGAACCTATGAAGCCAATACTCTGGGTTTTGTTGTTGGCGGCGGCTGCCCTTGCGGAAACGGCGGGCGGTGTCGAGTGGACAGCGCCAAGCGGATGGAAGACGCTGGGCGAACGTCCGATGCGCGCGGCCACGTATAGGGTGCCCGCGGCGGCGGGTGACAAAGAGGATGGAGAATGCGCGGTCTTCTACTTCGGACCCGGCCAGGGCGGGGGAGTGGAGGAGAATGTGCGGCGCTGGCTGGGGCAGTTCGAGGGCGGCCAGAGCGTGACGCCGAAGACGAAGCCGCAGACTGTGGCGGGAATGAAGGTGACGACCGTCGAGCATGCCGGGACTTATCTTGCCGGCGCGCCGATGGCTCCTGTAAAAACACCGAAGCCCGGTTACCATTTGATCGGCTCGATCGTCGAAGCACCAGGAGGCAATGTGTTCTTCAAATTGACAGGTCCGGCGAAAACGGTGGAGGCATCGAGAGCGGTGTTTGAGAAGATGCTGGCGGGGATGAAGAAATGAATCTCGTCATTGTGCTTGCGATGCTGGCGGCCTGGCCGCAATGGCGCGGGCCGAACCGTGACGGTGTCTCGCCGGAGAAGGGTCTTCTTCAGCGGTGGCCCGAGGGCGGTCCGAAGCTGGTTTGGAAGGCGCAGGGGCTGGGCGAAGGTTATTCCAGCATGTCGGTAGCCGACGGGCGCATTTACACGCAGGGCCAGCGCGGCGAGGTGCAGTATGTGATGGCGTTCGACGCGGCGACGGGAAAGAAGCTGTGGGAGACGGCCAACGGCAGACCGTACCGCGAGCGGCGCGGCGATGGTCCGCGCGGCATGCCCACCATTGAGGGCAACCGCCTGTGGGCTTACGCGGCCGATGGCTCGCTGATTTGCGTGGAGGCGGCGACAGGGAAGAAGATCTGGGGCTACAACGCCGTCGAGAAGTTTGGCGGTTCGGTGCCGCATTGGGGCATCAGCGAATCGCCGCTGATTGACGGCGACAGATTGATCGCGGTGACCGGTGGAAGCGGGGCTTCGGTGGTGGCGCTGAACAAGGCGACCGGGGATCTGGTATGGAAATCGCAGAGCGATGATGCGGCGTATTCCTCGGCGGTCATTGCGGTGACCGGCGGCGTGCGGCAGCTGCTGACCTTCACCGAGCGTGGAGCTTTGGGCTTGCGCGCCGATAACGGCGAGCTGCTATGGCGCTATGCGCAGGTGGCCAACCGCACGGCTAATGTCGCGACGCCGATTTATCGCGATGGGCACGCGTTTTACTCCTCCGACTACGGCACCGGCGCGGCGCTGCTGAAGCTGGAGGCGCAGGGCGGCAGCGTGAAGGCGAGCGAAGTCTACTTTACGCGCGAGATGCGCAACCATCATGCGACTTCGGTGCTGGTGGGCGACACGCTGTACGGGTTTTCCTCATCGGTGCTGACGGCGATGAAGTTTCTTACCGGCGAAGTTGCCTGGCGCGACCGCAGCGTGGGCAAAGGCTCGCTGATTTTCGCCGAGGGGCATTTGTATTGTTTCGGCGAGAATGGCGAGGTGGCGCTGGTGGAGGCGACGCCGGAGGGGTATAAGGAGAAGTCGCGGTTCCGGTTGACGATCGGCAGCCGGCCGAGTTGGGCGCATCCAGCGATCGCCGATGGCAGGCTCTACTTGCGGGATCAAGACACGCTGTACAGCTACGGTATCCGCCAATAGGACAGGGGCGGGATGCGCGACTCGACTGGTGCAAGAAACTCGCGTTAACGCCATCGATTTGCGCATCAAGCGCGGCGCATTTCAAGCGCCTTTTCCGGCCGCTCGCGTCATTTCTACCGCAGCACCAGTCAGTGGCGCGTCACCGCCCCCTGACTTGTCAGGTTCTATTGCAACCTCCTTACGGTTCCATAATGAACCTCCATTCCAGAGGTGTCAATAGCAGAATGGTTCTACCACCCGGGTTTAATCTTTTGCGATTTCGCCACTGATTTTCACGCCGCGGAAGGAGCCCATGTCGAAGAAGCTGCCGATCCCGAATCGTCCCGCGCCGAGGCTCATGTCGACGGCGCGCATGGCAGGCGATGTTTTCCCGTTCACGTAAACATCCACGCGGTGCGTGGCGGCGTCATAGCTGAGCCGCACTTTGTGCCACTCCTCGGAGGTGAGCATGGCGGGGCCGTCGAGCGAGCTGATACGCACGCGGTCGCCGCCGTAGACGTGAAAGATGCCGTTGTGATGCGCGGCCTGGTGACCGGTATCGACGGAGAGGTGAGCGTAGTTGAAGTGATTCTCATCACGCCAGGCGTAGACGAGGATGAGCGAGGTGCGGCGATTGCGGACCGGCAACGGCTCCTTCTTCACTTCCAGTTCGAGGTGCAGCCGTTGATAGGGCGGAGTTTCAGCGAGGGCATACTGTGTGGGGCGCCTCGGCTGAGTGGAGGGGCGCGGGACCAGGAGATGGAGGACGCCGCTGTCCAGTTTCCAATCGGCGGGGTCGGGCAGCCGCCAGCGGAGTCCGAAGGCATCGAGAGTGCTTTGAGCTGATGCGGAGAGACTGAAAAGGAGAAGCAGCGTCAGGACGCGCATGGTGTCCATGATAGCGAGAATAGACACCGGCCGATCAACGCGGGCAGAAATCAGTGTGCCGGTTTGGCTTCCGGCCTGGCGCCGGCTTCTGTTTCAGGTTTCGATTCCTGGCTGGCGGGTGCTCCATTGGCATCGGCGGGTTTGGCGTCCTCGGAGGCGGCGGTGGCTTGATACTGGACGATTACGGAGATCCGGCGGTTGGAGGCGTGCACGGGATTGTCGGCAACACGCAGGCGCCGGTCGGCGAAGCCGCGGACCTGCGCAACCTGGCCTTGGCGCAGGCCGGCCGACTCCATCAAGTGGCGCGCGGCGTTGGCGCGGTCCGCCGATAGCTCCCAATTGCTATAGCCGGCCTTGGCGGCGAACGGCTTGGCATCGGTGTGACCCTCGATCAGCAAATTGTTCGGCATCTGGCCGAGTTGATTGGCCAGCAGTACCAGCAGCTCCTCACCAACCGAGCTGGGCATTGGAGAGCCGCTGGCAAAGAACATCCCCTTGTCGGTCTCCAGAAGCTCAATCCGAAGCCCTTCGCCGGTGACCGTCATCTGCACCTGGTCTTTCATATCTTCAAATCTGGGCATCGACTTCATCGCCGATTCCAGTCTGTCCTTCAGCTCGCCCATGTCGTCCTTACTTATTTCCACCCCTTCACCCTGGCCGGTCAAGGTGGAGCCGGACGCTTTGCCCTTTCCGGTCGGGTCACGGAAGTATCCGCCCACGGCCTCCTGCACCTTGGGGCTGGCATTCATCAGCCACATCACCATGAAGAAGGCCATCATCGCCGTGACGAAGTCGGCGTAGGCCACCTTCCAGGCTCCGCCATGGTGGCCGCCATGGCCGACCTTCTTCTTGATGACGATGATTGGTGCTGGTGGTCCGGATTCTTCAGGCATCGTGGTTACTCTCTAACTCGCTCCCGCCGGGGCGCCCTTGCAAGCAGCTTCAAACTCCTTGAATGTGGGCCGCACCTCATGCGGCACGGCGCGCCGCGCGAACTCCGCCGAGAGAATCGGGGCGTTGCCGCGGATGTAGCTCATCACGCCGACGCGCAGCACGTTATAGTAAGCCCCCTCGGCGTCGACGATCTTAGTCATGTTGGAGGCCAGCGGACCAACTAGCCCGTAGCACATCAGAATGCCGAGGAAGGTCCCCACCAGCGCCGCAGCCACGTGATGGCCGATTTGCTCGGGCGGGCCGCCCAGCGAGCCCATCGTGATCACGACGCCGAGCACGGCGGCGACGATGCCAAGACCCGGCAGCGCGTCCGAGATGGTGTTGAGCGCGGTGGAAGGCTGCACCGCCTCATGATGGTGCACTTCCATGTCAAGCTCCATCATCCGGTCCAGCTGAAACGGATCCACGCCGCCGCTGATCGACATGCGCAGCGTGTCGCAGACAAAATCCACCGCGTGGTGATTGGCGAGAAAAGCCGGGAACTTGCTGAACACGTCGCTTTTCTCCGGTTCCTCCACATCGGCTTCCAGCTTCGTCGCTCCGTTCTTGCGCGCCGAAACGAACAGTGTGTTCAGCATCTTCAGGGTTTCCAGATAGAGATCCTTGTTGTAGCGGTTGCCCTTGAGGATTCCGATCAGCCCCGCGAACACGCCCTTGATCACATGCATCGGGTTGGCGACGAACAGCGTGCCGAATGCGGCTCCTCCGATGATGACCAACTCGGCCGGCTGGAACAGCACGGCGAGATTGCCGTGAGCCATCAAGTAGCCGCCGAGGACGGCGCCGAGCACAATGACGATTCCGATGATTGCGAACATGATTGGTTGAACCTGGACCCCAGCATCCGGCGGTCATTCTCTCTTATCGGTGGAAGCGAACGCGGGTTGAGGGTAAGACCGAGAAAGGGGAACGGTACGAAACGCCATGCAAATCCAGGACTTAGCACTTAAGAGTCTTTGCTCCTTTTCTCCCGGTACATGCGCTGGTCGGCGGTGGCCAGCAGTTGATCGGCGTCACGCCCGTCCTCAGGAAAACTGGCGCAGCCGGCGCTCAACTGCAGCAGGCCTTCTCCGCAAACTTCGCTGCCAACCTCGGCGGCGATCCGGGAGAGCGACTCGATCTTCTCCGAGATATTCCCGTGCGGATAATCGGGCAGAACCAGTACGAATTCATCGCCGCCCATGCGCGCCACACAGTCGTAGTCGCGGCATTCCGTCTTGATCCGCCCGGCCAGCAGGCGAAGCACCTCGTTGCCTGCCAGGTGGCCGTGACGGTCGTTGACCTGTTTGAATCCGTCCAGATCGCACACCAGCACCGAGAGACCGTTGCCGGAGCGGCCGCAGCGGGCCAGTTCGCGGTCCAGGTGAACGAAAAGAGAGCGCGCGTTGGGCAGGCCCGTCAAGCCATCGGTGGCGGCGCTCTGCTGAACGTTCCGGTGAGCGACCGCGTTGGCCAGAGCCATGCCGAGCTTGCCGGATACAGTTTCGAGCAAACGCAGATGGTCGCGCCGGAAGGCGTTCCTTTCCAGAGAATAGAGCGCCAGTACACCCACAAGGTTCTCTCCGTCGCGCAGCGGAACGATCAGAGCCGAGCGAAGCGAAGTGAGACGCGCGGCTTCCACGGCCGGATCCCCGTTCACTATCGGCTGCTGATGCGCGGCCACCCAGCCCGACAACCCCTGACCAAGAGGAGTCTCCAGGGACGCAAGCAGCCGGCTGCTTTCCCCGCTCACAAAGCAAGGTTTCAGCAGTCCGCCCTCGGCCAGGCTGACCGAAACCGCGTCATAGGGGACCAGGTCCTGAATGCGCGAGCAGAATAGGGATAGAGTATCCGGCACGCGGAGGGAATTCCCCAGATCGCGGGTGAGCTCATACAGACGCTGCGCCTCATGGCGGGCCGCGGCGATCCGCTCCAGAAAGCCGGCGGCGGGCGGGACGGCCGGCTGAGCCGGGGCGTCCGCTGCGGTGCATTGCTCCAGGTCCGCGGCCTTGCCGAGAAGGATCTTCACCACCTGAGGGTCGAAGGCGCGGCCGGATTCCGCGCCGACCAGCTCCAGCGCCTGCGGCAGCGGCAGTGCGCCGCGGTGCGGGCGGGCGGAGGCCAGTGCATCCAGACTGTCGACCGCGGCGATGATGCGCGCGCCGATGGGGATGTCCTCGCCGGCCAGCTTGTCCGGGTAACCGGTGCCGTCCCATTTTTCGTGGTGAGCGCGGACAATCCCGCATACCGCCGCCGGGAATCCGGCCTGCTCAAGAATCTGCGCGCCCACCGCCGGATGGATCTGCACCTTCTCAAACTCCTCCGGAGTCAGGCGGGCTGGTTTGGAGAAGATGTGGCCTGGTACGGCCAGCTTGCCGATGTCATGAAGAATGGCCGCCGTGCGGAGCGCGCTGAGTTCCTCCCGCGAGAGGCCCATCCGCCTCCCGATTTCCATCGAGTAGACCTGAAGGCGGCGAAGGTGAAACTCGGTGGCGTCACCGCGCACCTCGATCGCAAGGGCGAAGGCTTCCAGCGTGCTCAGGTGCCGCTCCGCCATCCGCTTCATCGAGAACTTCACACGAAAGACCACCAGGGCCGAGAGGGCAAGGGCGGCAGCGGCAACCAGTATCCAGAGACTCATTGGCTTTCTCCGGCGTGCACCGGCGGCGTGACCGGTTCCCCTTGTCCCACCGAGTTCACCAGCGCCCGGAGATCATTGGCCGGGACCGCCTCCGGCTCCCGTGACGGAGGTTGCGGAAGGCAGCCGATCAGCCGGCGCGTAAACGGATGCGCCGGACTGTCGAAGACCTGCCTTACCGGGCCGCATTCCACCAGCGACCCCCTCTCGAGTATCGCGACACGGTGCGCGAGCGTGCTCACCGACAGCAGGTCATGAGAGATGAACAATACCGCGGTGGAGAGCTTGCGGTTGAGATCGGCGAACAGCTTCAGGATCTCCGCCTGCGTAATGACGTCCAGCGCCGAGGTCGGCTCATCGGCGATCAGCAATGACGGACGGTGCAGGATCGCCATGGCAATGAGCACGCGCTGCGCCTGGCCAACGCTGATCTCGGACGGATAGCGCCGCAGAAACGTCTCCTCCGAGGGCAGGCAGGCAAGCTCCATGGCGCGGCCCGTCTCCTGGCGCCAAGGCGAGCCGTCCGCGGAGCGGTGCGCCAACCAGGCCTCGCGCAGCTGATCTCTCAGCCGCAAGCAGGGATTCAGCGACGATACCGGGCTTTGCAGTACCAGCCCGATACGGCTGCCTCGCAGCTCGCGCATGCGCCGCTCCGGCAGGCCCATCAGATCCGTCCCTTCGAAAACAATACTGCCCCGCACCCATCCGCCGCGGTAACCGATCAGCCGCAAGAGCGCCATCGCGAGCGAACTTTTACCGGAGCCGCTTTGTCCCACCAGCGCCAGGATCTCGCCGGACTCAACCGCCAGCGTGATGTCCTCAAGCACCGGCTGCCCCTTGCCGTAACCCGCCGTGATCCGCATTTCCAGTAATCTGGCCGCCATCAGTTGCCCGCTGCCCCCTTGGCGAAATGAATCCGGTCGATGTTCCAAAAAACCTGCGGGAACATGACCGCCGGTTGCACGCCGGCCAAGGCGCCGGAGGAGGCCGCAAGGGAATTCTTGTACAGCAGGTAGACAAACGGCTCCTCGTCGAAGACGATTTTCTGCACGCGGTCGACATGACGCTTGCGCTCGGCAGGGTCCGCCGAGGCGGCCTGGGCGCGCATGAGCCGGTCAATTTCCGCCTCCCACGCGGTGGCCGGCGCCGGCTGCGACGGATTCCACTGATGATTGGGTGAGGAGCTCAGCCAGACGTTCATCTGCGAGTTCGGATCCAGATCGAGATTGGTCTGGCCGAGCAGGCAGGCGTCATAGTCGAAGGTGCGCGTGATGCGTTCAATCAGGCTCGGAAAATCGAGCGGCGCCAGGTGCACGCGGATGCCGATCTCGGCCAGATCCTGCTGAATCAAAGCGGCCATGCGCGCGCGTGTCTTGTTGCCGGAGTTGGTGATCAAGGTGAACTCCACCGGCTGGCCGGAGGGGCTCACCAGGCGCGGGCCCTGTTTGCGGAAACCTACCTTGGCCAGCAGACGCAGCGAGCCGGCCGGATCGTGGCGGCGCGGAGACAGATCCTTGTTGAACCAGAAACGGTTGGCGGGGCTGACCGGGCCCGCCGCCGGAGTTGCCAGCAGCTGAAATGCGATACGCACCAGATCGTCGCGGCGTATGGCGCCGGAAACGGCGTTGCGGAATGGGCGCGAAGTGAACCATGCCTTCTTGTGCGCCGGCAGCGGCGCCGTGGGAACCATGTTGAACCACAGCATCTCCGGCTCCAGCGACGGACCGGCGTTGTAGGGAGCCTTCGGCATGTCGCCCTTCAGCCGGAGGAAATGTTCCGGTTCGATCTTATTGATGAGATGGATCTCGCCGCGCCGCAGCCGCAGCAGCTCCGTGTCGCGGTTGGTCTGGATCTCCAGCCGCACCGCGTCAAGATAGGGCAGGCGGCGGCCGGCCGGAGCGGTCTTCCAGTAGTGCGGGTTACGGTCGAGATGGAAGTAGACGCCCGGCTGATGCTGCGCGATGAGGAACGGACCGAGCACGGCCTTCTCTTTGAGCGGCGAGCGGCGGGACAGGATCGAGAGCCCGTCGAAACGCCGGTCCAGACCGGCAACCGGGGCGGGGAAGTCGATCGTGATGGCTAGCGCGGAATGCACCGTCGTCTTCAATACGCCCAGTGGGGAGCGGAACGAATCGGCGACCGGTGAGCGCAGCGAGGCGGCCGAAAGCAGATCGAACGTGTAGGCGACATCCTCGGCCGTGAACGGCGTTCCGTCGGAGAAGCGCACGCCTTCCCGCAGTTGAAACCGGATGCGGCGGCCGGCGTCGGTGATTTTCCAGCTCACGGCAAGATCCGGCTCCGGCTGCTGGCTGGCGCGGTTCAGGCGGATCAAGGCAGCGGAGGTGAGGAAGCGGATCGTCTCCGAGGATTCCTCGGCCGCCTCCAGCGGGTGCAGCGTCTTGGGCTCCGAGCGCAGGCAAAGGCGCAACGTGCCGCCCCATTGTGCGCCGAGCGGGACGCTCAGCCAAACTGCGATTGCGGCAACCAGCAGCCGTCTCATGCGGCGCGCTCCTTGCGGGCCAGCAGGACGTGCATCGCCCAGACGCAGGCAAGCAGCAGCGCCGCCGGCGCCAGCACGAACGGGTTCTCCGCGATCGCCGAATAATTCTCCAGCTCCTTGAGAAGCCCTCCCCAGCTGGGCAGCGGCTCCACCACGCCCAGGCCGAGAATGCCGAGGTTGGCCTCGGCGAGAATGAACAACGGAATCGAGGTCCAGAATTGCGCCGCCAGCACCGGCCGCAGGGCAGGCATCAGGTGGCGGCTCAGCAATCGCCAGCCGGCGACTCCTTGCGCGCGGGCCAGCAGCAGGAAGTCGGAATTACGCAGTGAGGCTGCCGCGGCCCGTACCACGCGCGAGGGGCCGGCCCAGCCCAGCGCCCCGAGCAATAGAAACGTAATCACCAGCGAGGCGAGCGGTTCCACATCCAGCGGCAACGCGGCGCGGACCGTGAGCAGCAGGAACATCCAGGGCAGGCACAGCAGAAGATCGGAGGAGACTTGGTGCGCACCCGCGGGAAAACGTCCGAGCCACGCCGCCGATGCGCCGGCAAAGGCGGCCAGCAGCGTGGACAGCAGCGCCGCGGCAGGAGCCAGCAGCAGCGAAACACGGGTCGCGTGCAGGAGCCGCGAGAGCCGGTCGCGGCCCAGTTCGTCGGTGCCGAGCGGATGGTCCGCCGAAGGCGGCGCCGCAATCGCCTCGCGGAACTGGCGATGGTATGGCGCCGGCGCGATCCAGCCGGCCGCCAGCGCCGGTCCCAGGATCAAGGCGAGCACGATCCATGCGGCCATCCGCGCCCGGCTCATCCCGGCCTCCGCAGTGAGGCGGCGGCGATGTCAGCCAGCGCGTTCGCCGACATGGTGATCAGCGCCGTCAACAAAGTGAGCGAAACCAGCACCGGCAGATCGCGTCCCAGAGCGGCGTTCCAGGCCAGCTGGCCGATGCCGGGCACATCACACAGCACTTCCAGGGGAATACAGGCTCCCCACGCGATGCTGACGGTTACTCCGCCCAGCGCCGCCAGTTCGCCCAGCGGTGGCCGCAACAGATGACGCCCCAGCAGGGCCGCCCCGGAAACGCCCTTGGCGCGCGCCAGCAACACGTGTGGCCGGGTGGCGGTTTCCTGAAGCAGCCGGCTCGCATAGGAGTAAATACGCGGGAACACCACCACTCCCACTGCCGCTTCCCTCGGCCATCCGCCATGAAGAAACGCAAGGCCCACCAGCGCGGCGGGAACCGACAGAATCAGACCGGCCACGGCTGCGCCCCCTGCCGAAACCCCGGAACCGGGAAATGCGGCGCCAGACAGAGCGAAACCCAACCCGGCCATCCAGCCCAGCAACAGGCCCACCGCCACAAGCCGCAGCGTCGCTGGCAGACGCTCCCCCAGCAACTCCCTCACCGGACGGTTCAAGCTACGGGAAAAACCCAGGTCGCCGGAAGCCAGGCCTCCTAAGTAATTTCCATAGAAGGCAAGCAGACCGGCATCGGCGGCCCGCTCGGCCCGCACGGCGTTGAGCGTTTCCTCAGAAAGCCGTGTGTCCAACTCGCGTTCATCCACGGCAAAGCCCGGCGCAAAACGTACCAGCGTGGCGCCAAGCAGACCGGCGAGCAGCAACATCAACGGAAGCCGAAGCAGGCTGCGTGCTGGCGTAGAAAGCCTCACTAGGCTCATATCGGCGGCGAGGGGGAATAGGGAGTGCGGAATAGGGTGCGAAGGTGCGCCCGGCTACCAGATCCTGCGTACCCCCTCAGGGGATAGTTCACATTCTCTTCCGTTCAGCCGATGACTGAAAGGGTAGGTACGTGTGTGCAATGAGCGTTGAGACGGCGACCGAAACCTTTCTCGGGCTGGAAGCAGTCATCGTCAGTCCCGTCATGCGGAATCTGATGGCGCAGCTCCAACGCGTGGCGCAGACGGAGGCCTGCGTGCTGATCACTGGCGAAAGCGGCAGCGGCAAGGAACTGGCCGCGCGGGCGATCCACCAATACTCGCTGCGCTCCGCCAAGCCGTGGGTTGATGTCAACTGCGGCGCGCTGCCCGAACACCTCATGGAGAGCGAGCTGTTCGGCTATGAGAAGGGCGCCTTCAGCGGCGCCGACACCGGCAAGCCAGGTCTGTTTGAAATGGCCGACACCGGGACGCTGTTCCTCGATGAAATCGGCGAGCTGGACCCGAAGATGCAAGTGAAGCTGCTTCGTGTGCTCGACCGCGCGCCCTACTACCGCCTGGGTGGCAAGAAGAAGATCACCGTCGATGTGCGCGTGCTGGCGGCCACTAACCAGGACCTGAAAGCAGCCATCAGGGAGGGCCGGTTCCGTAGCGATCTATATCATCGTCTCAGTCAGGTGAAAGTGCCCGTCCCTCCGCTGCGCGAACGGCCGGAAGATATTCCCGCGCTGGCGCGTTTCTTCCTGGATCAGCAGAACACGGCCATCGAGCTCAGCCAGGGCGCCCTAGCCAGGATGCAGCGGCACGCATGGCCGGGTAACGTGCGGGAATTGAGGAATGTGCTGATCAGTTCCTCCATCGCGGCGCTCAGCGATCGCATCGAAGAAAACGACCTCGTGCTGGAAGGGGAAGAGAAGCCGGCGGCTTCCTTGAGCGCCGACACGGTCAACCTGGAGGAACTGGAACGGCAGACCATCCTGCGCGTGCTGCGCGAAACCGGCAGCCATCATGAGAAGGCGGCCGTGCTGCTGGGTATTTCCACGCGAACGCTGAGCAGGAAGCTGAAGGCATACGGAATGGGGAGGGTGAATGAAGACTGCCTCACAGGATCCGTCGATGAATAGATCGCCGATGGACCGGCGGTGTGAGTTGCGCCAGGCGGCCGAAGGCGAGGTGGTGCTCGACCTGGTCGTGCCTGCCGTGGAGATTTGCGGCAGTTTGCTCGACGTGAGCACGAGCGGCTTCCGCGCCGCGCACGAATCGCCTCTTCTGGAGACCGGTCAGATCGTGGAGTTCGCCTATTCCGGCAAACGCGGCAAGGCCCGTGTCGTCTGGAACCGCGTCTGCGACGGCCACTGGCAGAGCGGCTTCTTCATTCTCGGTTGAGGCGCTTGGCAAGCAGGCTCGCGCAGCGGGCAAGATTCCCGCCCGTCAGCGCACCGCCGGGGTGAAACGGCAGATCGGCGGTTTCCAAACCCGGCGGGAAAACCGGCTCCCACCCTAGCGCCTCCGCATGCGCCCGCCGTCCAAGCACCCGGATCACCACCGGCCGGACCGGCAGCGGCTGTGGCGAGTAGCGGAACGCCATCGCGCGGTGGCGCGACGCCGGGGAGGAAGGGCCCAGCCACGCAGCGATGTTCTCCCGGTGGTTCCGCGCAAAGTCGAGCGACCGCATCATCAAATACTCCAGCTGCGCGGAAAAATCCTGGCTGCGCAGGGTTGCCGCGTGCGCGCGCACCCGTTCACGAAACTGCCCGTAAAGGGCACCTGCAGTGGCAGAGACGCTCTGCCCCTTGCGCCAGGCCGGGTTCAGCGTATCGATGAGGCACAGAAGATCCACCGTCTCCCCTGATGCGACAAGCTGCCGGCCGCTGCGGATGGAGCGCGGCGGCCTGCTGAAGAACCGCCCAGACGCCGGCCGTACTCACCCGACCTCCTTCCAACTCAACTCCGCGTCGGAGCGCCGCACATAGTTCGCTTCCAGAGCCGCCGCCTCCGCCGCCAAGCCGGCTAGTAACCGCCCGGCCGCGATATGCGCGACCGCCCGCGCCAGTTCCCGGGAAACACGGCATACACGAGGATGGCCTGCCGGCAGCGGTAGAGAATCCGCAGTCACGATCTCCACCTCGCCTTCCGGCAGCGATGCCAGCCATGCCTCCACCGGACCCACGGTCTCCGGCTGCACCAGCCGCAACTCTCCATCGTAAACCGCCCCATACACCTCTTGCCGCCGAGCATCGATCAGCGGCGCGCGCAGCTTTGCCGAACCGTGCCAGGCCAGTGCCTGCAGATTGGAAACCCCGGCGGCCGCCTTGCCCGTTGCCTCCGCCAGCCCCTTCACCGCCGATAGCGCCACGCGGACTCCCGTGAACGAACCCGGCCCCGATGCCGCCGCGAAACAGTCGATATCGGCCACGCCCAGGCCGGCTTCCCGCAACAACGCCTCTACTTGCGGGAACAACAAGTGCGCATGGCCTTCGGCGGAACGATGCCTCTGCTCATACAGCCCTTCCGGCGTAAGAAGCGCGAGCGAGCATACCTCGCCGCTGGTATCGATTGCCAGCACCCGAAGCTTCATTTCTCCACGCGGACAACCTTGTCGATGGCGTACAACTTCCCGTTCAGGTTCAGCCCGTATAGCCGCAGATTCACCACCGCCGGATAGTTGCGCGCCAGCGAAGCCGGGATCGTGAAGGAGCCTTTCTCGCCCGATCCGATCACACGGTAACCCTGCCGCTCCGAGGTTGCCTCCGCCGTCCACAAATAGTACATCGACGAGGTGGCCCGCGTCTGCCGCGTCAGCTTCACCGCGAACTCCACCGGCTTGCCCGCAGGCAGCGGCCCCTCCACCGGCGCCGCGATCTCAAACGGCGTGCGCTGCGCGTTACGCTCCGCCTCCTGCATGAAAACAGGCCGCGATGCAAACTTCCAGCTTCTCAGCATGCCCTCTTTTCTGCCGTCGCGCGACAGATGCAGCACCCAGTCGCTCGAGATATCCGGCGGCTGGCCGGAAAAGCGCTCGCCCTTGTAGTCCTTCTTCTCCTTCACGACCTCCCCGGTCGCCGGACGGAACCAGTAAACTTCGTAGCTCTTCTTCTCCGTCACCACCTCCACGGGCCCCGGTTTCTCCAGGTACACAATGTACTCGATCCCCGGCAGCGCCAGCGCGCGCCCGCCGTCGATCTCAAAAAACGGCTGCAGCTCCCAGAACCGGGTGCGCGAGAAAAACTCAAACCACGCCGACATCGCGCGCGCGCCCGGCGAATCCAGGTAATTCTCCTCCACTTCAAACTTGCGTCCGCCATACGTGCCGGTGTTGCCGAAGGTGGGATACTGTCCGTTCATCGCCGCGTTCCACAACCGCCGCCGGAAAGTGTCCGAGTCGACATGATGCGGATGCGACTTGCCCGCTCCGGAATCCTCATAGGCGAACTCGGCGTTCACCAGCGGCGCCCGCACAATTTGCCGCTCCACCGCTCCCAGCGCGGTGTCGGAAGATTGATAGGTGACGTAGTTCATCCAGCCGTCCTCCAGCAGCGGTGCCGACGTGCGCACGGTGTGCGTCGACCGCGGGTGCTGATAAGGATCCAACTTCTTCAGCAACAGCCCGATCTCCTTGAGCAGCCCGCGGCCATCTTCGTACTCCTCGAACTCCTGCACCCCCTGCCAGGTGATCCGCATCGGCGCGTAGCGCGCAACCAGATGCCGAATGTAGCGCTCCCGCTGCTGCCATTGCGGCATCTCGCGCGCCAGGTGATTCTCATCGCCGGCCAGTACCAGATCGGCGAAGATGCCTTCCCGGTTCATTGCCAGGATGCGGTTGTCCAGCTCCTGGAAGTGCGCCAGGTTCGGCTCATCCGGCGATAGATACGCCTTCGCCAGCCGCTCATCGTTGTGCATCACCAGCCCCCGCAGATGATTGAAGTTCTGCGACGCCCGGACCTCGATCAGCTTATCGAACAATGAACGCTCGATCCACGCAAACCGATAGCAGGTATCGCCCATCCACAAATGCGCGTTGCGCGTCTCCGTGGTCGACCAGTGGTGCACATTGTCGGGCCGCAAGTAACCGGGATTGCCCGAATCGGTTGCCGGGAAGCGGCCAGTTGCCCCCGACAACGATTTCACGTTGGAGGTAATGCGGAAATCCCACTCGCCCGGATCGGTCGGGGAGAACCGAATCACAAACCGCCTCCCGCCGTCCCAGAACCCCGGCATCAAGAAAGTCCGGTGCCGCGGGCTCCGGAATTCCGCGTGCAACTCCACGCTCAGGTAGGGATTCCCGTGCGCGGCCGCTTCGGCTTCGGCCATCTCCAACACCAGTTCGCACGGCGTGTAGGTCGGTGTTGGCGGGCAACCGGGCTGGCCGTTTACCACGGCGGCCAGCAAAACCAGCGCGGCAAGGCAACGCATGCCTAACAGTGTATCCGCTCACCTCGGTAAGAAGGAAGCTCGTGCGATGGAAAGCTCGCCGCTCAATCGCCGGAAGCCGTCAGCCGGCTGCGCGATGGCCTTGACCATCGCTCGATCGCCTCGGCAAGCAGCTTCAGGTCAATCGGCTTGGAGATGTAATCATCCATGCCCGACTCCAGGCACCGCTGCCGGTCGCCATCCAACGCATCCGCAGTCATCGCGATGATGGGCAAGTGTTTCTGACGCCGCTGCCGTTCCTGTTGCCGGATCTGGCGCGTGGTTTGATAACCGTCCATCGCCGGCATCTGGCAGTCCATCAGGATCATGTCGTAATGCGCTTGGGAAATGGCGCGTAGCGCTTCCTGGCCGTTGCAAACGATATCCGCGCGATAGCCAAGTTTCTCCATCATCCGTTTCGCCAGTTGCTGGTTCAGCGGATTGTCCTCAGCGATGAGAATCTGCAGCCGCCGGCTCGCGCCCGGCGCTTGCTTCCAGGGGTTCTTTCCCGGAGCAACGGGAATTGCCTTGTTTGCCGTCACCGGCTCCCGGCTCAGCGCCGCTTGAATTGTCCGAAGCAACTGCTCCCGCCGGATAGGTTTGACGATGACACCGGCCAGGCCGGTCTCGGCGATCAATTCAGGCGCCGGCTGGCGTCCGCGTCCGGCCACCAGAAGGACGGGGATTCTCGCCGCGTTCTTCAGGTCGGCTGCCCAGGGAATCGCGTACCTGCCGTGGTCTCCACATCCGGTGAGGGCAATATCGAACTTCCTCCCCGATCCCAGGATCTGCAGCGCTTCCGGCGGAGTGCGGGCTTGAGCCACTTGCAGACCCAGCTCTTCGGCCTGCAACGCCGTCGCGCGCAAAGCCGTGTCGTGCTCGATCACCAGCAGCGCACGGTGACCCGCCAGTGGCTTCTCCCTGCCTTCCTCGGTGATCTTCTGCCGCGGCAGACTCACCGTGAACCAGAAAGTCGATCCCGCTCCCTCCTCGCTATGGAGCCCGATCTCGCCGCCCATCTTCGCCACCAGATCCTTGGATATCGCCAGGCCCAGCCCCGAGCCTCCGAACCGCCGCGTGGCCGCCATATCGGCCTGCGAGAACGGCTGAAACAGCTTGACCTGATCTTCATGCTTGATCCCCACCCCCGTATCGCGAACCAGGAAACGCAGCACTACTTTCTTATCGCTCTCTGCAAGCTGGCAAATGCGCACCATCACCTCGCCGCGCTCGGTGAACTTGACCGCGTTGCCCACCAGGTTCACCAGGATTTGCCGCAGGCGCCCGGCATCTCCCCGCACCAGATTGGGCACGTCGGGTTCGATCAGGCAGTTTAGCTCCAGGCCTTTCCTCGCCGCCGGTTCCGCCATCAGGTCAAGCACGTTCTCCATCTCGCGACGCAAATGAAAATCGGCGATCTGCAGCTCCAGCTTGCCCGCTTCGATGCGCGAGAAATCCAGGATATCATTGATGATTCCCAGCAGCGACTCCCCGCTGCGCAGCACCGTATCCGCCATGTCGCGCTGCTCCGGCGTCAGCTCGGTGTCCAGCAACAGGTTCGTCATGCCCAGCACGCCGTTCATCGGTGTCCGGATCTCATGGCTCATGGTTGCCAGGAAGTAGCTCTTTGCCTTGGTTGCCTCCACTGCTTCGTCGCGCGCCAGGCAGAGGTCGGCGGCCAGACGCGCCAGCTCCGAGGCCTGCTGCTCCGCCTTTTGCTTGGCCAGTTCCAACTCGGTCATGTGGCGCGCCAGCACGCTCTTCATCGCGTGCCGCTCGGTCACCTCGCGCTCCACGCCCTGCACCCCGATCTGCCGTCCCTTCTCATCCCGCAAAGGTCCCCAGGAGGCTGACAGCCAGATCTGCCGCCCGTCCCGCCGGATCGCCCGGAACTCCACGTCGGAATACGATGAGCCTTCGAAAACCGTGTCCCAAAGCGCCAGCATCCGCGGTTCATCGTCCGGGTGCAGCCAGTTGATGAAGTGCTTGCTGTACATGTCTTCCACCGCATACCCTAGCAGCATGCTCACCGCCGGATTCACATACAGCAGCTTCCGGTTCATGTCGTAGGCAAGGATCAGGTCTCGCGTGTTCTCGGCGATCAGCCGGTGGTTGCGCTCATTGCGCCGCGCCGATTCCAGCGCCAGCCTCAGGTTGTGCATCGAATAGATGATCGCCACGTTGACCAGCACGAACATCGCCACCTGAAGTGCCCCCTGAGCCGTCAGGATGGAACTGATCGTAGACGGATCCGGCTCCAGGAACGGAGCAGCCGCCAGGTAGGCCAGCAGCAGCGCCCAGGCGTGGCGCCGGCGGAACAGGTAGGCGGTGAGCGCCGTGCCCAAGCCGATGAAAGGCGCTAGGCGCGGCGCAAGGCCCAATTGGCCGAGTAACGCCACAAGCACAAGAGTGAGTGTGGCGAACAGGAACCCCATAGCGTGTTTGCTATGCAGTCTCATGGTTCGATGAACGGGTACAGAAGCTCCATAACCTATCGGCGGAAAGAAGAGATACCTCCAGGGTTGCAGGGGAGATTCCTGGTCCCTGTGGAAAAGGCGTTGCATAAACATAATTTATTGAGAGATGTGCTATGATTTATGCAAGTCCGCCGGTTCAGGAGATGCCCAACCTCAATTGTTTGAGGCGATCTGCCTAAGTCCCCCTTGACTTTCCCATTTTGTCTGACTTAAGATATACCTTAGTCTTCGCCTTGGAGGAGGATCATAATGAAAGGGAAAGTGCTTTTTGTAGGGTTGTTGTTGACAGCAGTTGCTTTCGCAACACCTGTCACAGTGACCTTTGCTGGTACCGGTACAAACGTAACACTACCAACCACGTTAACAACTGGAACGGCATTCAATACAAACGGAATCAATTTCAACACGAGTTTTCTAGACATGCTTGGTGGTGCTTTGACCATCACGGCATTTGTCGACACCACGCCGGGGCCTTTGGCCAACGGCCCGCACATTACCTGCTACAAGACCAGTAACGCGGCAACTGCCTGCTCATCGACGCTTGGCTCAGCCGGTATCGGCATCCGCTGGAACAGCGGCAATGTGGCTGTCGGCGGTACCGAGGTGGATGCCGACCCGAGATTGGAATGGTTCCACGTCACAGTGAACAGCGGTGTCTGGCGGCTGCTGGAAGTTGGTCTCGCCAACTTCACAGGCAATGAGCAGTGGCGCATCTCTTTCAACAACGGCTCGACATTCACGAATTTCACGAATCTGGGAGACGTGATCGACCTCTATCCCTTCAACCAAACAATTGACTCCAACGGCGTGCGGATCGGCTTGGTTAGCACCACCAGCGACTTCCGGCTCTACAGCCTGACGTTCGAAGAAATCCTCGAGCCGATCCCGGAGCCGACAACCTACGGCTTGATCGCTCTCGGCTTGGTCGGACTCGGCCTGGCTGCCCGCCGCCGCGCCACCAAGTAATTCCTGCACAAAAAATATACCAACGCCGGGTCTCCCGGGACCGGCGTTGTTCATTTGGAGGAGACGCTGGGGTTGCCGCGAATATGAAACCGCAGCTCCCAATCGGTGGAGTGCCGGATTCCCACGCGCGGCCCTGTTAGCACTTCTTCCCTGGGAACGTCCATCTGCCGGATCGTCAGCGCTCCGTGCGTCAGATCCGCTCCATAGTGGCGCCGCGAGATGCCCATGGCTCGTGTGAGATTGCCCGGACCGGAGCAAAGCTCCGCTGTGGAATGCGTACGCGGGCGCTCCACCGTCATCGCGCCGATGCCCGCCACCGGTTCCAGCGCCCGGATCAGCACACAGCCCGGCGATCCCGCCGGTTCGGCCACCACGTTCAGGCATTCATGCATTCCATAGATCAAGTACACATAGGCGTGGCCCGGCTCTCCGTACAGAACTTCTGTTCTGGCGGTGCGGCCGTGGAACGTATGCGCGGCACGGTCTGTTTCCCCTAGATACGCTTCCGTCTCGACAATTCGCCCGGCCCGTCCCCCATGCACCAACATCTTTCCCAGCAGTAGCCTCGCCACCTCGGCCGCCGGCCGCGCGTAAAAGCTGCGCGGCAGGATCGCCAGCGACCGAATCTCGGCGGGGGTCATTGAATCCGGCACTGCTTTCATTCGAGAATGAACAGTTCGGCTCATGCGGCTTTTTACGGGCATCGAAATCCCGGCTCCGGCTCTTCAACCCGTCGGGCGGCTACTCGATCGATTGCGCCCACTCGCGCCGCTGCGCTGGTCGAAGGTGGAAAACCTGCACATTACCACGAAATTCATCGGCGAGTGGCCCGAGGAGCGTCTGAACGAGCTGATCCGTCAACTCCGCGATGTCGATCCCGGTTCAAGCTTCGAGATCAGTCTCCACGGTCTTGGCTGGTTTCCCGAGCCGCAAAGGCCGCACATCTTCCACATCGGAGTCCAGGCCGGCGCACCGTTGATTGATCTGGCCGCGCGCACCGAGCGCGCCCTCGCCGCCCTTGGTATCGAACCGGAAAACCGGCCCTACCGGCCACACCTTACCTTGGCACGCATCCAGCCTCGCGGCGGACGTAATCCGAACCTCGACGCTTTGCGCAAGGCAGTGGCCTGCAAACTGGACCAGCAGTGGAGCGCTTTCACCTGCGCCTGCTTCCATCTGTACCGCAGCCAGCCAGGCGCAGCGGGTTCCCAATACACCCAAATCGCGGCATTCCCGATACCGGCCGCCGAAAGAGGGGTTTAAGGAAAAACATGGCCATCGTTTCGATTCTGTTTGCCTATTTGCTCGGCTCCGTTCCGTGGGGCTTCCTCCTCACCAAATGGCGGCTGGGCGGCGACATCCGCAAGATGGGCAGCGGCAACATGGGTGCTGCCAACGTATGGCGGCAGGGAGGCCGCGGACTCGGTTTGGCGGTCCTTCTGCTGGATGCCGGAAAGGGCACACTCGCGGTATGGCTCACGGGCAACTGGAGCGGTGAATCCATGGATTGGATGAGCGCCGCCGCGCTGGCGGCCATGCTCGGCCACGTCTTCCCGGTCTGGCTTAAGTTCAAGGGTGGCAAAGCGGTCGCCACCTTCTTCGGCTGTTTCGCCTGGCTTGCTCCCCTCCCGGCTCTCGCCGTCACCATTGTCTGGCTCGGCGGGACGATTCTCACCCGCCATACTTCGGTGGGCAGTTGCCTGGCTGTGGGCACTTTCCCGATGGCGTTATGGCTCATTCTTCACCCGCCTGCGGCTCTCTTGATGGCCTCGGCTGCTTCCGCCGCATTGATATTATGGCGTCATAAGGAGAATTTTGTCCGGATCCGCGCAGGAACCGAGGTCCGAATCCGGTTTGGAAGCCGGTGAAGTCTTTGTGAATCAACCGCAACATCGGCGAAAAGGTCGTGTTCACAAGGATATGGCGGCGGCCATCGCTTTGGAGCACGATGCCGAATTGATGGTCCGTGTCCGCGAAGGCGACACGGCCAGTTTCACTCAGTTGCTGGAGCGCCACCGGACTTCGGTGGTCCATTTTCTCTATCGCATGGTCCAGAACCAGGCTGTCGCTGAAGAGCTCGCCCAGGAGGTTTTCCTGCGCGTTTACAAGTCCAGGGCCGGTTATGAGCCGTCGGCCAAGTTCACCACCTGGCTGTTCCGCATCGCCACTCATTTGGCGTTGAACTGGATCCGGGATAACAAGGGCAGTTTGCAGACACAAAGTCTGGATGAGCAGATTCTGGAGGGGGCCGAACGCCAGGTTCGCGACCGCGCCCCCAGCGTTGAGCAAAAGATGGTACGCGAGGCGCGGATGGAGGAGATCCGGAAGGCCATCCGGCTGCTGCCTGCCAAACAGCGGGCGGCCGTGCTCATGCATAAGTATGAAGAGTTGGAGTATTCTCAAATCGCGAAGGTGCTGGAATGCTCGGAGTCGGCGGTGAAGTCGCTGCTGTTCCGGGCCTACGAGACGTTGCGGGCCAGGCTGGCCCACTTGAGGTGAAAGGAGGCGGCAGGCAATGATTTGTCCGATGCAAGACCGGGAGAACGCGGCCATCCTGCTGGACTACTGCGACCGCAGGCTGGATACCGACCTGATGCGCCGCATCAGTTCTCACGTCGAAGTTTGCGTGGAATGCCAGAACGTGCTGGCCGCGCAGCGGCAGGTGTGGAGCGCGCTGGATGCCTGGGAGCCGGCGCCCGTTTCCACGGATTTCAACCGCCGCCTATATGCACGCATCGAGCGCGAAGAGGCCGCCGGATTCTGGAAGCGGCTGTTTGCGCCGGTCACGCCGGTGCTGCTGCGGCCCGCTTTGCCGGTAGCTGCGGCCTGCCTGCTGGTCGTCGGGACGTTGCTGTTTCAAACGCCGCAGGAGCCCAGTCTCGGCAAGCAGGCCGGCGCCGAGCTGGTTGACCTGGATCAAGTGGAAAAGGCGCTGGACGATATGGAGATGCTGCGCCAGATGGGTGTCTTTGCCGGCTCCGAGGGCGGGGTCTAGCTGGGTTTCTTATCAGGTTTGAGGATTAGGGAAGTGGTGAGCATGCGCGTCCGGTTCACAGTTGCGGTATGTCTGTCTGCCTTGTTGGCGGCGCCGCTCTGCGCCCAGAAGAAGGGGCCCGGCCCAGCGGCCAAGATCATCCAGCCTAATCCCAAGCAGGGGCGCAACCAGCTGGACCGGATTCGCAAGATGACTCCGGCCGAACGCCGCCGCCTGATGGAGCGCTTGCCGCCGGAGCGCCAGAAAGCCATCGCCGACCGCCTCGAGCGCTTCCAGCAACTCACTCCGGAGGAGCGCGAGCAGCTACGCCACCAGTATGAACTCTTTGAGCGCCTCCCTCAGGAACGCCGCGAAGCAATGCGGCGGCTCTATCAACGCTTCAATAGTCTTTCCGAAGAACGCCGCCCGCTGCTGCGTGAGGAGTTTCAATCGCTTCAGGCCCTCTCCGTGGAGGAGAGGCAGGCGCGCATGAACAGCGATGAATTCCGCAACAAATACACCGCCGCGGAGCAGCAGCTGCTCTCCGACATGAGCAAGATCCTGCCGGAAAACACTCCCGAGAAGGCTCCCAAACCCTGAGTACGTAACCGCGCTTGCTTTTTGCTAAGATAGCCCTCATGCTGCTTAGGGTCATTACTCGCACTTTACTTGCCGCCTGCCTTCTGGCGGGATCTCTGTTCGGCCAGGGAACCACTTCGCGCGCCGTCGGCATCATCCAGGACTCCACCGGCTCGGTGGTTCCCGGCGCCACCGTCAGGCTGACCAATGAGGGCACGAACACCACCTTCACCGTCACCTCCGCCGAGAACGGCGTCTACGTCTTTGAAGCCGTCCAAACGGGCTCCTACACGCTCACGGTGGAGGCCAGCGGCTTCAAGAAATTCACCGCCAAGGGCAACCCCGTTTCCATCGGCCAGCCGCTCACGGTGAATGTCACGCTCGAGGTCGGCGCGGTGACCGAAACCGTGGAAGTGGCCGGCGCTTATGAGACTGTTCAAACCTCCACTTCGGGCAACTTCGGAAACCTGTTTGAAGGCCAGGTGATTCGCGATCTGCCCATCGTCGGCACCCGCGGCCGTAACCCATTGGAACTCGTGCTGCGCCAGCCCGGCGTCGTCTCTGGCGCCAATACCGGCGGCGGCACTCACGTCCACGGCGCCCGCGACCGCGCCTGGAACTTCACCCTCGACGGCATCGACATCAACGAGACCAGCGCCGGCGGCAGCAACTTCTCCCCGCTGCGCACCAATCCCGATTCCCTCGCCGAATTCCGCGTGCTCACCTCCAACTTCACCGCCGAATACGGCCGCAACTCCGGCGGCCAGGTGGCCATGATCACGCGTTCCGGCTCCAACCAGTTTCATGGCGACGGCTTCTGGTTCTACCGCACCCCGCGCCTCAACGCCAATGAGTGGCAGAACAACCTCAACAACCTCGGCCAGCGCCAGTTCGTTCAGAACATCTGGGGCGGCTCCCTCGGCGGACCCATCCGCCGGAACAAGACTTTCTTCTTCACCAACCTCCAATGGCTGCGGGCGCGCGAATCGGCCGTCACCGACCGCACCGTCTATACGCAATCGGCGCGCCAGGGAATCTGGCGCTACGTGCGCGGCGGACGCAACGGCGCCGCGGGCGGCCCCTTCGCCGCGGTCGATTTCAACGGCCATGTCCTCCCCGGCCGCGATATCGGAACCTACAACATCGCCGCAAGTGATCCGCAGCGTCTCGGCATGGACCAGCGCATCCGCGGCTTGATCGAAGCCAGCCCGCTTCCCAACAACTTCACCGGTGGCGACGGGCTAAACACAGCGCTATTCACCTTCACCGCCCTCCAGCAGGAACGCCAGTACGACGCCGTCTTTAAGATCGATCACAATATCAACGATCGCAACACCGTCTATGCCCGTCTCGCCTTTGGCCAGCAGAACACCAATTGCGACCGCGTCAACGGCGGCTCGGAGTTCTTCCCCGGCACCGGCTGCGTCGTCAACACCCTGCGCTCCCCGCGCAACTACGCCTTCAATTGGCGCACCACGCCCACTGCTTCGGTAACTAATGAGCTGGTCGTCGGCTTCAACAACTTCGCCTTCGATTTCCAGATCCCCACCGCGGATCTGAACAAGATCACCCTCACCTCTCCAGTCACTATTCCGGAGACATTCAGCTTCGGCAACCTCCGCGAACTCACCACGTACCAGTTTGTCGACAACCTGGCCTGGTTCCGCGGCACGCACGCCATCAAGTTCGGAGCCAACGTCCGGCTGCAGCGTCACCGCGACACGCGCGGATCCATCGCCGGCTTGAACGCCAACCAGAGCGTCAATTTCTCCACCGCCGTCAGCCCCGTCGACCCGGCCACCTTCGGTCTGCCCCGCGACATTAACGTCCAGTTTGACCAGGTGCCCTTGCAGGCCCACGTCAACTTCCTGCTCGGCCGTGTCGGGACCACCTCCAAGGCTTTTGTGGCCCAAGGCGACCAGTTCGTCAACCAGCTATACAACGTCACCTCCCGCTATGATGAGTACGATTTCTACTGGCAGGACAACTGGAAACTACGCCGCAATCTCACCATTGACGTCGGGCTGCGCTGGGAGTGGAAGCTCAGCCCGCGCGCCGGCAATGGCATCATCCGCGCTCCCAACGCCCTGATGACCGCCGGCGCGGCGGCCACCAACACCCTCCGCTGGGAACCGCGAGCTTTCTATGGCGACGATCTCAATAACCTGGGGCCTTCGCTCGGCTTGGCATGGGATCCGTCCGGGAAAGGCAAATCCAGCGTCCGCGCCAACTATCGAATTGCCTATGACCGCATCAACACCTTCGCCTTCTCCTCCTCCGTGCTCCAGAATCTGCCCGGCGTCGCGCAGGGCGTCGTCAATCAGGCCTACGGACAGGGTGGCGGCCGTCTCGGCGGCCTTCCCGTGCTTCAGCCGCCTTCGCTCTCCCCCAACAGCCTGGCTCAGCCTCCGGCCTTCTCCAACAACTCCATCACCGTGGTTGATCCCGATTTCCGCATGCCCATGACCCATCAATGGGGCCTCAGCCTTCAGCAGGAGATCATGAGCCGTACCGTGGTTGAGATCAACTACATCGGCCGCCGCGCCTATGGCTTGTTCGGCGCCTACAATGCCAACCAGACCGAGATCTTCCGCAACGGATTCCTCGACGCCTTCAAGATCGTGCAGGCCGGAGGCCAATCGGATCTCATGAACCGGCTGTTGCTGCCCGATACCAGACGCCAGGCGAACGAAACGGGCTCCAACATGATCCGCCGCCTGTTTCCCGCCGACCTACGCAACAATTCGGTCGGCGCGGTTGCCGGCAACATCGCCGCGCGCATTCAGGGCTCGCGGTCGGTGGCCGATCTCTCCGATCTCGGCACCTTTTACCTCACCGCTTTCCCGCAGTTCCTCGGCGGCGTCAACGTGATCGACTCCAATGACTTTTCCACCTACCACGCCGTCGAATTCCAGGTCGAGCGCCGCTTCCACAACGGGCTCAGCTGGCAGGCCAGCTATACGTTGTCCAAATCGCTCGACACGCGCTCCTATGATCCGGCCTTCACCGTTGTCAGCGGGGCTAACAATCAGTCGGCCTCCTCCACGCCGTTTGACCTCTCCAACCGCAAACTCAACTATGCGCTTTCCGATTTTGACCGCACTCACGTCGTGCAATCCTTCTGGTCCTTCGAGCTGCCCTTCGGCCGCGGCCGCCGCTACGCCTCCTCGGCAGGCGCGTGGATGAACCGTGTCATCGGCGGCTGGCAACTGTCCGGCTTCATGACCCTTCAGGGCGGCAGGCCCTTTACCATCTACTCCGGCTCCAACACCGTCTCGAACGTCAATCAAAGCCCGGCCAACTGCAGCGGCTGCACCCGAGCCGACGGCCGTGTTTTTGACGATCCCTCGCAGGGCCTGAAGTTCTACTTGAACGAAAGCGAGCGCAACCGCTTCTCCATACCCGGTCCGGGCGAGCTTGGCAACACCGGCCGCAACTTTCTCCGTGGCCCAGGTTCATTCTCCATGGACGCCGCCTTCCTGAAGCGCACTCCGCTCACCGAACGCACCAGCCTTGAGTTGCGAGCCGACATGACCAACATCACCAATACGCCCACGTTCGGCTTCCCGACCGCGACCTTTACCTCCACAATCTTCGGCCGCATTCGCGACTCCGTTATCAGCGGATCGCGCAAGATCCAGCTCGGCGCGAAGCTACATTTTTAATCACGGGAGCGGTTCAGCAGTGCCGCCGACTGAATCGCCTCCGTCATGGCTCCGACGTCAATCGGCTTGGACAAGTAGCCGTCCATTCCCGCCTCAAGGCATTTATCCCGGTAGTCCGGACCGGCATGGGCCGTCAGAGCCAGCACGGGAGTGAAGCGGCCTGTCCTGTTCTGTATTCCGCGTATGACTCGGGTGGCTTCCAATCCGTCCATGCCGGGCATCTGCACGTCCATCAGCACTAAGTCGAACTCGCCTTTCTGGTATAAATCGATCGATTCGGCCCCCGAGCATGCCAGCACCACAAGGTGCCCCTGCCGCTCCAGCATGCGCCGCGCCACCAGCTGGTTGACGGGATTATCCTCAGCAATCAGGATCCGCAGCTTCTTCGCCGTTTGCCCAGGCGCCGCTTTGCTGACGCCGGCTATCGCCGCCTCCGTTTCCGGGCACGGCTGGACTTCGATTTCGCATCGGAAGCGGCTTCCTTCACCCTCTCGGCTCGCCACCTGGATCTCGCCGCCCATCATCTCGACCAACTGCTTGCTGATTGCCAGGCCTAGCCCGGTTCCGCCATGCAGTCTTGTGGTGGATCCATCCACTTGCCGGAACGCCTCGAAGATGATTCTCTGCTGATCCTCCGGGATGCCGATTCCCGTATCCTCCACCTCCAGCTTCAGCCTCAGGCCGCCCGCCGGATTTGCCCCGGCGCTCATCCGCACAACCACCCAGCCCGTCTCAGTGAACTTGACTGCGTTACCCAGCAGGTTCAACAGCACTTGCCTGATCCGTGCCTCGTCCCCTACCACCTGTTCCGGCAGATCCGGGGCGAATTCCAACCGCAACTGCAGCTTCTTGACCTGCGCCAGCGCCGCCACGGACCGTACCGCGGACTCGCCGCATTCCCGCACCGTAAACGGCTGGGGCCGGAGTTCCAGCCGACCCGCCTCGATTTTCGAAAAATCCAGCAGCTCGTTCAGCAGCGTCAGCAGCGATTGCGCGGAATGCTTGGACGCCTCCAGGTAGCCGCGCTGCTCGCCGTTCAGCTCCCCTTCCAGCGCCAGGTCGGTCATTCCCAGAATTCCATTCATCGGCGTCCGGATCTCGTGGCTGATGTTGGTCAGGAACTCGGTCTTGAGCCGGCTGGCTTCCTCCGCCCGCCGCTTTTCCAGGCTCAGCTGCTGTGTTCGCGCCTCCACCAGCTGCTCTAATTCCCGCCGGTGGTGTTCCAGCCGCTTGAGACGCCATTTCCACACCGCACCCACCAGGCCGGCGCAGCCGGAAACAACCATCAGAAGGAACCACCAGGTAAGCCAGAATGGCGGTCTCACACGGAACCGCAGCCGGGTAGGATTGGCGCTTTCCACTCCCTCGGCGGAGATCCCGAAAACCTCGAACAAATACTCCCCTGGCGCCAGATTCGGATAGCGCAGTTCACTCTGTTGGGATTCAATCCAGGTATCGTCCACCCCGGAGAGCCGGTACCGGTAGCTCACCTTCTTCTCATTCCGGAAGCTCAGCGCCGCAAACCGCAGATGCAGCGACCGCTCGGCGTAGGGAACCTCGACGGTCCCGGCCGGATTCCGCTGTTTTCCCCCCAGGCTTACCGAAACCAGTTCTACGGGCGGCCCTCCTGGCTGCAGCCGCTTCCCGCTCGGCGTGTATCGCGACAATCCCCTGCTTGTGGAGATCCAGATCGCCCCATCGGAATCCTGAAAGAAACCGTTGGAGTTGCAGTCGTCCCAAAGCAGTCCGTCCGCTGTGCCGAACTGGCGCCAGGCCCTTCCGTTCCAGGCGTTCAAACCCCGCTCGGTTCCCGCCCAGATGTTGCCAGACTTGTCCCGGCCCAGAAAATAGGTTTTGTCGGAGGAAAGCCCGGTTTGGGTTCCATGATGTTCCACTTGCAGTTTGCCATTCAGCAGCCGGATCGCTGATATCCCCAATGGCTCCGCATAGGCCACCCAGATCCTTCCGTCGTTTGCCGTGGTGACCGAGCTGCTTCGCTGGCTTTTCAGACCTTCCTGCACGCCAAACCGCCGCCATTGACCCTCCCGCCAGCGCACCAATCCTCTTGTGGCGGGTATCCAAACCGCGCCCTCTGCATCCTGTACCGCCTGGTAGAAACGCTCGGCCAGGTCAGTCCCGGGAACTTCCAAACGCTCCACATGGAAAGGTCCGTCCACAGGCGAACTTCGGTACAATCCGCCGATCGTCGAGATCCAAAGCCGCTGCTCCCGGTCCAGCATCAGACCATATACGGAATCGGTAAGTAGGCCAGACTCCTTGCCGAATCGGCCGGCCGGCTTTCCACCCGGTTGAAACCGCGCCAAACCTCCAGGCGCCAATCCGGCCCATAGGTGGCCATCCGGATCCACCGCCAGTGCCCGCGCCTTCACATCCCGCAACGCCAGATGAACCCCCCCCTCTCCCTTCCCCGTCATCCGGTTCAATCCATGATCAGTCCCAACCCATAACTGCCCGGCGCCATCCCGCCGCACTGCCCAAACAACGGGAAAGGATAGGCCGGATTCGGTTGTCCAGTTCTCCCACTCCTGATAACCCAGCCATCTGACCACGCCTTCGCCGGTAATCGCGATCCATAGGGAGCCTTCCCGGTCCTGAAACACATGAGAGGCGGCATCTCGTGGCAAACCCTGCTTCGACCCTATGTATTTCCACCTGCCTTCTGCCCGCACCGCTAGCCCTTTCTGCGTGGGAACCATCAACTCCCCGTCGGCGGTGATCGTCAAAGGCCGCGCCGGATAGGCAGTGCCTGCAAGTCCCTCGCTGGCGTCTTCCGCCCAGCCTCCGCTGCTAACACGATAAAGCATGGTGGGGCTGCGCAGCCACAAGTTTCCTTTGCCGTCCCTGGCTAAGCTGGACCAGTTCTGGGCAGGCAATCCCAAAGAATCGCCGTGCTTTTTTACTTTCCAACCCTCCAGGCGGCACAAGTCCGTGCCGCAACCAAACCAAAGCCGGCCCTCAGGCTCCACCTCCAGCCCATGCGTTTCCCCACGGTAAACCCACTCGGCCCGGTATCCTCCCGATTCCCCGCTTACGCGGGCCACGCCTTTGCTTGTAGATAGATACACGGTTCTCAAGCCGTGCGAGGCAATGTGATCGTAGCCAACCATCTCTACCGGTTCGCCTAGATACACCGTCTTGAACTGGCTCCCGGTCCGCACCACAACCCCGTTTCGAGTGCCCACCCAGAAAATGCCGCCGCGGTCTTCGTGCAGCGACTGCACATCGGTGCTTGGCAGACCATCCTGCAAGCCATAAGAAGTGAATTGCTGGCCGTCATAGCGGTGCAGGCCGTTTTGCGTGCCGATCCACAGAAAACCGCTCCGGTCCTGCATCAACTGGTTGGAATTGATGTTCGACAGGCCTTCCGCGTAGGCGTAGCTCTTGAAGCTATATTTTTGGGCGGCTCCGACGGCTGGCATTGCAAGCAGCAGCGCGGCCACCCCTGCTACGGCACTCCAACTGGCACCCTCACGCCTGATGCGACGGTCCACGATTCCTTATCGGCACCCTCGCTGGGGCACCGTGCCACATTATCCTACTATCGGCCACAGCCAAGCAACCTCCGGCGCCCACGCCTGGGCGCTCCTCCCCGGGTGTTTGACGGGCGCAAAACCCAAGTGTGCAAAAACATACAGGCTCGTATAGGTGTTCTCTAGCGTCAACTCTAGGGATCTGTCCTAGTGCTTTAAGGCAGTGTTATTCCTCAAAATGAGAATGCAGCGATCAACAAAAATTTGCCCTCCAGTTACTGGCTATAGTTGGCTTATTTGGGGGGGTACCTTCGTGGATTGGAGAAATGAATTTTCGCGGAGCAGCCGTCACCAAGACAGTTACGTCGCAGTCCAAGATCAAAATGCGGGAGGTGGTTTCCGCCGCCCGGTTGGGTCAAAAAGATCTTGCACGTACCCATTTGAAGGAGTTGTTGGGGGAAGATCCCGACAATGAACAGGCGCTGTTGTGGGCCGCCGCGCTGGCCTTGACCCCCGAGGAGGCTTCTCTCCACCTGGAACGCGTCCTCAGCGTAAACCCGAACAATCAGCAGGCCATCAACATTCTCGCCGTCAGCCGGCTCAGCGGCGTCATTTCCCGGCCACAGCCGATGACATCTCCGGTGTCGGCGCCGATTCCTCATTTCGAGCCCGAACCGGTCGTCGAAGCCCGCCCCGCCCCGCCGGCGGCGCCCGCCGGCCGCGTACTCGAATTCCGGGAGATGCTCAAGCGCAACTGGGCCTGCCCGCTTTGCCACGGCGAAGCCATGCAGCCCCAGCGCCGCTGCGGCCGCTGTGGCGCACTCCTGGCCCTGGAAGATCTCCAGGCCCTGGCGGAAAACCGCGGTGTCGACGAAAAACTGCTCGCCGAGGCCGTCGGCATCCTCGAGAAGCGCGCTACCGTCGAGCCCACCTCGGATGCTTGTGTGAACGTCGCCCGCGTCTACCTCAATCTCAACCGCTCCGCCGAGGCGATGCCGTGGCTCAAAAAGGCTCTCGATGCCAATCCGAATGACACCGGCCTCAAGCTGGTTGTCCGCCAGCTCGAAAGCCGCCAGTTGGTTCTTGCCGTCGATGACAGCACCACCCTGCGCAAAATCCTCTCCATCATGCTGGAGCGGAAAGGCTACCGCGTGCTCACCGCCGGCGACGGCATGCAGGCCCTGGCCCGCCTCGATGAGCAGGTTCCCGATCTCATTCTGCTGGATATCACCATGCCGCGCATGGATGGCTATCAGGTCTGCAAGGTCATCAAGCAGAATCCGTATACGAAGAATATCCCCGTTGTCATGTTGTCCGGCAATGACGGTTTCTTCGACAAGGTAAAAGGCAAACTGGCTGGCGCCGCCGACTACGTTACCAAGCCGTTTGAAGACGAGCAACTTACGAAAGCTGTCAAGAAGTATATCCGGGCCGCGCAGCCCAAATCATGAGAGAGGACATGAGATGACGAGGACCATTCTGGTTGTCGACGACAGCCCGTCGGAGTTGAGGCTGATGCAGCTGGCCCTGGAAGGAAAGGGCTATCAGATCCTCACCGCCGCCGACGGCGAGCAGGCCCTGCAGCAGGCCGAACTGCATCACCCCGACCTGATTGTGCTGGACGTCGTGTTGCCGAAAAAGAACGGCTATCAGGTCTGCCGCCAGATCAAGAGCGGCGACTCCACTAAGAATATCAAGGTCATCATGGTGACCAGCAAGAATCAGGACAGTGACCGTTTCTGGGGCCTCAAACAAGGCGCCGACGAATACATCATCAAACCCGTTCAGCCGCAGGATTTGCTGGCGAGCGTGGAGCGGAATCTGTAGGTAACTTGCCATGGAAAGTGAAAACATCCAGGCGCGCGGCGGCCAGCCCGAAGAGGGCGACGCCTTTCAGCAGCTCCTCACCGACCTGCTGACTCAGTGGGACGAAGACCACGCTCAGCCCGTTGGCGCCGCCCAAGCCGGCGCCGCCGATGGATCCGGCGAATTCGAGCCGGCCGCCGAGGTGGAAGATACCCTGGCCAGCCTCGCCGAGGCTGTCTACCACACCTCCCTCGATGAGCCGCAGGACCCCGTCTGCCAAGAGACTCCTCCAGTCGATGGATCGGCCATTGCCGGGGTGGTCCTAGAAACCGCGGAGACTTTTGCCGCCGAACAGGAGCCCGTAGTCGAGGCCGCACACGAATCTCCGGCCGAAGAATTCACCGTGCCGGAAGAGACCGCCGAGCCCGATCTATGGTCCGCCGCCATCTCCGAGTACCCGGCTTCCCCGCCGGCTCTGCCGGAATGGCAGACGGAGGATCATGCCGAAACCGGCGGCTGCACGATTGAACCTCACCAAGGATTTAACTTCAGTCTTGACGCCTGGCTGGAGGAACCAACTCACCAGGCGCACTCCGGCGATCACGCGGGAGAAGAAACTCCGGCGGCAGAGGAGGAGATGTCTTCTGCGGAGGAGACCTTGCAAGCCGGCGATCCGGATGCCGGCCTGGATTTCCAGGCCGGCCAAGCCGGAGACCAGATCGCGGATCAAGCGGCGGAACCGTTCGCCGATTCCGGCCTTTGGGAAATGCTTCTTGCGCAGTCCGCCGAACAAGAGGAAGCCGAATCTGAGCCCGAGGCCGTCTGCCAAGAGCTGGACGAGGAACTGGAGCCGGTCGCCGCTTCCGAGCCGGAAATCGAACCGCAACTCGAACCCACGGCCATCTCCCCGCCGGCGCCAGAAGCTCCGGCCCCCGCGCGTGTTCGCGCACTTTCCGACAAGACCGAAGGTCTGCTCGAACTCATCCGCGCCATGTATGGCCGCATTCAGGAGCGCAAGTCCGACGTCGGCGTCGCCGGCAAGGACGGCTACGTCGTGGTCAAGGTCGGAGCCGGGATGTTCGGCCTGCCCATGCGCCGCGTCATGGAGACCGACAGGCTCCCGCGCATCACCCCGCTTCCGTTTGTGCCGGACTTCGTCCCCGGCGTCGCCAACCTCCGCGGCGAGGTTTTGCCGCTCATCGATCTGCGGCTGCTGCTGGGCTTGGAGGCGGATAGCGATGGACGCATGGTCGTCGTGCGGCCAAAGGAAGGCGAAAGCCCCGCCGCCCTGCTTGTGGATGGCTTGGGGGGCATCGCCTGGCTGGGCAGGTCCGAGTTGACTCGCGTCGAGCCGCAGCAGGCCCCGGAACAGGAAGATGCTCTGCAACTGGAGCAATTGGTTTCCGCTGTCGGGCAACACCGCAGCAGGGAACTCGGAATTCTCGATTTGGAACGGCTCTTTGCGAGCAAGGAGCTCACGGAGTTACGCAACGTTTAATGCCGGGCCTTTGGCGCACGGAAAGTTTGAGGGCATGCAGTGACGGCCTCTCTCGGGAGGAGCGGCCGGGAAAAATGAACCGTTTTGTGGAGGGATGAAGTCGTATGTTTAAGCTGAGAATTTGGCATAAGTTGAGCTTGATCGCCCTTTTGATGGGCGTCCCGGTGGTGGCCCTGGTCTACCTGTTCGTGCAGTCTCAGAACCGCCAGATCGACACCACCAAGAATGAGCTGGCTGGTTTGGAATACCTGCAGCAGGTAAGAAACCTGCTCCAGAACGTCCCTCACCACCGCGCTGCGGCCGCCGCCGTCATCGGCGGGGACAACAGCTGGCGCGAGGAGCTGGAAAAACTGCGCAGCCAGATCGATCTCAACGTCAAGGCCGTCGAGGAAGTCGAGAAGAAGTACGGCGTCGCCTGGCGCACGGGCGAATCGTGGCTCCGCATCAAGAACGAATGGAACGCCGTCCGCGAAGGCGCGCTCAACCTCGACGCCCGCACCAGCATGGAGGCCCACAACAAGGTCATGACTGACCTGCTCGGCCACGTCCAGCTGGTCGGTGAGCGTTCTCAGCTCCGTACCGACTTCGAACTGGCCACCTTCTATCTCGCCGACAGTCTCGTCAACACCCTCGGCTGGTCCAGTGAACACGTCGGCCAACTGCTCGCTCTTGGTACCGGCGTCTCCACCAAGCAGAAGGCCAGCCCCGAAGAACTCGCCCAGCTCACCTACCTCACCCGCCAGATTCAGACCGCCGGTGAGCAATCCCGCCGCAACCTCCAGGCCGCCATCCGCTACAATCCGCGCGTCGCCTCGGAGATCTCCGCGGTCATGAACACCGCCGTCGACGCCGCCAACGTCTTCAGCCGCTATGCCAATGAGCAGTTCCTGAAGGGCTCCGGCAGCGCCTACGACGTCCGCGCATACATGGAGCAGGGCAGGGAGTCGCTCCACCAGTACTTCCGCCTCTATGACCTCACCGCCACCACGCTGTCCGATCAGTTGAGCCGCCGCGTCGCCTCTCTGCAGGAGGAAACCTGGAAGCAGCTCCTTCTCGCCGGCGTCGTCCTCCTGCTCGCCGCCGCCGCCGTCTTCCTCGTCTCCAGCGGCATCGCCACCCAGGTCAACGCCATCCAGAACACATTCACAGAAGTGCGCAGCGGCAATTTCGGCGCCCGCATCGACATCCGCTCCCGCGACGACCTCGGCGAAATGGCCCGCTCCATTAACGAGACCTTCGACAACACCCTCGCCCTGATTCAAAGCAAGGACGAGCGGGACCAGATTCAGGCCAACATTCAGAAGCTGCTCGAGGAAGTCAGCGGCGTCGCCGAAGGAGACCTCAGCAAGGAAGCCGAAGTCACCGCCGACGTCACCGGTGCCATCGCCGACTCGTTCAACTACATGATCGCCCAGCTCCGCCAGATCATCAGCTCCGTGCAGAAGACCACCCGCGAGGTCACCTCCTCGGCCCAGCAGGTTCAGGCCACCGCCGAATCGCTCGCCCAGGGCAGCCAGGCCCAGTCGGTCCAGATCGGGGAAGCTTCCCACGCCATCGGTGAAATGGCACAGTCGATTCAGCAGGTCGCCACCACCGCCAACTCCGCCGCCGTCGTCGCCGAGCAGGCTCTGTTCAGCGCGCAGCAAGGCTCGCAATCGGTGAACAAGACCATCGAGGGTATGAACTCCATCCGCGGCACCGTGCAGGAAACCTCCAAGCGTATCAAGCGGCTGGGCGAAAGCTCGCAGGAGATCGGCGAAATCGTGCAGCTCATCTCAGACATCGCTGACCGCACCTCCATTCTCGCCCTCAATGCCTCCATTCAGGCCTCCATGGCCGGCGAGGCCGGAAAGGGCTTCGCCGTCGTCGCCGAGGAAGTCGAACGCCTCGCCGAACAGGCCGCCGAATCCACCCGCCGCATCACCGGCATCATCAAGTCGGTGCAGGGCGACACCAACGAAGCCATTTCGGCCATGGAAGAAACCACCCGCGAAGTGGTCGCAGGTTCGCAGCTGGCCAACGAAGCCGGTCTCCGCCTGTCCCAGATCATGGACGTCTCCAAGCGCATTTCCGAACTCGTCCGCACCATTTCGGCAACCGCCAAACAGCAGGCCGAAGGTTCCGAGTTTGTTTCGCGGAACGTGACCGGCATCTCCTCGGTGACCCAGCTCACCGCCGAAGGCGCCCAGCAGGCGGCCGAGAGGATTCGCCGCCTCACCTCGCTTGCCAACGAGCTCAACGACTCGGTCAGCCGGTTCAAGCTGCCCCAGCGGGCGGCGGCGTAAGCTTCAGCCAGGTTCGGAGCGGCCACCGCCGCTCCGCATCCGAGGAGAGGGAAATGGCAAACTCTGTCGCCAATGAAGTCCTGGGCAGCTTCCTCGCCGAAGCGCGCTCCAACCTTCCCGCCATGCGGAAATGTTTGCAGGCCTTGGCCGCCAACTGCTCTGACCGGGAAGCTCTCGAGGAATTGCACCGGCTCGCGCACAATGTCCGCGGCGCCAGCAACATCATCGGCATGCCCGAAATCGGCCAGCTCGCCGAAGGTCTCGAAGATCTCCTCCGCCAGATCTCCGAGGGGCTTATCCCCCTGGACGCCGAACTGGTCGAGCTGATGGGCCAAGGTCTCGATCACATCGAATCCATGTTGGACAGCACGGCCGCCCCGGCTCCGCTCGTCTCGGAAGCGAAATCCGCCGGTTCCCCGGCCGATGACCTCGCCGGCGAGCTCGTCGACGGCTTCCTGGTCGAGGCTGACGAACATCTGCATCTCATCTCGCCCTGGCTCCGCGAACTCGAACAGAATCCCGGCAAGAAGCCGCTCGTTCAGGACATCCGCCGCAGCGTCCATACCATCAAGGGCGCCGCCGCCATGGTCGGCCTCCCGGCCATCAGCAAGCTCGCCCACCGGATGGAGGACTTGCTCGATCACCTCTACGAGGACACCATCGCCTACAACGCCGATTGCCAGCGTCTGCTCTACGGCGCTTCCGACTTGCTGGCCGAGCTCGTTTCCGCCCGCGGCCAAAGTGAACGCCACCAGCCTGCTCTCGATACCATCTACACCGAATATCAGGCGGTGCTCTCGGCCGCCTCTGGCGAAGCCCACGAAACCGGGGACGCGATTGCGGAAACCGTTCCCGTCGAAGCCGCCGCTACGCAGGAGTTGGCCCCCGATGCGGCCCGCACCGTGCGTGTGCCCATTGAGCAACTTGATCAGCTCATGCGTCTGGTCGGCGAGTTGTTCGTGCAGCACTCCTTCTTTGAACGCCAGCTTTCCTTTTGCAATCGCGAAGTTGACGAGCTTGGCCTCAGCCAGGAGCGGCTCAAGCGCATCAGCTCCACCATGGAAGTCGAGCAGGTCAACTGGCTCCCCGGCACCATGCAATCCACCGGCGCTGCCGCTTCCGGCGGACGTGAGGAATTCGACGCCCTCGAATTCGACCGCTACACCCAACTGCACTTGGTCACGCGCGACCTCTCGGAAACCGGAAGCGACTTGAATTCCGCCGGCGCGCAATTGCGGGACCTTCTGCGCGGTTTCAACGGATACGTCACCCAGCAGGAACGTCTCACCAGTGAAATCCAGGACAAGCTCATGCGCCTCCGCATGGTGCCCCTCTCCTCGCTCGCCAATCGTCTCGAGCGTACCGTCCGCGTCACCGCCTCCAGAACCGGCAAAATGGCTGAGATTTTCCTGCACGGCTTGTCCACCGAACTCGACAAGAAAGTCATCGAGGAACTCGCCGGTCCGCTGGAGCACCTGCTGCGCAACGCCGTGGATCATGGTATTGAAGATCCCGCGGCGCGTGTGCAGGCCGGCAAATCCGCCTCCGGCCGCATCACCCTCCGTGCTTCCCAGGAAGGTACCGACGTCGTCATCCGCTTGTCCGATGACGGCGCCGGATTGAATGAGGAAAAACTCCGCCGCGAGGCCGTCGGGCAGGGTTACGCCACCGACCCGGCCGACCTCTCCTGGGACCAGTTGATGAACTTTGTCTTCGAGCCAGGTTTCAGCACCGCCGGCCAGATTTCGGAGATCTCCGGACGAGGCGTCGGCCTCGACGTCGTCAAGACCAAGGTCGAGTCCCTCAAGGGCTCGGTTTCCATGGAATCGGTCGCTGGAGAAGGCGTCACCTTCACGCTCCGGCTGCCGATGACGCTCGCCATCACCAAAGTCCTCCTTGTGGAAGCTTACCAGCAGACCGTTGCCCTGCCGGTTCAGTCCGTGCTGCAGGCCGCCCGCTTGTTGCCCGCCGAACTCCAACCGGACGGCGATCACTACTCCGCCATCATCGGTTCGCGAAGCATCCAGGTAATGGACCTTGCCAGGGTCTTCGGGTTGCGTCATGAGGCCGTAACCTATACCGAACGCGTTCCGGTCGTCGTAGTGCGGGCCGGCGAACGCGATTTCGGACTCATCGTCGACGGGATTCTGGAGGCGCGCGAGGTGGCGGTTCAGCCGCTCACCAGCGTGCTGCGCCGCCTCCAGGCCGTCGCCGGCACCACCATTCTCGGCGATGGGAGCGTCGTGCTCATCCTTAACCCCGCCCAGCTTCATGGCGAGCATCAGGTCGCCACGCCCATCCGCCGTCAGGCCGCCACCTTCCGCAAGGCGCTCAACGTCCTCATCGTCGACGATTCGCTCAGTGTACGCCGCGTCGTCGCCAACCTCATTCGCAACACCGGCTGGCATCCGTTCCAGGCCAAGGACGGCGTCGAGGCGCTCGAGATCCTCGGTCAGGGAGACTTCCGTCCCGATGCCATCCTGCTCGACGTCGAGATGCCTCGCATGGACGGCTTCGAGCTCACCGAACGCCTGCGCGAGCGCGCCGAGTTCGAACATACCCCGATCATCATGCTCACCTCGCGCGCCGGCGAAAAGCACCGCAACCGCGGCTTCCAATCCGGTGTCAACGAGTACCTCGTCAAGCCTTATCAGGACGAAGTCCTGCTGGCTACCATCCGCCGCCACGTCGCCCAAAGCCGCGACGCTTCGCAGGTCGCCTGAGCGAAAGCGGTGTCACGGCCCAAGCCCGGCGCGCTCTTGCAGCGTGCTGGCCGGCTACGCCGCCGGCCTCGGAGACTCCAACTCCGTCCGCCTCGTTATTCAGGAATAGCTGACGCCTTCACGCCCTCGGGCGTGAACTCATACCGGATCACCCACCGCCCGGGCGCCGCCGGCGTGAACTTCCATTGCCGGGAGGACCGTTCCGCCAGCCCCGCGAAATACCGGCTCGGTCCCGCCGACTGTATCCGCGAAGCGCTCACGTTGCCCGCCTCATCCACCTCTACTCTTATGCTCACCCGCACGCTCCCGTTGATCGTGTTCAGCACCTCTCCCGGCACATCCGGCAGCCCTTGACTCATCACCGCTCCCCGCGGCGGCGGATCAACCTTCCTCTTCACCTGCTCCTCATTTTGTGGGGCAAGCTTCAGCTTGCGCGAGGCTTCAGCCTCGCTGCTCTTCGGCTCCACCTTCGCTTTCACAACCACTGGTGGCGGAGGCTCCGGCTCTGGCTTAGGAGCCGGAGGCGGTGCCACCGGAGCCGCCACTGGTGCAGCTTGCGGAACCGCCACCGGCACGGGAGCCTGCGCCGCCACCGGCTCCGGATCCTTCGCCGGCTCCATGAACCGCGGCCAAACCACAACTGCCGCCAGCACCGCCGCTCCCGCCACCCCTGCCATCAAATACCGCGACCGCTTCGCCTTCACCGGCGCAGCCAGTCCGAGCCGCGACCGGATCTGCTCCACCGTACCCCGGCTCCGCGGATCTTCGTGCAAACACCGCCGCGTGATCTCCTCCCATTCCCCCTCCGGCTGCCGGCCCAGCGCAGACACGATCACACGCCCCAGCGACCACAAATCCCCGCTTACCGAGCATTTCCCTTCCGGCGCTCCGTACGCATCCCGCTCCAAAGCCGCCCCGAACTCCTGCGCCCCGTCGCAGCTGATCTTCAACACCTCACCCACCGACACAATATTCGACGGCCGCAGCTCCGCATGCCCCAATCCCTTCCCATGCAGATAATCAAGCCCTGCCAGGCACGGCCCGATCAGCGCCTTTACTTCGTCCCCCGTCAGGCACCGTTCCCGCAGCACGTCCCCCAGCACTTCCTCGGCGTACTCCATCGTGACGTACACCACATCGCTTTCCGCCGCCTTCCCTCGTCCCGCATCAAACACCCGCACCACGTGCGGATGCGACAGCCGCGCCCGTTCCTTCCACCTCTGCAACAACGTATACGCGGTCCCCGCCTCCGCCGCCATCAGCTTGATCGCCGCCCGCCTCTGCCCGCTTTCCCGCGTCGTCAAATACACGGCCGAGCGCTCCGTCGCGCCCAGCAGACGCACCAACGGATACGCATCAATCGCGGTTCCTTCCAGCTCTTGCCAAATTACACTCATCCCCGGATCAGTTCTCTATTCTATTTCCATTCCGCGGTACAATGCTCGTCATTCTGGGTGAACGCCTCGGCCCTTACGAACTGCTCGAAGAAATCGGCGAAGGCGGCATGGGCGAAGTCTGGAAGGCCCGCGACACGCGCCTCGACCGCATTATCGCCATCAAGCGCTCGAACCAGGGTCGCGGCGGCGCCTGGAATCGGGACGGCGTCATCCTGTTTGCTGACCCGATTATGCCTTCGAGGAAAGTCTTCGCTTCCGGCGGACCCGTTTCCGACGTCACCCTCTTCGATGCCGAGGCCGGCGACCAGGCGCACTATTATCCGCAGTTCCTGCCCGGCGGCCGCCGTTTCCTGTATCTGGCCCGCAGTCAGAACGCCGAACGCCGGGGTCTGTACAGCGGCTCCATCGACGACCCCCCGGCGAAGAACCGGGAGACCGCATTCTTAACTGTATTCCCGGGATGTGCGAGACCTCTGGATATTGCCTCTCACGGGCGCTCCAAGCCTTTTCTTTAAACAGGTCAGCCTGATCACGAGTCAGGCTGGCGGGTATTTCAAGGACCGTAGCCCCGCACTTCGCACGCTCTTCGACGCGTTTGTCGCTGCGCTTCAAACATTCGGCCCCGTGACGATCCTGCCGGAGAAGACGAGAATCGCTTTCCAGGTACGGATGTCGTTTGCCCAGCTCACGCCTCGTAACTGGCGGAGGCCTACGCGGTCGGAAACCAAGAGCACCTTCGTCCGCTAGAGCGCATGCGGACATCGCTCCCATCGCTGACCAACCCCGGGCGGGCCACATGAGGCTCGGCCACCGACTCGCCAGTATCCTGGCAATAGCCGCAGTCTGCGGCATATGCCGGACGCAGGCCCAAACCGTGGCTGGCGCGGCGAGTTCCGGCAGGATCGCTGTGGGCGTTCGGGAACCCGTTCCTCTCGATCGAACGCCCCTTGCGATCACGAACGTTTCTGTCATTCCGATGGACCAAGACGCCATCCTGGCTGGCCAGAACGTGGTGATCGAGGACGGATTCATAGTCGCCGTCGGGCCGGCCGCAAGTACCCCCGTTCCTGCCGGAATCCGTCGCCTGGATGGGACCGGCCTCTTCCTAATGCCGGGCTTGATTGACGCCCACGTACATCTGCAGTACCAAGCTGACAGCGCCGCCAACCCGACGCTGCTCGGCTTGCATCTTGCCCACGGCGTCACGACCATCGTGAACCTGCTCGGGTTTCCTAAGGGGGCGGATCCTCGGTAGTCTCGGGAGCCCAGGCGCCCAGGAGTAGCCTCGATAGATACAACCAACCACTCCCTGACGGCCGTGGCTCAGAAAACGCGCGTTGAAGGTGTTGCGTTCACAGATCCCGGCGTGGACCTTGGCGAGGAAGACCGTTTGCATCAAGGTCCGGTTGTCTACGATGGGCAACACCCGAAAGGTCTCGACCTCGCAGATCGAGGCCGATGCCGACAAAGACTTGCTCCGGGTATCGAAGCACCTGGTCGGTTCGGCGGAGTTGAAGGCGATCAGCCTTTCTTTATCTGGAATCGCCGGCTTTCACCTTTGCCTACGCGGCCTTCTCCCCAGACGGCCGATGGATCTCCTATATCTCCGACGACTCCGGAACTCGGCAGCTTTACGCACAGGAGTTTCCCCAGCGGCGGGGTAAGTGGCAGATTTCCACCAAGCCGGTTAACTACGCCTTATGGCGGGCCGACGGAAAGGTGATTTTCATTCGCCGAGCTCGCCAAGCCCCGCCTCCGTCCTCGCCACCCACCGCAAAATCCTCCACCCTTAGATTCGTGCGGCAGCTCCCGCCTGTCCCGCCCGCCTCGCGACCCGCTCCTCTTTCCTTCTCTGCTACTCCCACTCTCTCAAGCTCCCTCTCTGGACTGCTCACGAACTCCTCCCCCACCACCAATCCTCCCCAACCAAGACCAAATCTCCCAACCCCTCCCGGAATTCCTCACCACCGTCGACGAAGTAGAACGCCTCACCGGCCTCGACTTCTTCTCCTCCCTTGACGATCCCGAAGAACGCCTCCTGAAATCCTCCCGCCCTCTTTTCTGAATCCGCGTTCATTACCTTTCCCCACCGCCCAAACCCCTTTCAATAAGCAACCTTTTTCAAGCACCGAAGCCCGAAGAATATTTCAGCCCTCTTCTCAATCACTTCCCCCGTGCAAGCCGTCATCCTTTCCCCCAGCCCGCCACAATCGGACCGAAAGGATTCTATTTGCCCACATCTTCTATCAGGACGCCGACTCCGCGCAGTCCATTCAGTCCCTGAAACAGCTCCTGCAGCTCCAGGCCCTGCGCCGCAAGCTCGCCAAACCCGCGCTCCTCAACCGGATACGCGGAATTACAAAACAAACCCAATTCCGCCCGAACCCGTCACCATTTCACCTCCTAAATCAGCCCCGCAGCGCCCCGTCCATGCTCAAGCGGATATCAAGCCGGCGTCAATTCCCGCTTAAACTTGCACTCCGCGTTCGGGCACTGCGCGAAGCTGCCCTTCTTCAGCCACTTCTCCACCAGGTACGAACTGCCGCAGTCAGGGCACTTCTCCGGGATCGGCTTGCCCCAGCTTACGAAGTCGCATTCCGGATAACGGTTGCAGCCGTAGAAGGTCTTGCCGCGCTTGGAGCGCCGCTCGATGATCTGCCCGTCATTGCAATTCGGACAAGCCACGCCGACCAGCTTCTGCTTCACGTACTTGCAGGTCGGGTAGTTCGAGCAGGCGGTGAACTCGCCGAACCGGCCATATTTCATCACCAGCTTGTTGCCGCACTGTGGACAATCCTCGTCCAGCGGCACATCGGCCTTCTTCTGCTCGGAGCTGCCCAGCGGACGCGTCGTCTTGCAGTCCGGATAACCGGTGCAGGCGTAGAACTGGCCGAAGCGGCCCTTCTTCAGCACCATCACGCGGCCGCAGTTCTCGCAATACTCCTCGGCATCCTGCTCGCCTAGTTCCGCGGGGTTGGTGCCCTCCACCATATCGGCGCTTGGCTCGCGCGTATTGGTGCACTCCGGGTAGCCGGAACAGGAAATGAAGCTGCCGTGCTTGCCCCAGCGCAGCACCATCGGACGGCCGCACTTGTCGCAGGTCAGCCCGGTCGGCTTCTCCATGCGCTTGATGTCGACCATCTCGGTCTCGGCGCGAATCAGGTCCACCTTGAACTTCTCGTAGAACTCGTTCATCGCCGCGCGCCAGTCCATCTTGCCTTCGCCGATCTCGTCCAGCTCCTCCTCCATCCGCGCCGTGTACTTCACGTCGAAGATGTCGTCGAAGTTCTGTACCAGCAGATCGGTCACCACGATCCCCAGCTCGGTCGGGAAGAACCGCCCTCCCTGCTTGTTTACGTAGCCGCGATCCTGAATCGTCGAAAGAATGGATGCGTAGGTGGAAGGCCGTCCGACGCCGTCGGCTTCCAGTTCCTTCACCAGCGTCGCTTCGGTAAACCGCGGCGGCGGCTCGGTGAAATGCTGCTCCGGCAGAATCGCCTTGAAGCGCAGCTCCTCGCCCTGAGTCACGGCGGGAAGCTTGTGCTTCAGCTCCTCGTCCTCTTCGTCCTTTTGATCCTTTCCTTCCTGGTATACGGCCCGGAAGCCGTCGAACTTCGGCACCGAACCCGTCGCGCGGAACAGATACTCGGCCTGGTCGCTGCCATTGGCCAGCACTTCGATCGTCGTCTGGTCAAACAGCGCCGACTTCATCTGGCTCGCCACGAAGCGCGCCCAGATCAGCTTGTACAGCTTCAGCTCATCGTCGGACAGATACGGCTGCACGGCCTCCGGCGTGTTCATCGCCGACGTCGGCCGGATCGCCTCGTGCGCGTCCTGCGCATCCTTCTTGCTCTTGTAGAGATTCGGTGTCGCGGGCAAGTAAGCTTCGCCGTAGCGCTGCGAGATGAACTTGCGCACCTCGTCCAGAGCCTCCTGACCCACACGCGTAGAATCGGTACGCATGTAGGTGATCAGCCCCACCAGCCCTTGCGGCCCCAGCTCGACGCCCTCATATAGCCGCTGCGCCAGCCCCATCGTACGCTTCACCGAAAAGCGCAGTTTGCGCGAGGATTCCTGCTGAAGCGTCGAGGTAATAAAAGGAGGAACCGGATTGCGCTTCTTCTCCTTGGTCGCCACCGAGCGAACCACATAGGCCGCCCCGTCCAGCACCCCGACGATCGCCTGCGCCCCGGCCTGGTTCGGAATCTCGACGTTCTGCCCGTTCCGCTTGGCAAGCTGCGCCGTGAGCACCGGCGGCTTCTGCGCGTTCAGGTGAACGTCGATGGTCCAGTACTCTTCCTTTTGGAACGCGCGGATTTCCCGCTCGCGGTCCACAATCAGCCGCAGCGCCACCGTCTGCACGCGCCCCGCCGACAGGCCCCGCCGCACCTTGTCCCATAAAAGCGGCGAGATCTTATAGCCCACAAGCCGGTCCAGCACGCGCCGCGCCTGCTGCGCCTCCACCAGGTGAATGTCCACCTCGCCCGGCGTCTCAAATGCCTTCCGAATCGCGTTCGCCGTGATCTCGTTGAACATCACCCGGAAGATCCGCGGCGTGTCGCCCTTCTTCGGCTGCAGTTCCTCCATCAGGTGATAGCAGATCGCCTCGCCTTCGCGGTCCGGGTCGGCCGCCAGGTAGATGGCTTCGGCGCCCTTTGCCGCCTGCTTCAACTCCTGGATCAGCTTCCTCTTGCCTTCGATGACCTCGTAGCGCGGCGTGAATCCGCCGTCGATGTCGACTGCCAGGTCCTTCTTCGGAAGATCCTTCACGTGCCCAAGGCTCGCCTTCACGACGTACTGCTTTCCCAGGTACTTACTGATGGTTTTCGACTTCGCCGGCGATTCGACGATGACGAGAGATTTAGACATGGACTACCATTGAGATTCTTAGATTGTCTTGGGTTGCACTCTGCGGAAGCGAGGTGTCTCACCACACTTTAACAAAGTTTTTGCCCGGAAGTTGCCTCACCAGGCCCAGCAGTTCGATTTCGAACAGCACCGCAATCAGCTCAGACGAGGAACAGTTTGGCATCTTTTCGATGATTTCGTCAATCTGGGTCGGCTGGTCCGGGCTCAGCAACTGCAGAATCTGGCCCGCCAGCGGAGCCGATGGACCCAGGCTGTTTTGCAATGTAGCGGTCGGATCCGCACCCTGTGCCGGTGCAAACGGAAGCCCGCGCTGCCCGAAGATTGAGCGCCTATCTTCCGGGGAAAGCTCATTCAACACATCTTCGGCTGATTGCACCAGTGTCGCCCCCTGCTTGATCAGCAGATTCGCCCCCCAGCTCATCTTGGAAGTGATGTTGCCCGGCACCGCGAATACTTCCCTGCCCTGCTCCATCGCCAGCCGCGCCGTAATCGCCGAGCCGCTGTACTGCGCCCCTTCCACCACCAGTACCCCCGCGCTGATCCCGCTGATGATCCGGTTCCGCACCGGAAAATTCTGCGGGTGGCCGGGCGTTCCCATCGGGTACTCCGACAGGATCAGCCCCTTGGCCGCAATCTGCTCCGCAAGCGAACGGTTCTCCGCCGGGTAGATCACATCAATGCCGCACCCGAACACCGCGATCGTCGCCCCGTCCACGCGCAAAGCCGCCTTATGCGCCGCCGTGTCGATCCCGCGCGCCATCCCGCTGACGATCGTCAGCCCCGCCACAGCCAGGTCCGCCGACAGCCTCTCCGCCGCCGTCGCCCCATAGGTCGTTGGCCGCCGCGTCCCTACTACCCCCAGCTTCACCGTTTCCAGCAACTCCGTGCGCCCGCGCGCCAACAGCACCAGCGGCGGATCATAGAGCTGCCGCAATGGCTCCGGATAGAGCGGGTTCTGGAAGGAAATCAGGCTGACGCCGCGCTCATGCATTGTCCGGTGCTGCGCCGCCGCATCCTCGAAGGTGCAGCCGCTCGAAATCGACTGCGCCACCGAACCCGACAACCCCAGTGCCTGCAACTCAGACCGCGATGCTCGAAACACCGCTTGCGGCGAGCGGAACTTGTCCACCAGCGGCACAGCCTTTTTCGGGCCGAGTCCCGGGACCAGCCGCAAGGCTAGCCAATGCAGATCCTCGTCCTGTAGTACGGCGGGCGCTGGCATCGCTTCAAACACGAGGTGCGCGAAGGCGGGGAGGAATCTCATCGCAGTTGCGCACGCTAATCAAAATCGTGTAATCTCTTGACACAACCTTTGCGCAGTCAGAGTTTTAATCGGCGAGGTTACGGCAGCCCCGCCGACTGGTTCGGCCGCTCCCACAGACCGCTTGGTGGAGACGCGGGAAAAGCCCACCGTCACCATCGGGGGAGTGCAGGCTGACGTTGTCTTCTCCGGACTCGCCCCCGGATTCATCGGTCTTTACCAAGTGAACGTCCGCATACCGGACACGGCGCCGATCGGCGATGCCGTGCCGCTAAGAATGACTATCGGAGAGGTTCCGTCCAACGAGGTGACGGTGGCGATTGCGGAAGCGCAGTAGCCTTACTGCGCCGCCGGATCCTTGCCGAAATAACCCTCGTCCATCACCACGCCGGCCTTCTTGCTGACGCCCTGCGCCAGCTCCCGGACGTACTCCGGGCGCAGCCGCTGTTCGATTTCCCCGCGCACCTGCTCGAACTGGCGGTTCACCTGATCCTCCACCTGGATGATGTGATAGCCGAACTGCGTACGGACCGGCTCGCTGAGCGCGCCCTTGGCGAGGGAGAAGGCAGTCTTTTCGAACTCCGGCACCATCTGGCCGCGGCCGAACGTGCCCAGCGCGCCGCCGGATGCGCCGGAACCGACGTCGTCGGATTCCGCCTTGGCGATTTCGGCGAAGTCGCCGCCGCCCTCGATGCGCTCCCGCACCTGCTGGATCTTGGCCAGCGCTTCGGCCTCGGTCAGATCCTTCTGCCCGGTTTTCAAGGGAACTTGAGAGCCTTGAAAACGGATCAGGATATGGCGCGCCTTCACCTGCTGATACTGGTTCGCTTTCTGCTCTTCGTAGTAAGCGCGCAGTTTTTCCTCCGGCAAAGGAGCGGCTTCCATCAGCTTGCCGATGAGCGCGCTGGCCAGAACCTGGTCGGATTGCAAACGGATCTGCTGTTTCGTCCGCGCCTCCTCGTGCAGACCGCGGCGGCGCGCCTCCTGCGCCAGCGCCAGAATCTCCACCAGTTGTCCGGCAATCTGCCGTCTGCCTTCCGGCGTCGAGGACTGCGCCCGCAGCTGCGGAGGCAACACTTCCAAAAGCAACTCGAAATCAGCACGGCTGTAGCTTTCCCCGCCCACCTGCAGCACGCCCGGCTGCGGCGCAGGTTTCGGTTTTGCCGCTACCGCCGGCTTCGGCCTGGCCGCCACGGCCGCTTTCGGCTTGGGAGCCGGTGTCTGCGCCACCGCCGCACCAAGACACAGCAATACTGAAAGAAACTTGTTCATGCGTCTGGATTGCCTTTCTGAAATGTGGCCGGCTACTTGTCCTTTTCCACTCGGAGATTGTTGGTCACCGAGAAGACGCCGGAAACTCCGTTCGCCTGCACTCCGGCGATGTTCTTGTCCGACTCGTTTGCCACCACTCCCTCTAGTGTGACATTTCCATTCTTCACGATGATGTGGATGCTCGGAACCGCCATGAACGAATAACGATTCAGCGCCGCGTGGCCATACACCGCCCGATAAACCGCCACACGCAGCCTCTCGTCGTTCTGCGACACCGGCAGCACCTCGATCCGGTTATCCACCTTCTCGATCCCCTCAATCCGCTTCACCACCCCCTCCGCGTCGCTTTTCAGCGTCGGCCGCGTCACCTGCCCCATCAGCGTCACCTTCGACCCTTCCACCTTGAATGTCAGGTTGTCGAAAACCCCATAGTAAGGAAGCATCACCAGCTCATGCCGGACCAGCCTCTCCAGCCGTCCCAAATCGCGCGCCGGCTGCGCAGCCAACACAGAACAGGAAAAAAGCAGCGCCGCAGTCAGCACAGCGATATTGCGTAGTTTCATCACCGCCCTCCTTTCCCGCTATTCTTGCACAGGAAGTCCTAACCCGGCCACGAACTGAACTTTGCCGGCGTAGCGAATGGCTCCATGTCCGGCCCACTCTCGGCCAGAATCGCCGCCGAGGCCGTTTCCCGGATGCCCCGTATCGTCTGCAACAACTCCACTTTTCGCGCCAGGGACCGCAGCTCCGATAGGTTCACCTTCTCCCCATCCAGCGTCTTCAACTCGCAATCCGGAGCCGGCTGGTTCAACCGGAAAAATGAACATTTGTGCGCATAATTGGCCTCAAATTAAATCATTTGCCTTGCGAAATAATCCCACATCGTTTTCCTTCCTCCCTCCCTCCGATTTTCCTTCCCATTCACGTCGCGAGCCGCTAAAATAGAAAGAGGCGGAGAGAGAAGGAGGTTTGAGGATGTTGGAGCAAACCGGAACCGCCGTGTTCCAATCTCCCGGAGAGCATCTCTGGCGACCCACCCAACTGGTTACGGTTCTTTCTGTCAGCCCTTTCGAGGAAGATCACCGTTGCCTTCGCTCCATCTTTGATCACTCCAACTGGACTCTGGAGTCGAGTTTCGCCTGCGGCGAAGCCGTCGACTTCATGCGCCGCAACCCGACTCCCGTTATCATTTCTGAAAAAGAGCTTGCCGGGCACTGTTGGCGCTACATGTTGGAGGAAATCGGGCAGTTGACCAATCGCCCGCGTCCGCGTTTGGTAGTAGCCTCCAGGTTGGCCGATGACCAGCTGTGGTCGGAGGTCCTAAACCTCGGGGGATACAACGTGCTGGAAAAACCCTTTGACCGCAATGAAGTCTTCTGGGTCATCAGCCATGCCTGGCTGGACTGGAAGTCGGAACTGCAGCGTCAGCAACTGGCATCGAGCGCCGCAGGCGCCTGATCGTTCATGACTGGAATCGCTTTTGAAACCGGTTTTCCGGAACGGAACACCGACGCCGCCAAACTGTTGAATTAGAGCGTCCCTGAGTTTGGCATCCCACTTGCTTTAATCCTTTGCGATGAAAAGCAGCAAGGCTCAGAGGACAAAGGTTGTTCCCCTATTTTCCTACTTCGACAGTTCTCTCCAAATCAAACAATCTCCACAAGTTTCTCTCCCAATAAAGCCCCACCCAACCAGTTCTCTGAGCCCTCTCTGTTTCACTAGAATGGCGCTGAAATCCTGTCAGACGCCAAAATCCTGACGTAAAGAATTTGCCTGCGACATCCGATGAGGAATCAGAACTACTTCTGCGAGACCGAACCCATGAGATCCGAAAACCAGAACCTGAAGAACGAATTGGAATTCCGACTCAGCCTCATCCGCCTGCTCACCGAGCCTCATCCGCCAGCAGCCGAGGCCCCCTGCTCCCAGGAATCACGCCAGCTTGAAGAACTGGTTGGCGTCGTCGAAAGCCGCTAAACCCCCCTCCTGACTATGCTAGCCTGAAGCGGAGGGCATACCTCCCTTTCAGCACCCCATGCAACAGAATCCCAGCCCCTCTCCTCCCGGAGAGGAGTTTGATCGACTTGTCCACATCATGTCCCTCCTGCGTGGCCCGAACGGCTGCCCCTGGGACCGCAAGCAAACCTTTCAATCCCTGAAACCCTACCTTCTGGAAGAGGCCTACGAGGTTCTGGACTCCATCGATGCCGAGGACTGGAACGCCCTCTCGGAAGAGCTCGGCGACCTCATCCTCCAGCCCATCTTCCTCGCCCAGATGGCCTCCGAAGACGGCTTCTTCTCCATCGCCGACTCCCTCCGCGCCCTCAACGACAAGCTCGTCCGCCGCCACCCCCACGTCTTCGGCGACGCCAAGGCCGACACCCCCGACGAGGTCAAGCAGCGTTGGGAGCTGATCAAGAAGGAGGAGAAACGTCAGCAGGGCAGGGAACAGACGCAGCTCCTGGACGGCATCTCCCGCTCCCAGCCCGCCCTCGCCGAGGCCCAGCAGATTGGCTCGAAAGTCGCCGGCGTCGGTTTTGACTGGCCCGATGTGGAATCCATCCTCGCCAAGCTCGACGAGGAGCTCAACGAGCTGCAGCAGGCGCGCCGCAAAGCTAGCCACGAGGAGATCGAACAGGAACTCGGCGACCTGCTCTTCGTCATCACCAATCTCGCGCGGCGCCTCAACGTCGATTCCGAGCAAGCCCTGCGCGGCGCCAATCGCAAATTCCGCAAGCGGTTCGCCCACGTCGAGCGCCGCCTCGCCGAACAGGGCATCCAAGCCGCGACACTGGGTCAAATGGAGGCTATGTGGCAGGAAGCCAAGCAAAACCCGTGATTGAGGTCCGCGCTCTCACCCAGCTGGAGGAGGTCACCGACGCCGTCCGCCTGCAAAAGGAGATCTGGGGCTTTGAGGACATCGAGCTGCTTCCCCTGCGCCTGTTCGTCGTCGCCACCAAGATCGGCGGCCAAGCCTTCGGAGCCTATGACGGCTTGCGCATGGTCGGCTTCTGCCTCGCCATTCCCGGCCTCAAGCCGGGCGGCAAGTATTACCTTCACAGTCACATGCTCGGCGTTACTCATGACTACCGCAATGCCGGCGTCGGCCGCCTGCTCAAACTCGCGCAGCGCGACGATGCCATCGCCCGCGGCGTCCCGCTGATGGAGTGGACCTTCGATCCGCTCGAAATCAAGAACGCCTATTTCAATATGCAGCGCCTGGGCGCCATTGTCCGCCGCCACGTCTACAACCAGTACGGCCTCACCTCCAGCCACCTGCATGGCGGCCTCCCCACCGACCGCTGTGTCGCCGAATGGTATTTGGACACGGACCGCGTCCGCAATATCATCGCCGGAACTCCACCGCCTCAGCCTCCCATCGAGGCGCGTATTGAAGTGCCCACCGCCATCGAGCGGCTGCGCCTCGAAGACCCCGCCGAGGCGCGCCGCATCCAGAAAACCGTCAGCGACCAGTTCCAGCTTCATTTCTCGAACGGACTTGCCGTCGTCGGCGTCGAGAAAAACTCAGAAACAGGTACCTTCCTTCTAGCCAAATGGGATTCAAAATAGACCGCATCCGCCTGCGCCAGATCTCCATGCCCCTGGTGCACTTCTTCGAGACCAGCTTCGGCCGCACCACCGAGCGCCACATGATCCTCGCCGAGGTCTCCTCGAGTGGCGTCTCCGGCTGGGGCGAAGTCACCGCCGGGGAAAACCCCTTCTACAACGAAGAATGGACCGAGTCGGCCTGGCGCATCGCCCGCGACTACGCCGGCCCGCGCCTGCTCGGCCACCCGTTTGAAAACGCCGCCCAGGTCGGCGAACGCACCGCGCATATCCGCGGCCACAACATGGCCCGCGGGGCGCTGGAAACCGCCTGCTGGGATCTGGAAGCCCGCCTCCACAACCGCCCGCTCTATCAACAAATCGGGGGCGGCGCCCGAAAGGAAATCCCCTGCGGCGTCTCGATCGGCATCCAGAACTCCGTCCCCGAGCTCCTCAAGAAGATTCAAACCGAAATCGAAGCCGGCTATCAGCGCATCAAGATGAAGATCAAGCCCGGCTGGGATGTCGAGGTCATCCGCGAAGTCCGCCGCGAGTTCCCTTCCATCAAGCTCATGGCCGACGCAAACTCCGCCTACACCCTCGCCGACGCCGATCATCTCCAGAAGCTCGACGAGTTCTTCCTCATGATGATCGAGCAGCCGCTTGCCCACGACGAGATCATCGACCATGCCGCTATCCAGGCGCGCCTCCAAACCCCCATCTGTCTCGATGAATGCATCCGCAGCGCCCACCAGGCCGAGCAGGCCATCCGCATGCGCGCCTGCGGCATCATCAACATCAAGCTCGGCCGCGTCGGCGGCTTCGCGGAAGCCCGCCGCGTGCACGACGTCGCGCAGAAGGCCGGTGTGCCCGTCTGGTGCGGCGGCATGCTGGAAGCCGGCATCGGCCGCGCCCACAACATCGCCCTCTCGACACTCGAGAACTTTGTCCTGCCCGGCGACGTCTCCGCCAGTAAGCGCTACTGGAAGCGCGACATCATTGACCCGTGGGTTGAGGTCAGCCCGCGCGGCACCATCGGAGTCAACGACGCGCCCGGCTTCGGCTACAACCTCGACATGGAGTTCCTCGATTCGGTCACCGTGCGGCGGGAGGAGCTTCATTGAACGAACCCCATCGAGACCCCCCGGCACACGTTTGGGTGCTGCTGGGATTGATGGTGTTCTTGTGGTCGGTCAACTTCATCGTCGCCAAGCGTGTCCTGCAAGAGTTCCACCCTGTGCTCGCCGGCGCGTTGCGATTCACGTTCGCCGGCGGCCTCATCTGGCCTCTCTATTGGTGGCGCCGCCATACGCGCGCGCCGCAGAAACACGATCCCAAGGGCAAGCTGCGCCTGGTCGCCATCGGTGTACTCGGCGTCGGCCTCAACCAGCTGTTCTTTCTGGTCGGGTTGCAGCGAACCTCGGTCGCACACGCCGCCTTGGTCATCGCCGGCACGCCCGTCATGGTGCTGCTGCTGTCGGCTTGGATCGGCCATGAGCAGATCAAAACGAAGAAGCTCGTGGGACTGGCGATCGCCATTTCCGGCGTCGCCTGGCTCCAGTTCTCTCCCTCGAAGAGCGCCGGCGCCAGCGTGACGGGTGATCTCATCGTCCTGGGAGCCTCCATCACCTTCGCGCTGTTCACCGTCTTCGGCAAGTCCATCGTCATGCGGTATGACAGCCTCACCGTCAACACCTACGCCTACACCGGCAGCGCCATCGTCCTTTCACCCGTCACTCTCTACTTTGCATGGGGCGCCGATCTCACCTCGGTCAGCTGGGTGGCCTGGGCCTGCATGCTCTACATGGCGATCTTTCCCTCTCTGCTTTGCTACATGATTTACTACTATGCGCTGGGCTTCATGCCCGCCACCAGGATCTCCGTCCTCGGATACGCGCAGCCTGTCCTTGCCACCGGTATGGCTGTGCTTCTGCTCGGTGAGCATTTGAGTCAATCGCTCGTCACCGGCGGCCTGCTGGTGCTGGCCGGCGTCATCTTCGCGGAGCGCACCTAGTGTCGGACTTCCTGCGCCTGCTGCGCCGCAACCGCAACTACCGCTACCTCTGGCTCGGCCAGATCGTCAGTGAGATCGGCGACCACTTCAACACCATCGCCGTCTTTACGCTGGCGCTTGAAAACACTGGCTCCGGCGTCATCGTCAGCGGCGTGCTGCTGGCCCGCGCCGTAGCCGTCATCGCCGCCGGCCCCGTAGCCGGCGTGCTGCTGGACCGCATGGACCGCCGGAAGATGATGCTCATGAGCGACGTGGTCCGCGCCCTCGTCGGCATCTCATTCCTGCTATGCCTCCAGTTCCGCGATAACTGGATGCTGTTCCTGCTGAGCGGCCTGCTGATGTTCGCCTCGCCCTTCTTCACGTCCGGCCGCGCGGCGATTCTGCCCATTATCGCCAACCGCCGCCAGTTGCACACCGCCAACTCGCTCACGCAAACCACGCAGTGGACGACGCTCGCTATCGGCACCATGCTCGGCGGAACCAGCGTCATGCAGTTCGGCTATGCGCTGGCCTTCATCCTCAACGGGCTCTCGTTCCTGGTCTCCGCAGTCTGCATCGGCCAGATGCGATCTCCCTCCGGCTTCCGCCCCCGGCGCGATCTGCTCGCCGAGCAGCAGGTTGTCCAGCCTTGGAAGGAATACCGCGAAGGGCTCCGCTACATGCGCGGCGTACCGCTGATCTTCGGGCTCGCTCTGCTCCACGTCGGCTGGGCCACGGGAGGCGGAGCCGCGCAGGTGCTGTTCTCGCTCTTCGGTGTCCAGGTCTTCAACCGCGGCGCTGCCGGCATCGGTATCATTTGGGCCGCCGCCGCGGTCGGCCTCCTGTTCGGCGGAGCCATCGCCCACAAGCTCGGCAAGCGGCTCGACTTCAACTCCTATAAATGGACCGTTGCCATCTGCTACGTCATCCACGGCGCCACCTACGTTCTGTTCAGCCAGATGAAACAGTTCTGGCTGGCGCTCCTGTTCATCGGCCTTTCGCGTGCAGCCGTCGGCGTCACCTCCGTCCTCAACATGACGCAGCTGCTGCGCCACGTCGCCGATGAATACCGCGGCCGAGTCTTCTCCACCATTGAATCGATGAACTGGGCCACGATGATGTTCTCGATGATGGCCGCCGGCATCGCCTCCGACTATTATTCCCCGCGCCTGATCGGCGCATGCAGCGGCATCCTCTCCGGCTCCACCGCCATCTTCTGGGCCTGGGGACACCTGGCGGGCAAGCTGACCGATCCTGCGGTACAACCGAAGCAGAGCAATGCCTGATATGGACGGCAAAATCGTGCTGGTCACCGGCGCCGCGCGCCGCATCGGACGCGGCATCGCCTTGCGCCTGGCGCGCGAAGGCGCGCGGGTCGCCGTCCACTACCATCATTCGGCGAGGGAAGCTGCCGAGACGGCCGTCGAGTGCGGCGGCCACGCCTTCCAAGCCAACCTTGAGAACGTCGCCGAAATCGAGCGCCTCTTCCACGAGGTTGCTTCCCACTACGGCCGGCTCGACGGCTTGGTCAACAACGCCGCACGCTTCACCCAGATCGATCCGCTCCAGGTCACCGAAGCCGATTGGGACTTCATCCACAGCGTCAACCTCAAGGCGGCCTTCTTCTGCTGCCAGCAGGCCGCGCTGGTGATGAAGCGCACCGGCGGCGGCGGGATCGTCAATATCAGCTCGCTCGGCGGCCTGCGCCCATGGGCCGATCATGTGCACTACTGTGCTTCGAAAGCCGGGTTGATCATGATGACCCAGGCGCTGGCCAAGGCGCTGGCGCAGGATATTACGGTCAACTCCGTCGCTCCAGGCGTCATTCCGTTCGGCGAGACGGATGAACCGCGTATCCGGAAGCTGGTTGAGGTGACTCCCGCCGGCCGCCCCGGCACTGCCGATGAGATTGCCGACGCCGTTCTCTACTTTCTCACCGCCGGCAACTTCGTCACCGGCCAGGTTATCGCCGTCGACGGTGGCCTCGGGCTGCGCTAAACTCCGATCAGCACCGGCGCCCGCTGGATCTCGCCGGTCACCCTGGCGTCGGTCTCCCCCACGTAGACGTTCACCTCACTGCGGATCCCGAACTCCGGCAAGTAAACGCCCGGTTCGATTGAAAAGCAGGTGCGCGCCATGATGCGGCGCGTGTCGTGCGTCTCCAGGTTGTCCATGTTCGCGCCCGCGCCGTGGACGTCGCGGCCGATCGAGTGACCCGTGCGATGGATGAAGTAGTCGCCATAGCCCGCCTGGTGAATGTGGCCGCGCGCGGCGTCATCCACCTGGAATCCGGCCAACTGCTCGCCTGCCGTTATCGCCGTCTGGATCCGCGCAATGGCTGCATCACGCGCCCCGGTCACCACTTCGAAGACCTTCTGCACCTCCGCCGGCGCCGCCGAGCCGCAGTAGCCGGTCCATGTGACGTCGTAGTAAACGGCATCGGGTGAGTCGAGCTTGGCCCACAGGTCGAGCAGCACATTGTCGCCGGCGCGGATGGGTAGATGCGCCTCCGCCGTTGGCTCATAGTGAGGGTTCGACGCATTGGCGTTCACCGCGACAATCGGGCCGTGATCGGTAAACAGCCCGGCGCGGGAAAAGGCGCCCAAGATGAAACCCTTGATGTCGAACTCGGTCACGGTCTTCGAAGCCTTCAGCCGCACGGCGATCTCCGCGAATGCCGCACGACGCACGTCGTCCACGCGCCGCCCGGCCTCCAGGTGCATCTCCAACTGCTCGGCGCTCCACCGTGCTTCAAAGTACTGCACCAGGTCGGCCGAACTCTCGACCTCCACTCCCAGCGAGCGCACAAGCTCCACCGTCCCGGCATCCACCATAGACACATAGGGAATTGCGCAGTCGGGCGAATACTGCATTGCCACGCGGCGGCAACCGTCCAGCAACCCGCGCAGTCCTTCTTTTTGCGTCTGCCAGCTCGAATAGGGCTGCTTCGCTCCGGCCAGAGCATCCAGCATTCCGGACTCGATCCTGTGCACCAGCCCGCGCGGCTCGCCCTTGGCGGGAATCAGGTAATACCAGCGTCGCGTCACGTGACGGGCCGGGCGGAAGCCGAGAATGCGGTAGGCCAGCGGGTCGCGCTCATGATGGTCGAAGAACAGCCAGCCGTCCAGGCCGGCGGCGGCCAGCGCCGCTTGAATCTCTCGCAGTTGCATGGGTGTCAGACGTGTTTGCGAGCCGAAACGACCGGCTTGCCCTTTAGCTCCGCAAACTCCTCCATCTCCTCGTTGTGTTTCGACTCGCGCTGCTCGGTGAGCACTTCCTGAATCGCCAGCTCCAGGTCGCGGCGGTTCAACCCGATCCGCACGTTGTTCTCGATACAGTACTCCATCTTGTTCGCCGTAGCCCGGTCGACGATGTTCTGGATCAGCGCGCCGCTGGCCAAGTCCTTCAGCAGGAACTCATCGATAGAGTCCTCAAAGGCAACCTGATACAGCTTGTGTGCATGGGAGAACAGCTCGTGCGCGGCATGGGCGCACAGCTCTTCCAGCGCAAGCCCCTCTTCCAGGAACACGCCGTCAAGATGGATGCGGAAGATTCTCTCGCTGGCGGCTTCATCGGGGCGCGTGACGCGGATGCGCCGGTCAATGCGTCCGGGCCGCGTAATGGCCGGGTCTAGCGTATCGGGCCGGTTGGTCGCCAGGATGAGGAATGCGCCGCTTTCATCCATGCCGTCCATCTCGGCCAGCAGCGCCGGAACCAGCGTGAAGCCGGACTCGCGTGCGTTGGCGGGCCGCCGCTTGAACAGCGCATCGGCTTCGTCGAAGAACAGCACCGCCGGGTATCCCTTCAGTTCGCGCCAGCGGCGTGACTCATCAAATAGCGCCTTCACCGCTTTTTCCGAGTTGCCCACGTATTGATCCAGCAGCTGGTGGCCCTTGACGTATTTGAAGCCGCCGTCGTCGGCCTTGCGGTGGTAGAGGGCGGCCAGCAGCCGCACCACCGCCTTGCCGAGCAGCGTCTTGCCGCAGCCCGGGGGACCATAGAGCAGCACGCCGCGGCTGCGCCGCCGCTTGAACAGCAGGAACAACTCCGGGTAAAGCACCGGCCATTGAATCGCGCGCGCCAGTTCGCGCTTTGCTTCATCCTGCCCGCCGATCTCTCCCCAAACGCTGTCGAGCGCGGTTTGCAGAACGGGCGATTCCGGATCGAAGGCCAGCAGCTCCAGCTCTTGCGCCGATCCGTTCTGCCAGCGCCGCCAGATACGGCCGCCGAAGCGGATCATGTAGCTTCCGCTCGAGCCGGCTTCGCTCTCTTTTACGAGCCCGAGCGAGGCGTGTTCACCGCACTCGAGCGCGTCCAGGTCGGCCAGCGGGACGCCGTTACGGAAAGCCCACGCTCCGGAGGCGTGGCCGGGCGCTTCCACAGTGTCGCCATCCATGGAAGGCATCTCCAGAGTCGCCGGATCGACCAGCCGCGCGATCTCCCACTGGCAGCTGCGCCAGTTGAAGTTGGAAGCCGAGAAGCCGTGAACCTTGATGGCCGGACGGTCATCCTCCAGCTGCGCCGGCACCGGCATGAAGACCGCTGGTCCCACGCCTGTCCTTCCCCATCGCGCGAGGAAGGCCTGCACCGGTTCGTTGCTGTTCACGGGCGCGAGCACAAACGCCGCCAACTGGTCGTCAGGGTCCACACCATGCACATGCAGCGCGTAGGCGGGCCGGCCGCCGGAGCGTTCCTTGGGCTCAAAGTGCGGGTAGCAGAACTCGACGGTGTGGCTGCCGGCGCTGATCGGCGCCATATTCGGCGAGCAGATCACAACCGAGCCGCGCTTTCCGCCGGAATGCGCTGATGGCTGACTTCCACCGGGAAGCTGGCCAAGCCCGCCACGGCACGGCGGTCGACGACGGTGAAGCTGAGCACGTCATCCAGCCAGTCCTGACTGGAGCCATCCCAATGCTGCGTGGCGGCGGTGAGCGTGTAGTCCTGCTGCGCCAGCAGGCACGGGAACCGGAACTCCACCTCCACCACCTCGCCGGCTTCAAAGTTGCCGAGCTTTCTGCCCTCCACGCGCGTGTTGGTGCCGAAGACGTCGACGCCGAGCCGGTTGCGGATGAGGATGCCCACCATCGGTTCCTCGATCTCGGCGAGGAACTCGGCCCGCACGCGCACCACCGCCTGCGCGCCTGTTTCTACCGTGTTCAAGGGCCTGTAGGCCCCATCGAGAATCTCCACGGACACGATGCGGCTTTTCTGATCGCCATGCCGGTTGCTTGATTTCAGACTTTCGCCGGCGCCGGCCGGGCGTGGATCGTGACGCCGTTCCCATTCATGCACCAGGCCAACGTAGTGGTTCACAACCTGGCTGGGCGGACCGTCCATTTCGACACGCCCGTTCAACAACAGGATGGCGCGGTCGGCCAGGCGCTTCACCAAGCCCAGGTCGTGCGAGACGAACAGCACGGTCACGCCGCGCTGCTTCAGCTCTTCAAACTTTTGCATGCAGCGGTTGGCGAAGATGGCGTCGCCCACGGCCAGCGCCTCATCGACGATCAGAATGTCGGGCTGCACATGGATCGCTGTGGAAAAGGCCAGCCGGATGTACATGCCCGATGAGTACTCCTTCACCGGGCGGTCAATGAATTCGCCGATGTCAGCAAAGGCTTCGATGCGCGGGAAAACCTCTTTGATCTGGCGCTTGGTCAGCCCGAGGATCTCGCTGTTCAGAGCAACGTTTTCGCGGCCGGTGAACTCCGGGTTGAAGCCCGCACCCAACTCGAGCAGGGCGGCAATGCGGCCTTCGGTGCGGATGCGGCCGCTCGATAGCCGTGCGATCCCCGCCACCAGTTGCAGCAGCGTGCTTTTCCCGGAGCCGTTGGGGCCGATGATGGCGGCAAATTCGCCGGTCTCGACCTTGAAGGAGACGTCTTTGAGCGCCCAGAAGTCCGTATGGCGCCTGCGTCCGAACAGGGGAATGGTTTCCAGCAGACGGTCCGATGGCCGCCGGTAGAGCGCGTAATGCTTGGAAACCTTCTGAAGAAGGATCACTTCAGCATCAGTGTATCGCGCCGCCGCCGCTTGCATGCGGGGGTTCGGCTCCGCTACGCTTGACTCGTCAGCTCAGAAACGAGAGGAATTCCCATGAATATCCGTTTGCCCTTAGCCGGAATCTGTGTGGCCGCGCTGGTTGCGCTGCCGCTGCCGGCCCAGGAGGCTTTCACCAGCGTCCAGAGCCGGGTGAGTGAGTTCACGCTGGCCAATGGTTTGAAGTTTCTTGTGATGGAGCGCCACCAGGCGCCCGTCGTCTCCTTTTATACGTACGCCGATGTCGGCTCGGCGCAGGAGGTGAAGGGCATCACGGGCCTGGCGCACATGTTCGAGCATATGGCGTTCAAGGGCACCGATAAGATCGGGACCAAGAATTACGCTGAGGAGAAGCTGTCGCTGGACCGCGTGGATCAGGCGTTTGTGGCGTTGCAGAAGGAGAAATCGAAGCTCGGCGGGCCGGATAAGGCGGCGCTGGAGAAGCTGCAAAAGGAGTTCGATGCCGCGCAGGAAGGGGCAGCGAAGTTCGTGGTCAGCAACGAATTCTCGCAGATCATCGATGCCGCCGGAGGCCGTGGCCTGAACGCGACAACGGCCGCTGACCGAACGGACTATTTCTACAGCCTGCCGTCGAATGCGCTGGAGCTGTGGTTCTATCTCGAATCGGAACGGTTCCTGAATCCGGTGCTGAGGGATTTTTATAAGGAAGCCGGCGTGGTGCGCGAAGAGCGGCGCATGCGCACGGAGAACAACCCGATCGGCAAGCTGTTGGAGGAGTTCAAGGCGGTGGCGTATAAGGCGCACCCGTATGGCGAGCCGGAAGTGGGCCACATGAGCGACCTGGAAAGCTTCACGCGCATGGATGCCGAGGAATTCTTCCGGAAGTACTACGGTCCGTCGAACCTGACGATTGCCGTTGTCGGCGACGTGGATCCGAAGCGGGTGAAGCAGCTGGCGGAGTCTTATTTCGGCCGCTTGCAGCCGCGTGAGAAACCGATGCCGCTGCGCACGATGGAGCCGGAGCAAACGGTGGAGCGCAGCGTCACGGTGCGCGCGCAGGCGCAGCGGATCATCGTGATCGGCTATCACAAGCCGTCCATTACGCATCCCGACCATGCGGTGTATGAGGCGATCAGCAGCCTGCTCAGCGCGGGGCGCAGTTCACGGATGCATGAAAGCCTGGTGACGAAGAAGAAGGTGGCGGTGCAGGCCGGCGGATTCCCCGGCTTCCCCGGCGAGAAATACCCGGGACTGTTCCTGTTCTTCGCCGTGACCGCGCCGGGCAAGACCAACGAGGACGCGGAGAAGGAAATGATGGTGGAGATCAACCGGCTGAAGGATGATCTGCCGAGCAAGGAGGAGCTGGAAGGGGTGAAGAATCGTGCCCGCGCGGGACTGCTTTCCCGGATGTCGAACAACTCGAACATGGCGCAGTCCCTGGTGCACTGGCAGGCGCTGACCGGAGACTGGCGGAATCTGTTCAAGTATCTGGACAGGATCAATGCCGTCACACCCGAGGACGTGCAGCGGGTGGCGAAGGCGACATTCACCGAAAGCAACCGCACGACTGGCTATCTGGAGCCGGCGCCGAAGTAAGGAGATGGAACGATGTTGAAGAAGAAATGCCTGACCGGATTTCTCCTGCTGGCGCTGGCGGCCGGCGCATTCGCACAGACGCGGGCGCAGGTGCCCAAGCCGGCCGCGGTGGTCAAGACGCACAAGGAGATCAAACTCCCGGAGCTGAACCCGATCACGGTTCCGCAGGTTCACAAGCACGTGCTACCGAACGGGCTGACGCTGTTCCTGGTGGAGGACCCGGAGTTACCGCTGGTTCGGGCGCAGGCCGTGATCCGCACGGGTGAGAGGTGGGAGCCGGCGGCCAAGGCTGGTCTTGCCGACATCGCGTTGCGCGTAATGCGGACCGGCGGCAGCACGACACGTAGCGGCGATGCGCTGGATAAGGATCTGGACCGGTTGTCGATGACGGTGGAAACCGGGGCCGGCAAGAATTCCTCCTCGGCGTCGATTTTCGCCTTGAAAGAGGATGGCGAGAAGGCGTTCACGATTCTGGCGGACTTGCTGCGGAATCCGGCCTTTCCGCAGGACAAGATTGATTTGGCGAAGATCGATATGCGTGACTCGATCGCGCGGCGCAATGACGAACCGATGGGGATACACGGACGCGAACAGCTAAGGCTGCTGTACGGAAAGAACAGTGCGTATGCGCGGCAGATGGAATATGCGACGCTCGATTCGATCACCCGCGACGATCTGGTGAACTTCCACAAGCAGTACTTCCAGCCGGAGAACGTGATCCTTGCGGTGTGGGGCGACTTCAAGGCTCCGGCGATGAAGACGCAAATGGAAAAGGTATTCGGCTCCTGGGCAAAGGGGGGTAAGCCGAAGCCGGAGGCTCCGCAGGTGGATCCGCAGGTGGCCGGCAAGCCGGGCATTTACCTGATCGATAAGGATGACGTGACGCAATCGACGCTGGCGATGAGCATGCTGTTGGGCAGGCGCGACGATCCCGATTATCACGCGATGGTGGTGATGACTAACGTGCTGGGCGGCAGCTTCGGCTCGCGCATGACGAACAACATCCGCGCCAAGGAGGGTCTTGCTTACATGGCCTTCTCGCATTACGCGGCGGAGTTTGACCATGCCGGGATGTGGTTTGCACAGACCGGGACCAAGAGCGGCACGACGATCAAGGCGCTGGAGCTGATGCGCCAGGAGATCGCGCGGATGAAGGAAGTGGAGCCGACCGATGACGAGATGAGTGTGGCCAAGGACGGCATCCTCAGGGGAGAGGCATTCGACTTCGATTCCACGGGGAAGATTGTGGGGCGGCTGGCGACGTATGAGTACTACGGCTACCCGAGCGATTATCTGCAGCGCTACCGGGAAGGCATCAAGAAGGTGACGAAGGCGGATGTGCTGCGCGCGGCGCAGAAATATCTCGATATGGACAAGTTCCAGATTCTGGTGCTGGGCAAATCGAAGGATTTCGACAAGCCGCTTTCTTCACTGGGTACGGTGACGCCGGTGGATGTCACGATTCCACAGCCGAAGGGCGCCGAGGTTTCCGCCGCCACGGACGAGACACGGGCGAAGGGAGTTGCCCTGCTCACACGCGCGCGGCAGCTGCACGGCGGCGATGCGATCAAGGCCGTGAAGCAGTATCAGGCAAAGATGGACTTGACGATGGTGACCCCGCAGGGCGAGATGTCCTTGGGCACCGACGCCACGGTGGATCTGGCCGATGTCAAATACCTGATGAAGATCGCCTCGCCGATGGGGGAGATCATTCAGGCGTTTGACGGGGAGAAGGGCTGGATGAAGACTCCGCAGGGTGTGCAGGACGCGCCGCCGGCGGTGGCCGATCAAGCACGCAAGAACGCGGTGCAGGACAACATCTCGCTGCTGAGTAACTTTGACGCGGCCGGCTACGCCGTCCAAGCGGTAGGAATTTCCAAGCTCGGCGATAAGGATGTGGAAGGGGTTCTGGTAAAGAACGAGGCGTTGAAACTCGAGGTGACGATGCTCATCGATCCGGCGACGGGGATGCTTGCCGGCAAGGGTTATCAGGGCGCACTGATGGGCCCGCCGGGCGCGCTGGTGGAAACATTCTCCGAGATGAGGGATGTGGGCGGGGTGAAGTTGCCTTTCCATGTCTCGATCACGAATAATGGCCGGAAAGCAGCCGAGCAGAAGGTCTCGGAATATAAACTGAACCCAGGGGTCTCTGATGACATTTACAAGAAGCCGCAATAGAGCAGATCAGCCGAGCCGGCGAGGCTTTCTCGCCGCGCCGCTTTTGGCCGCCATGCCCGCGATGGCCGCCAACCGGATCACGCGGTCGCGCGTGAGCGCGATCACCGACGAGATCGCGAGGTCACCGGAGGGGGCGATCGAGTTCGCCAAGCAGTACGGGTTGGAGTGGCTGGAGTTGCGTAGCGTACCCGGCGGCCGGAAGGAGTATTTTCAGCTTTCGGAAGCGGAGTTGAGGGAGGCGGCGAAGCAGTTTCGAGACGCCGGCGTGAAGATCTCCTTCCTGAATACGAGCATGCTGAAGTATGCGATGCCGGGCGCTGTGAATCCGAACCCACAGCGGCGATGGGACGTCTCGCGGTTTGAGAAACGCCAGCAGGAGCTGGAGCAGTCGATTGCGGCGGCAAGGATTCTGGGCGTGAACAAGGTTCGCGTGTTCACTTTCCTGCGCGCCGCCGACCGTGAGCAGCAGATCCCCAAAGTGGCCGAGATCCTGAATCAGATGGCCGAGACGGCGGCGAAGGAAAAGATCCACCTGCTGATCGAGAACGAAGGCGCCTGCAACGTGGCCACTTGCGGGGAACTGGTGGAGCTGCTGAAACAGGTGCCGTCGAAATGGTTGGGCATTAACTGGGACCCGCTGAACGCGGCGAACAAACAGGAAGTGGCGTTCCCGGACGGCTACAACATGCTTCCGAACAAGCGAATCCAGAACGTGCAGATCAAGGGGCGGAGCATATTGCCCGGACCGCAGCTGATGGATTGGGCTGAAATCTTCCGGCGGCTGGAGAAGGATGGCTACAAAGGCCAAGTGGGGCTGGAGACGCACATCTTCGGCGAGATCCAGGTGCAGAAGTCGCATGAATCGATCAGGGAGATTCTGCGGTTGGTCACAAGTTAGTCCGCACAGTATGAAGGAGAGAATCCTCCCGCTATCGATTGGATTGCTTGCCGTGGTGGCGATTGTCGGAGGCATTCTCTTTTTCACGCGTGGCTCGCACATCCGGCTGACCGGCGGGATTCAGAAGGTGCGGACGCAACCGATGGAGGACACCTCCACGGTAGTGATCGCCGATTTCCGGTTCGTGAATCCAGCCAATTATCCGTTCGTGGTGCGCAGCGTGGAGATGTTCATCGAGGACGAGAATGGCAAGCAGCTGGAGAGCAGCATGTCGGTGAGCGAGCCGGACGCACGGCGGATGTTCGATTACTACAAGATGCTTGGGCCGAAGTACAACGACACGTTCACGATTCGCGAGAAGGTCCCGGCGGGCGCGTCGATGGACCGGATGCTGGCGGCGCGCTTTGAGGTGCCGGCGCCGATCATCGAGAAACGGCGCAAGCTTTGGATCCGGGTGGAGGATGTTGACGGAGCGGTGAGCACGTTGGAAGAGGGAAAGCCCTAGCCTTGGCGCGGCGTATTGAATCGCTGATGCTGGCCGGGCCCGCCGGCAAACTGGAAGCGCTTCTGGAGGAGCCGGAAGAGGGTGAGCCGCGTTTTGCGGCGCTGGTTTGTCATCCGCATCCCCAGCACGGCGGGACGATGCATAACAAGGTGGTCTATAGGGTGGCGCGTGGATTGCGGAAGGCGGGGGCGGTGGTGCTGCGGTTCAACTATCGCGGCGTGAACCTGAGCGAGGGCGAATACGACAACGTCGTGGGGGAGTTGCTGGATGCGGAAGCGGCGCTGGCAGTTGTGCGCGAGCGCTACCCGGATCTGCCATGGTGGCTGGCGGGATTTTCCTTCGGATCGAGGATAGTGCTGCAGCTGGCGGCGAAACAGCCAGGCGCCGGGCGGGTCATCGCGGTCGGCTTTCCGGCGCAGAAAACCGTATGGGAGCCATTTCTGGATTGCACGGCGCCGACGGTGTTTGTGCAGAGCCCAAATGATGAGTTCGGCCCGAAGGACGTGTTTGAGCGGTACTATGCGCAGGTTCGTGGAGAGAAGGAGCTGATCTGGATCGCCTCCTCGGATCATTTCTTCGCGGGCGGCCTGGACGAGCTGGAAGCGGCTGCGGAAAACCTGGCGCGGAAATAGGCAAACCGCCTTAGACGAAATCTATTTCAATCGAAAATCAGTGGGTGTAGGATGGATACGGGACTCCAATATGACAAGGATCCGTGTTCTTGTTTTGGCGGCTTTTTGCGCCGCGCCAGCGCACGCCGCGCTCGACAAGCTGCCGCTGCGCTTTGAGCCGAACCAGGGCCAGGCGCCCGCGGCGGTTCAGTTTCTGGCGCGGGGGCCGGGCTATTCGCTCGGCCTGGACGCGACGGGAGCGACGCTGGCATCCGGCGGTTCCTTGCTGCGCATGGTGCTTGTTGAGGCAAACCGGAACGCCGCCGGCAAACCCGAGCAGCCTCTGGGCGGGAGTTCGCACTATTTGCGGGGTGGCCGGGAAAGCTGGCAGACCGGAGTGGCGCACTATGGGCGCGTGCGTTACCGCGACGTTTATCCCGGGATCGATGTTTTCTACTACGGGAACCCGGCGGAGCTGGAGTACGATTTCATCCTCCGGCCCGGCGCCGATCCGCGGAGGATACGGTTGCAGTTTGAGGGGGCGCGGTCGGTTTCGCTTGACAGTGGTGATCTGGTGGTGGAGACGGAGTCGGGCAAACTGCGGCACAAGGCTCCGCATGCCTACCAGCAGACTCCGGAGGGGCGGCGGCGCGTGGAGGCGCGATACCGGCTTTCGGCCCAGAACCGAGTGGAGTTTGAATTGGCAGCCTATGACCGGACGCGGGAGCTGATCATCGATCCTGTGATTCTGTTTTCCACCTACTATGGCGGCCAGCTGCGCGATGAGGCGCGTAGCATCGCGCTGGACACGCAGGGGAACGTGTATGTGGCCGGGCTGGCCACATCAATGGACTACCCGGTGACGCCAGGAGCGTTGAAGGGCCGGATCACGGGAACGGCCAACGACTTGTTTATCGTCAAAATCAACAGCACGGGCACGCAGGTACTGTATTCGACGCTGCTCGGCGGCACGGATGAGGAGACGGTGCATTCGATGGCGGTGAACGAGGCGGGGGAAGTTTTTCTCGGCGGCGCCACGCGCTCGGCCGATTTTCCGACGACCGCCGGGGCATTGATCACCGCGCCACAGGGCGGGCTGGACGGCTTTGTGTTGAAGCTGAACTCGACCGGCTCGGGCCTGATCTATTCGACGCGCATCGGGGGTCGCGGCAATGACACGGTGTATGGGATCGATATCGATGCGGCCGGCAGCGCCTACGTCGCCGGTGAAACCGGGTCGGCGGACTATCCGGTCACGCCGGATGTTTTTCAAACGCAGCGCAAGGGGGCGACCGATTGTTTCGTGACGAAGCTGAGCGCGGCCGGTTCGGCGATGATTTATTCGACCTTGCTTGGAGGCGATGCTGATTCCAGCGCCATCGCCGCCGAGGGCTGCCGCGCGATTGCGGTGGACCGGTTCGGCATGGCGCACGTGGGCGGCATCACGACGCTACGGGATTTTCCGGTGATCCCGTCGGGTTTTCAAAGCGTGCATGGCGGGCTGGTGGATTCGTTCGTGGTGAAGTTCAACGAAACGGCGACCACCACGCTGATCTCGACGTTCATTGGAGGCGAGAGCGCGGACACGTTGAGAGCCGTGGCGGTGGATGCGAGCGGCAACGTCTACGCCGCCGGCGGCACCTCGAGCATGCGGTTCCCCACCACGCCGGGAGTGGTGCGCAGCTTTTTCGGCGGGGGAACGCTGACTTTGAGTGACGGCTGGGTGACCAAGCTGACCGCCAACGGCACGACGGTTTTTTCAACTTACATCGCCGGAACGGGCGACGATCAGATCAATGGAATGCGCGTGGACGCGACGGGGATGGCCTATCTGGTGGGGACGACGAATTCGACGGACTTTCCCGTGACGTCGAATGCGGTGCAACTGGCCAAGGGGAGCGGATCGGGCGAGCCGGATGACGCCTTCATCACGCAGTTGGATCCGCTGGGGCAGCAGATTGTCTTCTCCACTTATCTGGGGGGATCGCGCAACGAGATCGGCGCGGCGATCGCACGGGATTCGATGGGGAACATTTTTGTCGCGGGCTACACACAGTCGAACGACTTCCCGCGCAACCCCGGAGCACTTCAGCGCTCTTCCGGTTTCGGCACGACGACTTCATTCATCACGCGCATTGGGGATACAACCACGGCCCCGGCGAGAGTCATCGTCATTTCCGGGAACAATCAGACCGCCGATCAGGACACGGAACTGCCGCTGCCGCTGGTGGTGGAAGTGCGGGATCAATTCCACAACCCGATGGCAAACGTACTGGTGAATTTCAGCGCGGTGAATGCCGTGGTCAGCGCACCGTCGCAGAACACAGGCGCGGATGGGCGGGCGAGCATTCGCGCGCGTCTGGGGAACCGAGGGGCGACGGCGACGGTGTCGGCGACATTCGGAAACTTGCCTCCGGCGCAGTTTACGTTCACGGTGATCCGGACCGGTCCGCCGCTGCCGGCGATCAATACGGCAGGGGTAGTCGGCGGCGGGCTGAGTTCGCCCCCGCAGGCGCGGATCGCGCTGAACGGGATTGCAGCTGTTTTTGGGAATTCGTTCGCACCGCCGGGTACGCTACTGGTAGCGGGGGCGAATGACCTGGTGGGCGGGCGGCTGCCGACGAACCTGGGGGGTGTCTGCGTGACTATTCACGGCACGGCGGCGCGCATCATCAGCGTGACGCCGACGCACATCAACCTGCAGGTGCCGGATAACGTGGCGCCTGGAGATGGGCGCGTGGTGGTGATCATCAACTGCGGAGTGACGGGCGAGTTGCGCAGCGATGAGGAGCGCGTGGTGATCGCATCGGTGTCGCCGGAGCTATTCAGCGTGGCGCGCGCCTCCGGACGGAATTACGTGGCCGCCGTGAATGCGGTGACGGGCGCGTTCGTAGCTCCTGGGGAACTGGTTCCCGGGGCCGTCAACGCGCAGCCGAACGATAACGTGATGGTGTTCGGCACCGGGTTCGGCCCGACGAATCCTCCAGTTCCGACGGGTGAGCTGGCTGCCGGAGCGGCGCGGACGGCGCTGCCGGTGGTGGTAATTCTGGACGGCGAGGAGTTGCCGGCGGAGCTTGTGCCCTATGCGGGCGCGGCGCCGGGACTGGCGGGCGTGTACCAGGTGAATTTCCGCGTTCCGGCCAGGGTGCGCAACGGAGATCTGCGGCTGAGTATCCGAGTAGGCGAGTTCACCGCGCCGCTGATGTTTCTGCGCGTCGCCGGAGGGCTGGACATTTCGCCGCGTCTGGCGGTGACTCCGGCGCGCGTGGATTTCGGGGATGTGTTCGTCGGGCAGGCGCGCGAACTGCCGCTGACCATCTCGAACGCCGGATCGGCGGGGTTAACGATCACCGAGATCGCGCTCTCTCCTTCGGCATTCAGCTTGTCCTCCACCGCGGGTTTCCGGCTGAATCCCGGCGAGCAGCGCATCTTGCAGGTGAGATTTCAGGCCGCGCAGCCCGGCCAGTTCAGCGCGAACATCGTCATCCGCAGCGATGCGGAGGCCAACGCGGAACTGAGCGTGCCGTTGACGGCGAATTCCATCAACACGCCGCCGCCACCGAATCCTGCACCGTCGCTGACGTCACTATCGCCGACGTCGGTGGAGGCAGGCGGTAGCGGGTTCAACCTTCTGGTGAACGGAGCCGGGTTTGTGCGGGCCTCGGTAGTGCAGTGGAACGGGCAGGCGCGATCCACCTTCTTCAATCATGCGGGGCAGTTGATTGCGGCGATCACCACAGCGGACATCGCGGCGGCGGGCACGGCGCAGGTAACGGTATTCACGCCGGAGCCCGGCGGAGGCCGCACCGCAGCATTGCCGTTCACGATCACCGCATCGACTCAGGCCGGCGCGCGAGTGTTGCTGAATCAGATTCAGGTTCAGGCGTGCCCGGAGATTAACACGCTGGCGATGGTATTGAACCGCGACGGGCAACCGGTGGCCGGGCTTCCCACGCCATCGTGCACCGAGGACGGCGATCCGATTGCGTGCACGCTTGGAGTGACGGGGGAACTGCCGTTATCGGTGGTGCTGGCGATCAGCTTGAACGGGCTGGCCGCGCAGCAGGACATCACGTTGTTGCAGACGGCGGTGCGCGGCTTCGTCAACCGGTTGCCGGATAATGTGCGCATCGCGTTGGTGCACGTGGAAAGCGATGCGAGGCCGCTGCTGGGGTTCACCGAGGACAGGGGAGAGATTCACCGGTTCCTGGACCTGCTGCGGCCGGTGGGCGCGGGCAACGCGCTGATCGACGCGGTGGGGCTGGTGAACAACCTGGTGCGTGATCAGGCTGGGCGGAGGCTGGCGGTGGTGCTGATCACGGCGCAGGATACGCTTTCCGGCGTGCTGCGCGATCCGGGACAGGTGCTGCTGCCGGCGCAGCAGAGCGGCGCGCCGTACTTCGCGTTCGCGATCGGCGCCGGGGCGGCCGACGTCAACCTGACAGGATTCCTGCGGCAGTTGGGGCGAGACACGGGCGGACAACTGGTGCAGGAGGCTTCGTCGCTTAACTTCGACCGGATGCTGCGCACGATGGGCGAGCTGCTGGCAAGCCAGTACCGGGTGCAGCATACGGTGCGGCAGTTGAACGCGCAGCCGCACACGCTGCGGTTCACGTTTCTGGGCCCGGATGGGGCGATCTCGGGGACGCGAAGCTTCCGCTGCACACCGTAGCGGGAACAATTCGCGGTCCGGGTGCGTAAAATAGAAGAGATGACGCGACGCGGCTGGATAGCCGGAGTAGGAACCGTTGCCGCCGGCGGGCTGGGCGTCGCCGCTTACCGAGTGTCCCCATCCTTCTGGCGACAATACGCACGGGAATGGAACCGTCCGATCGGCGAGGCGCCGCATGCGCCCAACCCGGCGAAGTGGCCGGATCGGGGTTTGCATGCGGCGTGGCTGGGCCACAGCACGGTGCTCCTCAAGATCGACGGCTTTACGATCCTCACCGATCCTGTCTTTAGCGACCGTGCCGGGTTGAATGTTGGGCCCGTGACGCTGGGGGTGAAGCGGCTGATCGCGCCGGCGCTGGAGATGGAAGCGCTGCCGAAACTGGATCTGATCCTTGTTTCGCATGCGCACATGGATCATTTCGACGTGCCGACGCTGAATGAACTGGAGGACAAGCGCGTGGACCTGGTGACGGCGCATGAGACCAGCGACCTGCTGCGTGCCGGGCGTTACCGCTCCACGCGCGAGCTGCGCTGGGGCCAGCAGGCGCAGTTTAACGGCGTCAGTGTGCAGGCGATCGAGGTGAACCACTGGGGAGCGCGCATGCGGACCGATACTTATCGCGGTTATAACGGCTACACGATCACGGCGGGGAATTATCGGGTGCTGTTTGCCGGGGACACCGCCAATACCGAGGCGTTTCAGCAGATTCACACGGCGCGCGGCTATGATCTGGCGATTATGCCGATCGGCGCCTATAACCCGTGGATCCGTTACCACTGCACGCCGGAGCAGGCCTGGAGGATGGGCAACGAAGCGGGCGCGCAGTTCTTCATGCCGGTGCATCATCAGACGTTCAGCCTGTCGCGGGAACAGAAGCTGGAGCCGATTGAGCGATTTCATGCGGCGGCGGGGCCGGCGGTTTCGCGTGTCGCCACCCATTCCATCGGGCAGGAGTTTCATTTAAGCTGAGACGCATGGTGCGTCTCTGGCTGATCAGTCTGTCCGTCGCGGCGTTTGCCGCGACTCCACTTCACACCACGGTTGATCTGAATATCGGCGAGGAGCAGGAGGTGAAGCTCACGGACGGGAGCACGGCGACGGTAAAGCTGCACTACACCAACACGGTGAAGGATTCGACGCAGCAGGCGGTAAGGGCGGCGTATGCGGGTGTCGAGGTGAACGGGCTGCTGCTGAAGCTTGGGTGCGGGAACTACGAGTTGCCGCTGATGGCGGCGGGTGTGCAGATCGACTGCACGGTGTCGAGAGCTTACTACGAAAACTCGAATACCGATCATTGGGGGCTGGAGAAGGATGCGCGTGTGCGAGTGTGGCCGTTCAGTTCGCGATGGCTTGCGGCTGGAGCGATGATTTATCCGGTGCGGGCGCGCTGGAACGCTTCGATGACGCAGATGTCTAACGAGCCGACGTATGTGGATCGGGGCGAGCGCGTGACGCGCAAGAAGATCTACTATCACAGCGGACTGGACATCGGCGGGGCGGAAGGACTGACGGAGGTGATCTCGGCTACCGATGCGCAGGTGGTCAGCTTGGGTAACGAGGTGCTGGCGGGTCATGAAAAGGAGACGCCGGTGGCCAAGCGCTATGACGTGATCTACCTGCTGGATGATCGCGGCTGGTATTACCGCTACTCGCACCTGCACTCGTTCGATGCTGAGATCAAGTTGGGGGCGAGGATCAAGCAGGGTACGAGGTTGGGGCTGCTGGGGAAGGAGGGCGGGAGTGGAGGTTGGTCGCACCTGCATTTCGAGATCAAGGCCCGGCAGCCGTCAGGGAAGTGGGGGACCGAGGAGGGCTACGCGTTTCTGTGGGAGGCATATCAGCGGCAGTTTTCTCCGGAGGTGATCGCGGTGGCGCGGCCGCACCGTGTGGCGGCGCTGGGCGAAAAGATCACGCTGGACGCGCGGAAGTCATATAGTCCGTCGGGGCGGATCTCTTCTTATGAGTGGAGCTTTTCCGGCGGCGGCAAATCGAGCGAGCCGGTGGTGGAGCGCAGCTACGAGAAGCCGGGGACCTACAGTGAAGTCCTGAAGGTGACCAGCCGGACTGGGGCGGTTGCCTATGATTTCGCGGTGATCAATATCATCACCGCGGCCGAAACTCCGGCGATTCACGCGTCTTTCCATCCGAGCACGGGGATCCGCGCCGGAGATCAGGTGACGTTCAAGGTCCGGACTTTTGGCACCACGGAGGGCGAGGAGGCGTGGGAGTTTGGAGACGGGAGCAAGGCAGCAACGCGATCGGACGGGAACGTGAAAATGCACGATCCGAATGGCTATGCGATGACGCGGCACACCTATGCGAAGCCCGGAGATTACGTTGTCTCGGTCCGGCGGGGAGATGCGGAGGCGCATTTGTGGGTAAGGGTGGAGTGAAACCGGCGGCCGCCGGCTTGCGTCCAAGAGTTTGCCCGAACTATGCTCAATGCGAAAGGGGATTCGATGGCCTATAAACTCGTGTTTGCCGTGATGGCCGCCGGGCTGGCGGGATTTGGCCAGCAGCGGGGAGTAGGTCATGCCCCTGCGCCTCCGCCCGTTCGCGGGATCGGTATTGGTTCTGTCGGGCACGGGTTCGGCAATGTGGTGTTCCCGGGGACGGGGATTCCGCGGACGGGGCCGTCGTTCCCGCAGCAGTTGGGAGCAACGGTGCGCGGCGGATTCATCCCTGGCTATCACGGGGTGAATCGAGGTGGAGCGATTCCTGTGGCAGTGCCGGTTTTCGTTGGTGGATATGGTTACGCTGCCCCGGCTCCGCCGCCTCCGCAGAACATCACGATCTTCAATCAGCCGCCGATGGTGCCATCGGTGATCATCAATCAGAACTATGTGCCGGACCGGGCGAATCCGGTGATGCGCGACTACACGAAAGCGGATCTTCCGGAGGCTGCTGAACCCTCGATGCGTGTCTACCAAGCGCCGATTCCCTCCTTCCCTGATCCGCCGAAGAAGGCCGCCGCGTCAGATAAGCCGACGATTTACCTGATCGCGTTCCAGGACGGGACGATTTATCCGGCGCTTGCGTTCTGGGTGGAGGGCGAGACGCTGCACTACATCACGACGAAGCATAGCCACAACAAGGCATCCATCGATCTCGCCGATATCGCGCTGAGCCGGCAGTTGAACCAGGAACGCGGCGTCGAGTTCAATCTGAAGGGCGTCGAGTAACGCCTCCCGATTCCGCCGCGATGCGTTATGCTGGCGGGATCATGAAAGCGAAGAGCGCGAAATTCCTCATTCCACTTCTTGGACTGTGCCTTGCGGCGCTCACGCTGCGCACCACGTTGTCACAGCAGCCGGCGCCAATGGCGGAGCAGGCGGTTTATCTGTTGCAGTTCGGACTGACTGCGACGTCGGTGGAGCGCTGGGACGGTTCCTTGAAACTCTCCGCAGGCAGGCTGGTGAACGTGGAAGGGCGTCACTTCAGCGACACGGATGCAGTGTCGGCCGATGGTTCCTGGAAATGCACGACGCGGCGGGATGAAGTGGCGCCGTACGCCGATATTCATTACACCGAAATGAGGCCGGGTTCGCGGCCGGAAGTGTTTCATCTGCCGGTGGGCGTCTATTTCCGCGTGGAACGGCAGGCAGGCGCGCGCGCAGCGGTGCAGACGGCGAAGGGGAGCTTCGAGGTTTCCCTTGATGAAGTCACTGCGCAGCCGAAGATGTTTCTGAACGGAGCGGTCTCGTTGCAGCGCGTGGCAGCGCCGGATCAGCTGTCCGCGGGCGAGTTTGAAGATGATGAGCCTTCCGTGGCGGCATTGCCCGGTGGCGAGCTTGCCGTGGCGTGGGTGGCTTACCGGGAGCAGGCTGACCGGGTTCTGCTGCGCCAACGCGTGAAGGGAGTCTGGTCGAAGCCAGAGGAGATAACGCTGAAGCCCGGCGATATCTTCCGCACGTCGGTGGCGGCGACGGCCGGCGGCGCGCTGTGGGTGTTCTGGAGCGAGCGATCTGGAGAGACGTGGCATCTGTGGGGCCGGAAGAAGGAGGGCGGGTCATGGTCGGCTCCGGAACAGTTGACAAGCAGTGGCTCCTCTACCTTCCATCGCGCGGCGGCTGCCGGCGATGCGGTGCATGTTGTCTGGCAGAGTTTCCGCAACGGGCAGGGCGACATTTATCTGAAGAGTCACACTTCGGGGCGATGGTCGAGCGAGGTGAAGCTGAGCGAAACGGCGGCGAACGATTGGGAGCCGGCGGTGGCGGCAGCGGCGGATGGAACGACGCACGTGGCTTGGGACAGCTACGAGAAGGGCAATTACGACGTTCACTACCGGTCGCACAAGGCGGGTGTCAGCTCGGCGCTACGCCGGATCACTTCTTCCCCTCTGTTTCAGGCGCATGCCTCCGTTGCGGTGGATTCGCAGAACCGACCGTGGATTGCATGGAATGAATCGGGCGTGAACTGGGGCAAGGATCAGGGCTTTCTGATTCCGACACCGCTGGCCACGCCGTTGCACCAGCAGCGCTGGGTGAAGGTCGCAGTGTTCGACGGCGCTGGATTTCAGACAGTGAAGCAGGCGCCGCCGGACATGGAGATGAACGCCGAGCATCCGCAGATGAGTTTCACGCGGCAAGGCGCGCTGGCGCTATTGTTCCGGCACTGGACGCGGCGCGCTTCACGCAGCATCGGCAGCCCGCTGGTTTGGGAGACGTATCTTGCGCACTATGATGGGGAGTCGTGGACGGCGCCGCGGCCGCTGCCGTCAACGGGCGGCTGGATCGAGAAGTATCCGCTGATGGCGCGCGATGCGGAGGGAGAACTGTGGGCGGCCTGGGCGGCGGATAATCGGCCGTTTGCGACGATGGTTCCGGGCAACTCCAACGTCTTTGCGGCGAAGTTGACCGAGGGGCCGCAGGGTAAGATTTCCTCGGCTTCGATGGTTGCCTATGCCGAGCCGTTCCTGGAAGAGATTCCCGTGCACAACAATGAGACAGGCGATGTGGCGGCGATACGCAACTTCACGATCGCGTCGGGCGGAAAGACGTATCGCGTGATGCGCGGCGATATGCACCGGCACACGGATCTGTCGACCGATTTCAAATACGACGGGTCATTGTTTGAGGTGTACCGGTATGCGCTGGATGCGGCGGGGTTCGACTACATTGTGCCGACCGATCACCAGGTGGGCTTCGATCAGGAGTTCAGCTGGTGGCAGCATCAGAAATACGTGGATCTGTTCCTGATGCCGGGGCGGTTTGTGCCGCTGTTCGGCTATGAGCGCAGCCTGCGCTACCCGAACGGGCATCGCAATATCGTGTGGAGTTACCGCGGCGTGCGGACTTTGCCGATCCCCCAGGATGAGGCTTCCGGCAAGGTGGGCGCGGCGAAACTGTATGAATACCTGCGCGCCAGCAAGGGGATCTCGATGCCGCACACCTCGGCCACCGCGCAGGGCACCGACTGGCGGGACAATGATCCGGAAGTGGAGCCACTGATGGAGATCTTCCAGGGCTACCGCGCCAGCTATGAATATGAAGGCGCGCCGAAGGCGGCGACGACGCTGAACCAGCATGCACAGAAGAGCGGATGGCAGCCGGAAGGCTTCTGGTGGAACGCGCTGGAGAAGGGTTTCAAGCTGGGCGTGCAGGCGTCAAGCGATCACTGGTCGACGCACATCTCCTATGCGTGCATTGTAACGGAGGCGCCGACGCGGGAGGCGATGATGGACGCGCTGCGGAGGCGGCACGCCTATGCGGCAACGGACAATATCGCGGTGGATTTCCGGGCGCGAGATGGGAACAAGGAGTACATCATGGGCGATGTGTTTCGAGCTTCCGCTTCGCCGAAACTTTCCTTGAAGGTGCGCGGGACCGGGGTGATCAAACAGATTGATCTGATTTCGAACAAGCGGTTTCTGTATACGACGCGGCCTGGCACGGCGACGGCGAATTGGGAGTTTACCGAGCAGAATCCGCGGGCGGGCGAGAGCTGGTACTACGTACGGGTGATGCAGGAGGACGGGCAGATGGCGTGGAGCAGTCCGATTTGGATCACGCGATAGTGGTCAAAGTTCCAGTCCGAGACGTTGCACCATGTAGTCCCTGTTCGCCTCAAGCACGCCGCCCTCGGCATTGACCGACCCGGTGAAGCTAGTTTCTCGCAGATACGCGATTAACGCGGCAAGTTTGATTACTCCTTGGCCAAGCGGCACAAACGCGCCCCGGCCTTGCGCCATCGGATCGAAATCGCGCAGATGAATCGCAATGATGCGCGAACGGTACTTTTTGACGGCCGCCAGCTGGTCCAGCCCGCCTGCCTGAAAATGGCCGACATCGGCGACCAGTCCGAAGAATCGCGGATCGCTGGACTCCATCACGGGCTCCAGCATCCCCGCCACGACATCCTCGCGCTCGGCGTGAAATCCCATCCCCAGACCAGTCTCTCCAAGCACGCGGCGACCGACCTCATTCACATTTGCCGCGAAGTTCCTGTAATCCTCCGCGACCGGCTTTCTCGAAAGAGGAGTCCACAATTGCGTGATGTATCGGGCGCCTAGCGGCTGAGCAAACCTGGCGATGCGCAGGTGCAATTCGATGAGTTCCTGCCGGCGCGTGGCATCGCCCATCATCGAATACTGCGCGTACCCGGCGAGTTTCAAATTACGCCGGTCAAACTCATCCTTGATTTCCGCCTCCCGTCCGGCATACAGGTCCGCCAAGCGAATTCCGCCGCCGCTCGATTCTAGATACCGAATTCCCAGCCGGGCCAATTCCTCGGTTAATCGCCGCAATCCTTCCTCATCCTGAACCCCGGCGCTGACGCCGGCAAGAAAAGTTTGAGCCGCGGCTCCTTGACGGAGGCCGGCTATGGGCCCGGCCAATCCGAAACGTATCCAGTCACGCCTGTTCCACATCGGCACTCCATTGTGTCTCAGTCCGAGCCGGCTCTTCAAGAAGAGCATGGCAAGGCCTGGGGGAAACTTCAGTTTCCGCGAGGCTTCAATCTCGCATTCTAGAGAACACCCGCAAACCCGGGCGAGGCCGGTTTTCTTGATGCAAGCATGAAACCTCTAACCGAGCCACGACCAAACGGTTTCTCGGGATCCTCTCGTCCTCAAAACTGGAACCGCGTCACCGCTCGCCACTGAGGTTTAGCGACGCATGAGGGCGGTATCAACGAGGGCGGTCCAAATCAAATGAGCTGTAGGAGTACTCGAAGTCGATGGCTCCGGGAATGGAAATGCGGGTGAGTTGGTGGAGAGAGTTGAAGGTGCGGGTTTCGACACCGGCGGGGGTGGTGAGCTGTGTCATCTGTCCGGCGGCGTTGTAGGAGATGGCGGAGACCCAGGCGGTTTGGGTGGCCTGGTGCGTCATGCCGGAAGGGCGGTGCATCGCGTCGTAGGAATAAGTGAAGGTTTGGCCGGGGAGCGGGTTGTAGGCAGAGTCGTGACTGGCGGGATAGGTCATCGCGGTGCGCGCCCCTTCATTCAATGTCGTACTACTGACTCCATCTTCGATGGGTAGTCAGTGGGTCCTATGGGAGATCGGCGCCACTTGGGCCCTTGGAAAACCTGTGATCCCGATAGTCACGAGACCTGAGGTTCTGGATTCTCTCCCCGTTTCACTGAAAGCTGTCCAAACTCTCGTCATCCACCCGGAAGAACTTGGATCAGATGCAGGGACGCCAGAGAATCGCCGAAGAAATCGACAACGCGATCTCTCGATTGCACGCTCACTCCGCGGGCCTAAGCTCACTTCGCCCGCCACTTCTCAAACCACGCCAGCAGGTACTGCTGCTGCGCCAACTGGTGTGACGGACGCCGCCAGCCGTGAAACTCATCCGGCATCCGCACCAGCAGTGTCTCTTTCTTCAGCATCTTCAGCGCCCGGTAGTACTCTTCGCTCTGCGCCATTGGTGTCCGCAGGTCCGCTTCGCCCGTCATCACCATCGTGGGTGTCGTCACGTTCGCCACATAGTGCAGCGGCGAGCGCACCGCGTACTCCATCGGATCCTCCCACGGGTACTTCTTAAACTGGTCGTACCACATGATCCCGTCGGTGGTCCCGACAAAGGAGTGCCAGTTGATCACCGGCCGCATCGACACCGCCGCGCGGAAACGGTTCGTATGGCCTACGATCCACGCCGTCAGCACGCCGCCGCCGCTGCCGCCGCACACGAACAGGTTCTTCTCGTCCACCCAACCCTTCGCAATCGCCGCGTCCACGCCCGCCATCAGATCGTCGTAGTCTTTTCCCGGATAGGAATACTGAATCCCGTTCACGAAATCCTGTCCGTAGCCCGTGCTCCCGCGCGGGTTCATGTACAGCACGCCGTAGCCCTTCGCCGCGAAGTTCTGCCAGGCCCAGTTGAAGCCAACGGTGTAAGCCGACCATGGCCCGCCGTGAATATAGAGCACCAGCGGGTACTTCTTGCCATTCTCCAGCTCGGCCGGCTGTACCAGCCAGCCCTGCACCTTCAGCCCATCCTTGCTCGTCACCCAGAGTGTCTCCACCTCGCCCAGCTTCCGGCCCTCCAGCACATCGCTGTTCACATCCACCAACTCTTTCCAGCCGTTCGGACGCTTCAAATCACTCACCACCAGCACGCCCGGCTGATGATAGCTGGTCTTCACGGCCGCCGCGTAGCCGTTTCTGGAAATCGACACGCTCGTCAGCACGTGATTGCCTTCGGTCACCTTCTTCGGCTTCCCGTCCAGGCTCAGCGAATAGAGGTTCGTCGTCCCGTTCTCATTCATCAGGTAGGTCACGCCGGAGCCGTCCGCCGCCCAATCGACATCACCCGGGGAATCCGGCAGATTGCGGGCCCACGTCTTCTTTCCGCCGCCGTCGGCCGCCATCAGATAGATGCTCGACAGGTGCCGCGTGTACTTCTTATCGTCGTAGCCTGTGTAGGCGATCCACTTGCCGTCCGGCGACACGCGCGGATTCCCGTCGGGCCCTTTGCGCTCCGTCAGCGTCCTGATCGCCCCGTTCGTCAGATCGATCGCATAGATCTCGCTGTCGTTCCGGAGATACTCCGCCTCCGGCTTCCGGATCCCGCTCACATACAGCATCTTTGAATCCTGAGACCATGCCGGCGAGCCGTGATTGTAGTTGCCCTCGGTCACCTGCTTCGGCGTCCCGCCCACCACCGCATCCACCGTAAACACGTGCCGGTAGCCCTTCGGCACCGGGCCCACGCCGTCCGCCGCCCAACTCGGCCGGTCAATCACGACGGCCGGCCGCGCCCATTCGGCGCCGCGCGGCTTGTTGGGAAGTTTGATCTCCAGCGCCGGCTTCTCATCGGGCAGGGTCATCGTGAAGGCGATGCGCTTGGAATCGGGCGACCACTCGATCCCGTCCACGCGCCGGCTCAGATGCGTGAGCTGCGCCACTTCCTTGGTGTCCACCCACATCACGTGCAGCTGCGATGTCCCGTCGCGGTCCGAGAGAAAGGCGATCCGCTTGCCGTCCGGCGACCAGACCGGCGAGGTGTCGCGCCAGTTGCCATTGGTCAGCTCGCGTAGCCGCGTCCCCTCACGGTCGATCATCCACAGGTTCGATCTCGTTTGGTCCTTCATCTGATCCGCGTAGCTTCGCGAGAAAACGATCAACGAGCCGTCGGGCGAGATCGCCGGGTTCGACACCGACTCCATATCGAAGAACGTTTCGGTGTCGAGCAGCTTGGCCTTCTCCGCCGCCGAAGCGAGCAGACAGCACACCAGTAATAAGCGCAGTTTCATCTTCCAACCTCCCTGGGTAAACTCAGCTATTATCGCGCATGCTCACCCAGTAGTACAGGCTTCCGGCCGCGCCTACCGCCGCCGCCGCCCAGAAGTTCGCCCGCGGACTTACCGCCCACAGCAGCCCCCCAACCAGCGCCCCCATGCTCACCGCCAGATCCCGTATCAAGTAATAAGCGCCCACCACCGCGCCCCGCTCCTCCGGCCTTGCGTAGCTCACGATAAGCGCCTTCCGCGACGGATCACCGAACTCCTTCAACCCACGGATCACAAACGCCACCGCCAGCATCGCCACGCTCCCGCTGAATGCCAGCGCCACGGGAAACAGCGTGAAAAACCCGAACGTCGCCAGCACGAACGGCTTCTTGTCGCCCTGGTCAGCCCAGTGCGACACCGGAATGTAGCAGAGCATCGCCACCGCCATCTCCAGCGCCGTCAGCATCCCCACCTCCGCCGCGCTCGCCTGCACCTCGTTCATCGCATAGATCACAATCCATGCCGCCGGTATCCGCTCGCAGAACCGCACCAGAATATCGCTTACCAGCAGCGACCGCAGCCTTGCGTCAAACCCGCGCACCACTCTCCAGAACTCCGGCCGCCCTTGGTTGCGCACTTCCCCGGTCGCATCAATTCTGCTCTCCAGCGCCAGCGCCCCCGCCGACAGCACCAGGCACACCGCCAGTCCGATCCGCGTCCCCTCCACCACGCCATACGCATCCAGCAGCATTCCTCCCACCACCGGCCCGACGATGATTGGCGCACGCTTCACCAGCGACTGTACCCCGATCCCCATCACCAGCTTGTTGGAAGGCAGGTTCGCCGCGACGAGCGAGAACATCGCCGGCAACGACAGGTTCGCCCATGCCGTGAACAGGAACATCGCCGCCAGCGCCGCTTCCCACCGTGGCCACGCCAGCATCAGCGCGTAGCCTGCCATCGACACCAGGCTGAAACTCACGAACGCCCGCCGGTGGCCCCAACGGTCGCTCACGACGCCGCCCGGATACGCATAGAGCGCCGCGAGCGCGGTCATCATCCCGTCGTAGAATGCGATCGCGAAGGTCCCGGCGCCCAGCACCTCCAGGTACTTCGGCACGAACCGCATCCATAGTTCCTCGCCTGCGCCCACCATCACGATGGCCGCCAGCAGCAGCACTACGTTCCGCCGCAGTCCGAGATATTCGGCAATCACTCCATGAGAGATCTTACCTCGGCACCGTCACCGGAGCCTTCAACGCAAAACTCACCAGCGACTCGCCGGAGATCACCGCCGGTTCACCATGCGTTGCCAACACCACCCCCGTGCCTGCTCCGGCGCCCGCCGCCGCGCCGATCGCCGCCCCTTTCCCCCCTCCGGCAATCGCACCAGCCACAGCCCCGACGCCGCTGCCGATACCCACTTTCGCGGCATCCTTCTTCTTAGTAGTAGGCGCGTAGCGCGTAAACACCTCCGTCTGCAGCTCCACCTGTTTGCCGTCCGGCAGCCTTGAGCTCGTCAGGCGGATCGCCAGTTGCGCCACGCCCCTCACCCGCCCGCCCGGGTCAGACTCGACAACCTTCCCCGTCACCTCGGCTGCCTTCCCTAAACCATGTAATCTTTTCCACCTCCGCCGTGTCGTTGTTTCCACGGAACATTCCCGAACCCTTCAGCGTTATACTTTGCAAGGAGGTGTGGGGAAACCACCATGGCCCTAAAAGACTTCATCAAAAAGCAATTCATCGACGTCATCCACTGGACGGAGCCCGAGGAGGGCATTCTGTCCTGGCGCTACCCGATGCGCGACATGGAAATCCAGAACGGCGCACAGCTTACCGTCCGCGAGTCTCAGATGGCCGTCTTCGTCAATGAAGGCCGGTGCGCCGATGTCTTCAACCCCGGCCTATACAAGCTGACTACCCAGACGCTGCCTCTGCTCACCAACCTGTTGAACTGGGACAAGCTCTTCGACTCGCCCTTCAAGAGCGACGTCTACTTCATGAGCACCCGCCTACAGGTCAACCAGAAGTGGGGCACACAGCAACCCATCACCATCCGCGACAAGGAATTCGGCGCCGTGCGCCTGCGCGCCTTCGGCATCTACTCCTGGCGCATCTCCGATCCACGCACCTTCCACTCAAAAGTCAGCGGTACGGTGGAAACCTACCGCGTCGCCGACATTGAAGGCCAGCTCCGCCACACCATCACCGGCCGCATGGCCGACACCTTCGGCGAGAGCGGCGTCCCCTTCCTCGACATGGCCGCCAACCAGATCGAGCTGGGCCAGAAGATCGCCGAATTCCTCCGCCCCTCCTTCACCGACCTCGGACTTCAGCTCGACAGCTTCGTCGTCGAGAACCTCTCGCTGCCGGAAGAGCTGCAAAAGCGGCTTGATGAACGCATCGGCATGACGATGGTCGGCGACATGGGCAGGTACACCCAGTTCCAGGTCGCGCAGGCGGTTCCCATCGCCGCCGCCAATGAAGGCGCCGGCGGCACGGCGGGACTGGGAGCCGGACTCGGCGCGGGCCTCGTTATGGCGCAGCAGATGATGGGCTCCATGCAGCAGGCGCAACCTGGGGGAGCCGGGGCAACCGGCGAGACCAAGTTCTGCGTCGAATGCGGCAAGTCCATCATCAAGGCCGCCAAATTCTGTCCGGAGTGTGGTAAACCTCAAGCCTGACGATGCCCGGCGTCGAATGGATCGTAGAGGCTTTCGAGTGTAACCCCGCGGCGCTGGCCGACCCCGGCCGGCTCCGCGCCCTGCTCGACCGCCTGGTCGCCGACCTCCCGCTGCACCCGGTCGGCGATCCGCTCTGGCACCAGTTCCCCGGCGCAGGCGGTATTACCGGGCTTTGTCTGCTGGCCGAATCGCACTTTGCCTGCCACAGCTTTCCCGAGCACCGCTCGCTCACCATCAATTTGTTCTGCTGCAAGCCGCGCCCGGAATGGGATTTCCGCTCCTACCTCGCACGCGAGTTCGGCGCGGCCCATGTCCGCGTACGGCGCCTCGACCGTCCCTACACCGCAACGCTGGAGGCAACGGGAACATGAGCCGCCGCTCCGGAGCCTGCCCGCAATGCGGCGCCACGATCAACTTCAAGTTTTCGAGCGCCGTGCAGACCATCTGCGAATACTGCCGCTCGATCCTGGTCCGCCACGACGTGGATCTGGAAAAGGTCGGCGTTGCCGCGGACCTGCCGCCGGACGTCTCGCCTATCCAACTCGGCACTGAAGGCATCTTCGGCAACAAGGCATTCTGGGTCGCCGGCCGCATCGCCTATCAGTACGATCTCGGCGGCTGGAACGAATGGCACATCGTCTTTAACGACGGTGAGAGCGGCTGGCTCTCCGACGCCCAGGCCGACTACGCCATCAGCTTCCCTTTTGCTCCGCCTGCTCCGCTGCCGGCTTGTTCTGAACTCATTCCAGGCCGGCCCTTCCAGTTCGACAACACGCGCTTTGAGGTCACAACGCTGACCAAGGCCTTCTACTCCGGCGTCGAAGGCGAGCTTCCCTTCGAGTACTGGGACAAGGAAGAGGTCCTGTTCGCCGACCTGCGTTCGGCTTCCTCCCGCTTCGGCACCATCGACTACAGCGAAGAGCCTCCGCTTCTCTTCCTCGGCCAGGCCGTTGAGTTCGACTCGCTGCGTCTCAAGAACCTGAAGGAGTTCGAGGGCTGGTAAATGAGCACACCGGTCAAGGCGAAAGCCCTGAACTGTCCAAACTGCGGCGGCACCGTGCAGCTCCGCGGCCTTGGCCAGGCGCTTAGCGCCGTCTGCATACAGTGCCTCTCCATCATCGACACCAGCTCCGCCGAGCTCCGCATCATTCAACAGTTCAAGGTCAAGGAACGTGTCGCGCCGCTCATCCCGCTCGGCACGCGCGGCAAGCTGCACGGCGCCGACTATGAAGCCATCGGCTTCCAGACGCGCCAGATCATGGTCGAAGGCACCGCCTACGAGTGGCGCGAGTATGTGCTCTTTAATCCTTATAAGGGCTTCCGCTACTTGAGCGAGTACGACGGCCATTGGAACGACATCAAGCCGCTCACCGGCCTGCCGGAGCGCGTTTCCCATCAAGGCAAGCCCGCCGCTACATGGCTTGGCAAGACCTACCGCCACTTCCAGAACGCCGACGCGGAAACCACCTACGTGATGGGCGAGTTCCCTTGGAAGGTCATGGTCGGCGAACGGGCGATCACCGATGACTATGTCGCCCCGCCCGACATGCTCAGCTCGGAGAAAACGGGTTCGGAAGTCAACTGGTCCCACGGCGTCTACATGGCCGGCGAGCAGGTGCGCGCCGCCTTCTCGCTGCCCAATCCGCTCCCGCCCTCGCGTGGCGTCTTCGCCAACCAGCCGTCGCCGCACGCGGGAAAGCCGGGCTCCGCTTGGCGCACCGCCGTTCTGCTCTGGGCCGCCCTCGCCATGGTGATGTTCGGCAGTTCGCTGCTGATGGGCCAGAAGGAAGTCTTCAAGCAGATGTTCACCTTCACGCAGGGCTCGCGCGGAGAACCTTCACTGGTCACAGGCGCCTTTGACCTCGACGGCCGCGAAACCAACGTAGAACTCTCTGTCCGCACCGACCTCGACAACCGCTGGGCCTATTTCAACTTCGCCCTCATCAACGAAAAGACCGGGCAAGCCTACGACTTCGGCCGCGAGGTCAGCTACTACCGCGGCCGCGACTCCGACGGCGACTGGACGGAAGGCAGCTCCGGTGACACCGTGCTGATTCCGTCAGTTCCGGCCGGCCGGTACTACCTGCGCGTCGAGCCGGAAATGGACCCTTCGCGGCCCGGCCAGTCCATGCGCTACTCGCTCACCTTGCGCCGCGACGTGCCCTGGAATCTCCCTTTCTTTGTTGCCTTCATTCTGATCGCGATTCCGGCCATTCTCATCACCCTGCGCTCGGCCGGCTTTGAATCCCGCCGCTGGGCCGAATCCGACTACGCGCCCAGCTCCAGCGGCGACGACGAGGACGACGACGAATGATCAAGCATCCCCTCTTCATGGCCTACGGCCTGCTCACCATTCTCCTCTCCGGCTACACGCAGTACCGCGGCTGGGGCAACATCTCCACCAATGAACTGCGGAACGTCCCCAAGACCATCCGCGACAACCCGGGCTCCTACCGTTCCCACTACGGTTACATCCCACGCTACGCAGGAGGCAAATAAGCCATGGCCGAATTCCAAGTCGTTTACCTCATTAACGCGCTGGTCTTTTCCTTGATGGGCATCGTCATCTTCGTCGTCGCTTTCAAGGTGATCGACAAGGCGACGCCGTTCCAGCTCTGGAAAGAGATCATCGAGGAGCACAACACTGCCCTCGCCATCCTGTTGGGCGCCATGTCCATCGGCCTATGCCTGATCATCGCCGCCGCCGTCCACTAACTTGACCGCTGTACTCTTTCTCTCGGTCTTCCTGATCGCCGCTTGCGGGCTCATCTATGAGTTGATCGCCGGCACGCTGGCCAGCTACCTGCTCGGCGACTCCGTGCTCCAGTTCTCCACCGTCATCGGCAGCTACCTGTTCGCCATGGGCATCGGCAGCTACCTCTCGCGTTTCCTGCACAAGGGCCTCGTGGCGCGCTTCGTGCAGATCGAGCTTCTGGTCGGGTTGATCGGCGGCTTCTCCTCCACGCTCCTGTTCCTCGCCTTCTCCTACACCGAGAGCTTTCGGTTCATCCTCTACTCGCTCGTGCTGATCATCGGCATCCTCGTCGGTCTGGAAATCCCTCTGCTAATGCGCATTCTCAAGGAGCGCTTCCAGTTCCACGACCTGGTCGCCAACATCCTCACCTTCGACTATCTCGGCGCGCTCGGCGCATCGCTGCTGTTCCCGTTGTTGCTGGTCCCGCGACTCGGCCTGGTCCGCTCGGCCATCCTGTTCGGAATGCTGAACGCCGGCGTCGCGCTTTGGTCCACCTGGATCTTCAAGTCGCACATCGCGCGGCCGCTGCCGATGCGCGCCGCCTGCTTCCTCGGGCTTGCCGCCCTTGCCGGCGGAATGTTCCGCGCCGAACAGATCACGACTCTTGCCGAGCAGACACTCTACGCCGATGAAGTCATTCTGGCCCGCTCCACGCGCTACCAGCGCATCGTGCTCACCCGCTTCAAGGACGACGTCCGCCTTTTTCTTAACTCGCATTTGCAGTTCTCCTCGCGCGATGAGTACCGCTACCATGAAGCGTTAGTCCATCCCGGCCTCGCCGCGCGGCCCAGCGCCCGCCGTGTTCTGATCCTTGGCGGCGGCGACGGGTTGGCCGCCCGCGAGATCCTACGCTATCCCGGCGTCGAGTCCATCACCCTGGTTGATCTCGACCCTGAGATGACCGGGCTCTTCTCCACCCACCCCCTGCTCACCGGCATCAATCAAAACGCCCTCAACTCACCCCGCTTGAAGATCGTCAACGCCGACGCCTTCGTCTGGCTGGATGAGACGCAGGACGAGTTCGACTTCACCGTCATCGACCTGCCCGACCCCACCAACTTCTCCTTAGGCAAGCTCTACACCACCGCCTTCTACCGCCTGCTCTCGCGCCACCTCACTCCCGGCGGCCTGATCGCCGTGCAGAGTACCTCGCCGCTATTCGCCCGCCAGTCCTTCTGGTGCGTAGTGGAAACCATCCGCCACTCCGGCTGGCGTCCGTATCCTTATCATGTCTACGTTCCCTCCTTCGGGGAATGGGGTTTCGTGCTGGCCTCCCACGGCAACTCGGCCTACGAGCCGCCGATGCAGCTCCCCTCCGGGCTACGCTTTCTGACCGCCGCCAATATCGCGCAACTCTTCCACTTCCCCAAGGACATGGAGCCCGTCGACGCCGAACCCAACCGCCTCAACAACCAGGTCCTGGTCCGCTACTACGAACACGAGTGGAGCCAGATTACGCGGTAACTTCCCGTGCTACCCTGACGGGTATGGATATCCAGAAGACCATGGAGTTCATCCTCGAACAGCAGGCGGCGATGACCGCCCGTCAAGCTGAGCGCGGAGAACGCATGGCTGAGCATGACAAGCGCATGCTCAAGATCGACAAGCGAATTGATGCCACCACGAAGCTGATTCAGACGGGGATGAGAATGCTGGTCAAGACGGACGAAAGGCTAAAGGCCTTGGCTGACGCTCAATTGCGTGCCGAGCAACGCTCCGCTGAAATCGACGCCCGCCTCGACCGTCTCATCCAAGCTTTGTCCCGTGGCAGCAACGGCCACAAGAAGAACTAGTAACTCACAAGCTGCGCACGAGGAACAGCGGCGTCGTGGCCTGTTCGGCAGGCACGTTGATGCCGGTGTGCGTGGACAATTCGTCGATGAAGGCTTTGATCGCCTGCTCCTTGCCTGCCGGATTGCCGCGGGCCGCGGCATCGCGCGCGAGCTGTCGTTGATGGAGAAGGAAACCGCGCGCCTTGCCCGCGGGCACGTGTGTCCGCACGCTGGTTTCGGCGAAGTTGAAGGTAAACGGCGGAGGAGGATTCGGAATGGTCAGATTCATCCTCACGCCCGGAATGGCCAGCCAGTTTTCGTTATTCACGCCCAGCTGCATGATCTTCTGCGCGCTGGTCAGAATGGGACTAAAAATCGGAGCGTCACGATGGTCGGCCTGATTCTGAACGGTCTTTTCATCACTCATTGGCACGTCGGTAAAGATCGTGGCCAGAGAGTATCCGGTCGGCCCCGATAGTTTGCTGAAGTAGTTATTCACAGGGCTGGTGATTGCCGAGGAGGGTCTGGCGAAATCGGTCTGGATGCTCCTGTGGAAGCTATCCTGCTCGAGGAACGGCAGAAGGTGGTAAAAGTGGTTTACGGTCCGGGCTGCCTCCGCCATGAGGCTGTCGAACATCCTCTTGCGCCCTTCATCGGCCAGAGGAGTGGGGAAGAAACTGATGTTGGCGGCGAGCGAACCTTGGGATGTGTTCATCAGTACCCTCCGTGACTGTTGTTACGGAAGTCTACTGGATTTGGATTTCGAGATGCAACCTTTTAGCAGATGTGGGCGCCGATCGCTTCCGTACAAACGGATGAAAGGGACTGGCTGGCAGAACTGGGGCTGGCGCGGCGTTGACGGCAAGCTCTCAACGCGCGTCAGGCTGCTGCTTCCGAGCCCACTGGAGGAAAGGCCGGATGAGCTGCAATTCCGCGTCGGAATATGCGCGCGTCTCCGCGGCGTGATCCCATCGGCTGGCCGCGTCGGTTTGCAAATCGGCGCCCGCAACGGTCCGCAGAACCGGGAGCCTGGAACCAAGATCCCACAACCTGGTCACACTCCCGGGTTCCAGCACGAGTGCAGGAAACGTCTCTGCGCCGATCCGCGCTGTCACCACGCCTTTGCCGGAGCCGCCCCGCAGGTTCCAGGAGGCGGACCGGCTCAAGTCGGGGCCGACTTTCGATCCCCAGCCATCCACCTCATGACAGCGGCCGCAGCCGTTCATCCGGGCGGCGTCGAAGAACAGGTTGCGTGACCGCTCGAGTTCCGGCGTAAGCTGGGTTCTCGAGGAGATGCCCCATTCATTCTTCCTAGGACCGGCTCCCGCAAATGTCATCACGTATCGGGTGACCGCTTCGATCTCCTCTGCCGTGAGGTCTCTGTCGAAACCCGGCATTCCCTTCGCCGGCAGGCCGCCGGAGACAATGGAAAACACCGCCGAGGAATTGTAGGTATGCCCAATCAGTTTTGGAGCCCTGCCTGCGCTGCCCGCCTGACCATGACAGTAGGGCACGGCGCAACGGGCACGGAACAATGCCGCACCATCCTGGGCGATGGCTGCCGCGGTGACGGCAAATAGCACAAAGCTCTTCATTGACCCACCTCCGGGAGCGCAAACACCATCAGCGCCGAGCCGGCTCGCGGCGCCGGCGCATCCGGGAATATGCTGAGATGGAACATTCCCAAAAACGACCCCCACCCCAACGGGGTCGCCACATATTGCCTGCCATTCACGGCGTAGGTAATCGCGCCTCCCCTGTGCCCGCCTCCGGTTTGAAAGCTCCAGAGTTTCTTGCCGTCGCGTGCGTCCAGCGCGAAGAAGTTCCCTTCGGGGTCGCCGGTAAACAGCAGGTCTCCGGCGGTGGCCAGCAGTGATGCCATAAACCATGTCTTGCCGGGCAGGCTCCATTTCCTGGACCCGGTCAAGGGATCAAACGCAGCAAGGTAGCCTTCGATTTTGCCGTCGGGTGGAGGTTTGATGATCCAACTGCCGCCAATGTATATTTGGCCTTCCTGCGGTTCCTGCTCGCGCGCCATCAAGTCATTACATGCCTCCACTACCGGCAAGTACAGGAGCCCGGTCCGCGGCGACCATGCGGATTCGTTCCAGCTTTTGCCACCCATCGCGCTCGGGCACACGAACAGCCCTTTCCCGATTTCGGGGTCCCGCCGCCCCACCAGTTTTCCGCCTTCGGTGATGCCGGCCACCCAATTGCTGTGTTTCACAAACTGCCAGGCTTTGATGAACTCGCCGTTGGAACGGTCCAGCAACCAGGTGTAGCCCGCCTTGGTGGAATGAAAAAGCAACTTACGCATCTTTCCCGCGACCGGCAGATCGGCCAGGACCAGCTCGTAGACGGAATCGTAATCCCATACGTCGTGCGGAACCTCCTGGTAGTGCCAGACAAGCTTGCCGGTGTCCGGATTCAGCGCCACCACACTGGCCGTGTACAAGTTGTCGCCGCGCCGGTTTTTTGACAGAATGTCGCCCGCCGCATTCCCGACGCCCCAATAGAGCAGATTCAGTTCCGCGTCATAGGAGCCGGTCATCCAGGTGGAGCCTCCTCCATGACGCCAACTGTCTCCGGGCCACGTTTCGTGACCGTTCTCCTCGGGACCGGGAATCGTGTAGAAGCGCCAGTGGAACCGGCCTGTCCGAATGTTCAGCGCCGTCAGGTAGCCGCGGTGCGCCGAGTCGCCGCCGGTCACGCCGAACACCGCCACGTCCTTTACCGCCAAGGGAGCGCCGGTGATATTGCAGCCGCACTGGCGGGTATCTTCCATGTTGACCCGCCACTTCTCCTTCCCGGTTTGCGCGTCGATACCGACGGCGTGGTTGTCGGCGGTGCCGAGCAGCACCATCCCTTGCGACACGGCCACGCCGCGGTTCTGCTTTCCATAGACAGCGGTGTTCTCGGGAGCATATCGATACTCCCAGATGAGGCGCCCGTCGGCTGCATTCAGCGCGATCACCCAGCCTTGCGAAGTCGACACATACATCACGCCGCGCTGCACAATCGGTGTTGCCTGCAAGCCGTGTTCGATATCACCGGTCTGGAATGACCATGCGGGCGTGAGCCGCCCTACGTTGCTTGTATGGATCTGGGCGAGGCTGCTATAGCGCCATGCCGCATAGTTTCCGCCATGCGTACCCCAGTCGGCCTGCGCCAACAGATTGGCGACAACAACAAAAAGACACGACCATGTTCTCATTGGCGTAATTCTATCACTAACAGATATGGGCGCCGATGGATTCCGTGTACACGGCGTACAGGGACTGGCTTCCGGTCATGAACAGGCGGTTGCGCTTGGTTCCGCCGAAGCAGACGTTGGAGCAGATCTCGGGGAGCTTGATGAGGCCGATGCGCACGCCGTCGGGCGAGAAGATGTGCACACCGTCGTAGCCGTCGCCGACCCAGCCGGCGCTGGCCCAGACGTTGCCATCGGTGTCGGCGCGGATGCCGTCGGCGAAGCCGGCGCCGACGCCAGGGAGTTCCATCGACACAAACTGGCGGCCCTTCACGAGCTTGTTATCGGCGACATCCCAGACCTTGATGTTGCGCGGCGCTTGCGGGTAATGCGAGGCGCCGGTGTCGGCAATGTACAGTTTCTTATAGTCGGGTGAGAAGCAGAGACCGTTGGGTTTGAAGATCTCGTCGGTGACTTTGTCGAGCTTGCCGGTTTTCGGATCGAGACGATAGACCGCCTCCTTGATCACTAACTCGCCCTTGTTGCCTTCATAATGCATCAGGCTGCCGTAGCCGGGATCGGTGAACCAGATGCCACCGTCGGGATGAACCACGGCGTCGTTAGGAGCATTGAGCGGCTTGCCCTCGAACTTGTCGGCCAGCGCGGTGATCTTGCCGTTGTACTCGTAGCGGACGACGCGCCGGTTGCCGTGTTCGCAGGCGATCTGGCGGCCCTCCCAATCAAACGTGTTGCCGTTGCTGTTGCCGGCCGGGCTGCGGAAGACGCTGACGTGGCCATCCTCCTCCAGCCACCGGAGTTGCACGTTGTTGGGAATGTCGCTCCAGAGCAGATAGCGGCCGACGCCGTTCCATGCCGGACCTTCGGCCCACAGGGTGCCGGTGTGCAGGCGCTGGATGGGCGTGTTGCCCAGCTTGTACTTGTTGAAGCGCGGGTCGAGGGCGACGATGTCGGGGTCGGGGTAACGGACGGGCTCCTTGCCGGTCCAGTCGCGCTTGGATTGGGCGAAGGCGGCGGCGAGGGAAGCGGCGCCGGCAAGGAATCCTCTGCGGTGCATCTTGGTCATGGTCTTTTTAAGCTACAACGCGGGGGCAGGGTTTGTCTGCACGCAGCTGGCAACCGGATTGCACGACGGAAGCCGCGAAGGGTGACGCATGCACGCAAGCTGGTTGCACGGAGAGCGGAGAAGCAGGCCATGTTCGCTGTTGGGAAGGGAATGGCTGAGTGTTGAAGAATACAACAGGCTGCCCGTGCAGATAGCGGCGTGGGTGAGTTGCCGCAACGTCGCGAAACACCGCACTCACCTCACGACGATTTTCGTTCCAAGGAGCTTCATAATGCACATTCGAAGGAGCGCATTTCTACTTACCATTTTTCTGCTACTGTTCAGCGCAGCCGCCTGGTCTGCCGACCAGAAGCCATTTCGTAACGACGGGATCATTCAGCAAGTGGTGCAAAGGATGGCCGAGGCATCGGTGAACGGCAACGTCGTGCAGAATGCTTTTGTAGGAACTGACGCGTGTCTGGCCTGTCATCCCGGCTACCAGGACTTCAAGCGCACGGCGCACCACACAGGCCTGAAGATGGTCCGGGACGACCGCTTTTCCCTCAAAGTGATGGATGGCATCATCGCCGACTACGACCGCAACGGGGTGGATGACTTCAAGCAGGGCCTGGACTTCAACAAGATCAACAGCGCCTTTGACCGGTTCAAGCCGAACGCACCGATACTCGCTTACAAGGTTGGGTCAGGTTACTCTGTCACGATTGCCGGCGTGGAATACCCGGTGGTTTTCACCCACGGCGGCACGGGACTGGCCAAGCAGCGCTACGCGGTGAGGTTCCCGGTGACGGACCGGCCATCGGGCTGGAGCGCCGACTACTACTATCTGCCGATCCAGTACAACGACAAGTCGGGCACGTGGGTGACGTATTCCACGGGCAACTGGTACAACGCCGACAACACGCCCAAGATTCGCGGGCCGGTCACTTCGCGCGTGGCGGGATCGACGGGGATCTCCTTCTACGGGGGCTGTTCGGGCTGCCATGGCAGCGCGGTGAAGACGACACGGGATGCGCTGGGGGAATGGATCAGCACGGCGCAATCTCCGGTCTACACACCGCCCGGCGAGCCGCACTACCTGGATCTGGATGGCAACGGGTGGCCGGAATCGTTCAACGTGGGATGCGAGCGGTGCCACGGCCCCGGCGCGCGTCATATCGTGAATCTGCGGGATCCGAAAGAAGTGATCCAGCCGGCACGGGACTTTACGCCGCGGCAGATCAACGCGCTGTGTGGATCCTGCCATACACGCGGCACCTCCTCGGCCGGCAGCTTCGGTTATCCCTACGATGAGGCGCGCGGGGAAGATTACTCGACGCACCTCGGCAAGGATGTGGATTCCACGTTCTGGCGGCCGAACCCGACGCGCTGGCCGGACCGCAAGACCCCCAACGCGCACCGGCAGCAGTTCAACGAGATGAGCACATCGGGGAAAGGTCCGGGCGATTCACCGAAGGCCATCTGTTCGCAGTGCCATGATCCGCACCGCACCAGCGGGCGCGGCCAGCTACGGCAAGCGATGATGGTCACCGGCTCCGGAGGCGCATCGTTGCAGTTGAACGTGAAGGTGGAAGACAACACGCTGTGCCTGGCTTGCCATGCCGGGAAGGGTTCGTTTGCCGCGTTGCGGCCCGAGGAGCTTACCGATCCGCAGCGCAACGCCTCCGTCATCGCCAATGTGGTGACGCAACACACGCGGCATCCGTACCGTCCGGAGGGCTTCATGGGGCTGAGCCGCTGCACGGAATGCCACATGGCCAAGACGACGACCAACGGCGATCCCTACGATGTCAGCTCGCACACCTTCGAGGCGATTTCGCCGCAGAAGACGCTGGACTTCCAGGCGCAGGGCGGCATGCCGAACTCCTGCGCTGCTCGTTGCCATCGGCCGCTTGCGCCTTTCTTCGGGCTGCCCGCCGATTCGAGCCTCACGAACTGGGCCGAAACCAGCGACAAACTGCTGGCGGAATGGCTGGCCCGTTACCATGGCCCGAATGGCATCTGGTGGAAGACCAATCCGTAGGGCGCAAGGTCCTGTTCGCGCGCTAAGATAGCAGGCAAGCGGAGGGAACCCATTGCCTAGGCGCGCCATTACACCGCTGGAACTCACCGAATTCCCGCCGGAATCGGTGACGATTCTGGAGCGCTGGCTGTGTCTGGCTTGCATCCTGGATGTCTACACACGCCACTTGAAACTGAGCGCGAGAACGGCGCGCAGCGAGATTAAGAAATACACCCCAACCATAGAGGAGATTCATCCGCACCAGCTGAGCCGTCCTTTCTTTGAGCCGGAGAGGCCGAAGGATCGGTGTCCGCATTGCGGCTCGGCGGCAAAATGGCATGCGCGGCTGTGTATCTACCGGATTGAAAGCGGCAAGGCTAGCGATGGGCGACGCCGCGAACTGGTCAAGTCGCTGACCGATTCCTTCGCCGTGGTGGATGAGAAAACGACGCGGCGGCATGCCTTCTATGAGTGGTTGGAGAAGTTGAGCGCCGAGCTTGACTTCGACGCACCGGGCTGGCTGATGGAAGCTTCGATGCACTACCTGGGACGGAAGGAGCCGAAGGTGGACTGAGCGGGGCAGTTCGCGGGACTACAGGCGATACGGCGGTCACGGCGGCTGGAGGAGGGCTGGGAGGTGGAGCTTGGGCGGCTCTATCTCAATCCGGTGTTGTTTGATGAGCTGCTGTTGGTGCAGTATCTGTTGAGCCGGTCGCATAAGTCCGGCGGGCAGACGGTGGAGGGCCGTTACACGCTGGCCGAGCTATTCCACCGGTTGCGCAATTCCGGTTACCTGCGGTCGGTGGGCGTGACCGCGCACGGGCCGTCGGATGTTTTCGAGGAGCTGCTGGCCTACTTAAGCGGCGGAGAAACCACGGCGCGCTACTACTACATCGTCGACCGGCGGGATGTGCAGGCGAAGCGGGAGGCGTTGAAAGAAAAGTCGCCGCCGAAGCCGAAGAAGATCTGAGGGACTATTGGCGGTCGAAGACGAACTTGATGTCCACGCCATCCCAGCGGCCAGGGGTATTTTGGGTAGCGGAAAAGCCATAAGCCCCACATTCTAGTGGGGGTTAAGTAAAACACTGATTGGAAAGGGGTTGACAGGGATGTGCGAATGGGGCATACTGGGGGGCAGATAACAGGTATTAAGACATGAAATTCCTAAATAAGGCCGTCTCTCCTGATCTTGCCCTCGCCGCCGTCGGTTCCGGCCAGTCCGTTCATATCCACCCGGGGTGCGCCAATCCGGAACTGCTGGTTCAGGCGCTGCTGGCGCGCGCCCCTCAGTTGCGCGATGTCGAGCTGTTGCTCATGCTGACGCTCGGCGAGTCCGGCTATAACAGCACGGCCATGGATGGCATCTTCAGGGGCAATGCGTTTTTCATCGGCCCAAACATCCGCGCGGCGGTTCAGGAGGGACGCGCCGACTACACGCCGATCTTCCTGCATCAGATCGAGGATCTCTATCTTTCCGGCGCCAAGCCGGTTGACGTCGCGCTGGTTCACTGCAGCCCGCCCGATTCGCGCGGCTACGTGAGCCTGGGGGTGGGAGTGGACTGCACGCTGACGGCGGCCCGCTGCGCGCGCCATGTGATCGCGCAGGTGAACCCGCGGATGCCTCGCACTTGTGGAGAAACCCTTCTTCACCTCGACCAGATTCACTCGCTGGTGGAAGCCGATCACCCGCTGCCGGAGTTGGTCTCGGAGCGGGCCGATAGGGCTCAGGAGAGAATCGCTGCTCACGTGGCATCGCTGATTCCCGATGGCGCGACGCTGCAGCTTGGGATCGGCGCGATTCCTGACGCGGTGCTGAGCTGCCTGATCGATCGCAAGGATCTCGGGCTGCACACGGAAATGTTCTCCGACGGCGTAATGCCGCTGATCGAGAGGGGCGTGATGAACGGGGCGCGCAAGACGCTGCTGCCGAACAAGCTGGTGGCGGGGTTCGTGCTGGGGACGCGGCGGCTGTTCGACTTCATCGAGTGCAATCCGCTGTTTGAATTCCGTCCCATACGCTACGTGAACCACCCGTTCACCGTTGCGCAGAACGAGAACATGGTGGCGATCAACTCCGCCATCCAGGTGGATTTGACGGGGCAGGTTTGCGCGGATTCGATCGGGTTGAAGCCGTATTCAGGCTTCGGCGGGCAGGTGGATTTTATCCGCGGCGCGGCGCATTCGAAAGGCGGCAAGCCGGTAATCGCGCTGCCGTCGACGGCGCACGGCGGCAGAGTTTCGCGCATCGTACCGACGCTCGATGCCGGCGCAGGCGTAGTCACCTCGCGCGCCGATGTGCACTACGTGGTTACCGAGTACGGCGCCGCGTATCTACACGGCAAGACACTGCGGCAGAGGGCGTTGTCGTTGATTGAGATTGCCGACCCCAGGTTCCGGGATGAACTCTATGAGTTCGCCGTGCGCGCCCGTTATCTGGAGCCGCAGGAGGTGTGCTCATGAAGACCAGTGATTTGGGTTTTGTCGAGATCAGCCCGGACCTATGCAAGGGCTGCGGCCTTTGCCTGGAAGTCTGTGTGCCTCGGGTGCTCGAGTTGGCCGGGGGGCTGAACCGTTTCGGCTACCGTCCGGCCGTCTATTTGGGCCAGGGATGCAACGGCTGCGGGCTGTGCTTTTACGCGTGTCCGGAACCGGGGGCGATTCAGGTCTTCAAGCAGGATCGCCGCCGGGCGGCATGAAGGGAGGCTCGCCATGAGACAGCTTCTGAAGGGCAACGAAGCGATTGTGAAGGGCGCCCTTTTGGCAGGCTGCCGCGCCTTCTACGGCTATCCGATCACGCCGGCCAATGAAATCGCCGAAGCGGCCGCATACTATTTCCCACGCTGCGGCGGGACATTCCTTCAGGCGGAAAGCGAGGTGGCGGCCATCAACATGGTGTACGGCGCGGCCTCGGCCGGGGTGCTGACGATGACGGCTTCCTCGGGGCCGGGTATCAGCCTGATGAGCGAAGGGATCAGTTATCTAGCGGGGGCGGAACTGCCGTGCGTGATCGCCGATATCACGCGCGGCGGCCCCGGCTTGGGCAACATCGCGCCGGAACAAAGCGATTACTGGCAAGTGGTGAAGAACGGCGGCCATGGCAGCTATCGATCGCTTGTGCTGGCTCCGTCTTCGGTGCAGGAGATGGCCGATCTGACACGGCTCGCCTTTGCGCTGGCGGCGCGTTACCGCAATCCGGTGTTTGTAATGGCCGATGGCGTCATCGGACAGATGATGGAGCCGGTCCGCTTCGGTGAGCCCGCCGCAGTGCCGCCGCGACCGCAATGGGCGGTGGACGGTACCGCGGAAACCAGAAAGAACCTGGTCAGCTCGATCTTCCTGCAGCCGGATGAGTTGGAGGCGCACATCGGGAAGCTGGGGGCGAAGTACGCCGAAGCGTCGCGCCGGGAGACACGCTTGGAAAGCTACCGGACCGAGGATGCCGAGGTGGTGCTGACCGGCTACGGAATCGTGAGGCGTATTTTGCGGCACGTGGTGGATGAGTTGCGCGGGCAGGGCATCGCCGCGGGGCTGCTGCGCCCCATCACGCTGTTTCCGTTTCCGACGGAGGAGTTCGAGAGGCTGGCCAGGCGCGTGCCGCTGTTTGTTGCGGTGGAAATGAGCACCGGCCAGATGGTGGAGGACGTGCGGCTGGCAGTGAGCGGCCGCGCGGAGGTGAAGTTTTATGGCCGCTGCGGCGGCAATCTGCCGGACGCGGCCGGGATCGTGGAATTCGTGAAAACGCGCCTCGGCGCGATGGAGGCAAGCCATGCCTGACTATTCCCTGCTTCACGAACAGCCCGAGTGCTTCTACGAAGAGTTTGAGCGCAAGAGCGAATGGCAGCGGCAGACGCATTACTGCCCCGGGTGCGGCCACGGGATTGTGCACAAGCTGCTGGCCGAGGCGATTGACGAGCTTGGCATTCGCGACCGCGTGATACTGATCTCGCCGGTCGGCTGTTCGGTCTTCGCTTACTACTATTTCGATGTCGGCAATGTGCAGGCGGCGCACGGCCGGGCTCCGGCGGTTGCTACGGCGGTGAAGCGGGCGCACCCGGAGGCGATTGTCGTCAGCTATCAGGGCGACGGCGATTTGGCGGCGATCGGCGCGGCCGAGATTCTGCACTGCGCCAACCGGGGAGAGAACATCACGACGCTGTTCGTGAACAACGCCATTTACGGCATGACCGGCGGCCAGATGGCGCCGACGACGATGATCGGCCAGAAGTCGACGACAACGCCCGGCGGGCGCGATGTTCATCATGACGGCTACCCGATGAAGGTTTGCGAGCTGCTTTCGACGCTGGAGGGTCCTGCGTATCTGGAGCGGGTTTCCCTCGGCGGCATCAAGCAGATCATGAAAGCGCGGAAGGCGATCCGCAAGGCGCTGGAGGTGCAGATGAACGGCGTGGGATTCTCGCTGGTGGAGCTGCTGTCGCCGTGCCCGACGGTATGGAAGCTTGAGCCGGTGAACGCCCGCGATTACGTGGCGGATGAGATGGAGAAGGTGTTCCCGCTCGGCGTCACCTGTGACCGCACCGGTGCGCGTGTGAGGTGTCCGCTGCCGCCAGATCCGCCACCGCTTGAAGCGATTCCCGGCATCCTCGGCCTGGAACTGGACGAGACTGCGGGTGGGAAGCCCTCCGAGGGCCCGCGCATCGATTGGCGCATCCGCGTCGCGGGCTTCGGAGGGCAGGGAGTGCAACTGCTTGGGCAATGGCTGGCCGAGGCGGGCATGGACGCCGGGCTGCATGTCAGCTGGCTGCCGTCCTACGGGCCGGAGATGCGCTCGGGCACTTCGAACTGCCATGTACGGCTGAGTTCGGAGGAGATCGATTCGCCGGTAGTCACCAAGCCGAACGTGTTGCTGGCGCTGAATGAGCCATCGCTCGAGAAGTTTCTTGACACGGTGGAGCCAGGGGGAGTGGTGATCTACAACGGCGTGGGAGCTTCCGGAAAGGCTCCGCGGAGCGATGTTCGTTTCCTGGAGCGGCCTTTTACCGCGATCGCCGATGCGGCCGGCAGCGCCAGGACGCTGAACGCCGTGATGCTGGGCGCGCTGCGGGAAGTTTCCAGAGCATTGCCGGAGGAGGCGATAGAAAGCGCCATGCGGCGGCTGGTGAAGCGTGAGCAATGGCGGGAACTCAACCGCAAGGCGCTGGCCGCGGGCCGGACGCAGGTGCGAGAGGAGGAGTTAACTCATGCATGAAAATGTCATTGTCTATTTCCAAGGCTCCTATGTCAGGCTTGAGGATGCCAAGTTGCCCGTGCTGACGCACGCGCTGCACTACGGGACGGGAGTGTTTGAGGGCATCCGCGGTTACTGGTCCGAGCGCGAGAAGGAGATCTATCTGGTGCGGCCGGAGGATCATTACGCGCGCTGGAAAGCCAACTGCCGCATTCTGGGGATCGAACCCGCGCCATCTCCTGCGGAGCTGACGGCTATCACCGGCGAGTTGATCCGCCGGAATCGTTTCGAGACTGACATTTATGTGAGGCCGCTGGCCTACATGTCGTCGCCTCGGATCGGGGTGCGGCCGGACGGCAAGTCGAGCTTCGCGATTGTTGCCGTGCCGTTCGGTGTCTATTTGCCAAGTGAAGGCGGCATCCACGCCGGCGTAGTGAGCTGGCGGCGTCTTGAGGACACGGCGATTCCTTGCCGCGCCAAGATCTGCGGCGCCTATGTGAACTCCGTGCTGGCGACGATGGAGGCTCACGCTCACGGCTACGACGAAGCGATCCTGTTGAATGAAGACGGCCACGTCGCCGAGGGCGCAACATGCAACATCTTTCTGGTGCGCAACGGGCAGTTGCTGACGCCGCCGCCGTCGGACAACGTGCTGGAGGGCATTACGCGCGCCTGCGTGATGGAGCTTGCGCGGCGCCAGTTGAAGATGGACGTGGCAGAACGGGGGATTGACCGCAGCGAGCTGTATGTGGCCGAGGAGGTTTTCTTCACCGGGACGGCGGTGGAGATCGCACCGATTGTCCGCATTGATCATCGCCAGGTGGGGAATGGTTCGGTCGGGAGGGTGACTGAGCGGTTACGGCATCTCTATCATCAGGCGACGCGTGGAATGATGCCGGCCTACGCGCATTGGCTCAGCATCCCGCGTCCGCTGGCGCCGCAGGTCTGGGTGAGGCGGTAACTTTTACCGCGCCGGAGGCGTATATTTGAGTGTGCGGAGCGCACACTCTTTGTGACTGCAGGCAACAGGATTATTCTGCTTTTTTCGCTTGCAGTTTCCTGCTTCGCGCAAGCCTTCATCAGCCCGGAAGACACGAGAGTGCTCAATGAGCGCAAGCCACGCCGTGACTTTTCCTGCAGGCTGCGGCGGCAATCCCCGATGCTGGGTTTCGATCTGCGCTACCTGGCGGGATGGCAGGCGACGATGAAGCCGCAGGAGTTCCAGCCCGCCGGAGACAGGTTGCGTGTGGTGATTCGGGTGATGCCGGAAAAGGAAGGCAACCGGCCCCTGTCGCTAGCCGATTCGCTGACTCTTCCATCGCGCGACCGGATGGGCGGACGAGAGATCATGATTAGCGGCGGATTTGCATTGGGCGAGGGCCGCTACCAGGTGGACTGGCTGGTGCGCGACGGCCGCGACCGCTATTGCAGCTCGCACTGGAGCATTGAGGTAAAGGGCGGCGGAGATTTCCGCCTTGCCATCGCGCCGCACACGGCCACGCCGATCAATCCGGGCCGCGGCCGGCGCGGCGCCGCCCCCGAGCCCGCGCCAGCTGACAACGGCGGACGCAAGTTCAAGATCAAGATCCTGGCGAACTTTTCCAATACCAATCCGCGCCGCTCCACGCTGAACATGCAGGACGCGCTGGCGGTGGCCTCCATTCTGCGCACCGTCGCACGCGAGCCGCGCTTTGACAAGCTGACGCTGGTCGCCTTCAACATGCAGGAGGAGCGCGTGATTTACGAATCCGGCGAGACGACGCGGATCGATTTCGGCGCCTTGGGGGAGGCGATCTCCGGCCTGCAACTGGGCGTGATTGATTATGAGCGCTACGCCGACAAGAACAGTGGAACGAAGTTCCTGACGCGGCTGCTCAGCGCGCACCTGGATCCCCGCGCGCATTCCGCCGATGCCGTACTGGTGGTGGGGCCGAAGCTGTTTCTCGATAAGAAGGTGCCGAAGGAGGCGACGGAGGCGCTGTCGGGCGCAGCCGCTCCGGTGTTCTATTTGAATTATGTCGCCAGCCCGCGCATGATGCCGTGGCGCGACACGATGGGCTCGGCGGTGAGGACCTACGGCGGGAAGGAGTTCCGCATCACATATCCCAAGCAGTTGGCCGAGGCGCTGGGCGAGATGCTGCGCCAGTTGGATGAGACAAAACTTACGGGAGGCTGAAGGTCATCATCGCGGAGCCGGCGGCGATGGCGATGTATTGCTTGCCGCGGAACTCATAGGAGATCGGCGGCGCGATCACCATGCCGCCTGTCTGGAAGCGCCAAAGCACCTTGCCTGTGGCGGAGTCCAGCGCGAATACATAACCTTCGCGGTCTCCGCCGAATACAAGTCCGCCGGCCGTGGATAACAGACCCGAAGTCGGCGTGCTGACCAACCGGTAGCGCCAAGCGATTTCACCGGATGCAGGCTTGACCGCGACAATGGAGCCCACCAGCGGCTCATCGCCGATGCCTTGTGTGGTGCTCGCCTGGTACCAGAGGCCATCCACGTATTCCTGCGCATACTTGAAATAGATCTGGCAGCCGTCGGTGGTGGGGAAGTAATAGAGACCGGTGGCCGGAGAGTAGGTTGTGGCTTGCCAGTTATGGCCTCCCCCGATGCCGGGGCAGCTCTTGTTGCCGTCCTCTGTGGGGTCCTGCCCGGCGATCAGGTTCGGCCGGCCGTCGGGACGGATGCCGTCGGCCCAACTGACCTGCGTGTAGGCTTTCGCGGTCAGCATTTTTCCGTTGGTGCGGTCGAGCGCGTAGTAGAAGCCGTTGCGGTTGGCGATGAGCACGGCCTTCACCTTGCGCCCGTTGTGGTCCAGGTCCACCAGCACGGGATCATGCGTGGAGTCCCAGTCATGCACGTCGTGCGGTGTGAACTGAAAATGCCATTTCAGCTTGCCGGTAGTGGCGTCGACGGCGACCAGGGAGCAGGAGTAGAGATTGTCGCCCTTGCGCACGCTGCCGTCGAAATCGGGGCCCGGGTTGCCGGTACCCCAGTAGGTGAGATTCAACTCAGGGTCGTAGCTGCCGGTGACCCAGGTGGATGCGCCGCCGCGCTTCCAGGAGTCGCCGGCCCAGGACTCTGCGCCGGGCTCGCCGGGTCCGGCGACGGTCCAGAAGCGCCATAGCCGTTTACCGGTGGTTGCGTCGTAGGAGTCAATAAAGCCGCGGGTGCCGAACTCGGCCCCGGCCATGCCGACGATCACGGAGTTTTTCACGATCAGCGGCGTTGCCGTTGTGCTGTAGCCTCGCTTAGGGTCCTCCACTGGCGTCTCCCAGAGCAGTTGGCCGGTCTTGCTGTCGATGGCTTGTAGCGTGGCTTCCAGGCTTACCTTGTACAGGGTGTCGCCGAGCATCGCGAAGCCGCGGTTTACCTGGCCGCAACAGACGTTCACGCCACGCGGCACGGGCTTGTAGTGATGCCAGATTGGCCGTCCTGTGGCCAGATCCAATGCGTAGGAATGGTTGGAGGGCGCGGTGATGTACATCAGCCCGCCGTGCACGATGGGCGTGGTTTCGAACTTTCCGTTGACGCCGGTCTGGTAGATCCAGCGCGGCGCGAGGCGGGCCACGTTGGAGGCATTGATCCCGGTCTGCTCGCTGTAGCGCCAGGCCGCGTAGTTACGGCCGTAGTGAAGCCAGGAGCCAGGGTCCCTTTGCGCCTCCAGAAGTTGTTTCTCGGTGACCGGTCCGGCGCCGAATGCCAGCGTGACCGCCAAAACCAGAACGAGGGTTCTCATTGCGTGTCTCCTTTTCCGCGCAGGCTGGCCAGGAAGGCGAGCATGTCGTCCAACTCCCGCGGGGAGAGAGTAGCGGCATAGGAAGGCATCATCGACTCAAGCGACCGCTCCATGGATCTCACCTCGTCGCGGAAGAAGGAATGGTAGTTCTCCTGCGCGTCCATGACCTGCGCCGAGAACGCATCGTAGTTGCGTTGCACGCCGGCGATCTTCTTGCCTTCCTTGGTCACGATTGTAATGGTGTTATATCCGGGCGTGATGGAGGCGTTCGGCGCGACAAGCGCTTCCTTGAGATACTCGACGCTGCGCGTGCGTCCAACCAGGGTCAGGTCAGGCGCGATGCGGCTTCCACGCATGCCGAGGCGGTGGCAGGCCCCGCAGGCTCCTTTACCCCAGAACAGCTTTTCCCCCGCGGCGCGGTTACCGGTGAGAGGCGGGGCAGGCCTTCCGGCCACCGAACGTATGTAGGAGACGACGCGCCAGATGCCATCGGAATCAAAGCGGTCGCTGTAGCCCGGCATTTCCGTGCCCGCCACGCCGTTGGCGATCACGCGGTAGAGGGAGGCGTCCTCGTTACCGGCGGTGTAAGAGCCCAGCGTGAGGTCAGGCCCGCGCCCGCCCTGCGCGGCGATGCCGTGGCAAGGCGCACAGTAAATGCGGAACATCCCCTTGCCGGCTTCGATGGCATCTTTGTTGCCGTGCAGCGGGTTCTTGTCCTGGGCTGAGCCGGCTGTCAGCAGCAGCAATCCTGTCAGCAGAACTCTCACCACAGAAGAATATGCGGGGAAAGACCACGCTGTCAAACGCGGGACGAAAGTGCTATTTGGCTACGATTTCGATGATGCGCTCCGCCGGACCAGCGGTAATGCGGAACAGGTTCGGTCCCGCTTCAGGCCCGAGTTTCAATGCGATCATGTAAGCGCCGGGGACCTCCTGGGCGATGGATTCGACGCCGATCAGTTGGCCGCCGCCGGGACCGATGTCAACCCCAGGTTTCAAGTCCAGCGCGAGTCCGGAGGCATCCAGAACGCGGACTCCGAAGCGTACCTCGCCGCCGGCCGGGCCTTCCTGCTTGGCCGACAGAAGCGTGATCCTGGACGGGGCAGGGGTGCTTACGGCGTACCAGTAAGGCGCCAGCAACTCGGCGCCAAATCCGAGCCCAGGCTCAAGTTGAGGATGTCCATGCCATCCTTCACGCCGTCGTCAAGCGCCTTGATAATGGCGTCGGTGGAGCCGCCGCCATTGTCGCCAAGCACCTTGTAGTTGCCCAGGTAAGCCCTCGGCGCCACGCCGCTGACGATCAACCCACGGAAGGCGAAAGGCACGGCGGCAGCGGCCGCCGCGGCATTGGTTCCATGGCTGTCCCGGTCCGCGGCATCGGTGCTGTAGCTTTCGCCACTCAGCTGTTCATAGCTGCGAGCCACGATTACCTTGCTGCTGGTATAGGCCAAGTTGGCCTCCTTGCTCACCTTGGGGAATCCTTCCACTGGAGGAAGTTCGGAATCCACGAGCCACGGATGCGTGTTGTCGACCCCAGTGTCTAGAATCCCCATCCTGACCCCCAACCCGGCTTTCTCGACTCCCCCGATCCTGTCCCACGCATCGACCACCTTATGCAGATGGATGACCCGGCTCAGCGAGGCTTTCACTTGATAAACGGGATACACGCGCGCAACACCGGGAATGGACTTCAACTGTTCCGGATCGGAGTGGTTCACGATCAGGCTGTTCATCACCGTGTCGGTGGATGTCAATGTCTGGCCGCCGAGCTGGGACACCGCAGCCCTTGTCTGCTGTTGTTCCAATGAGATCTGTGCGCGCCGCTCAACGGCGGCGGTGCTTGTGTTGCCCCGTTTGGCGGCATAAGCGGCCGCGGGCTCGCCGCGGAGTTCGACCACGTAGCGTCCCGGCACAACTTGGCAGAGGCACAAGGAGCAGGTAAAGGCAAAGAGGAGAAGTCTGTGTTGGCTCATGTTTAAGTTATTTAATGTAAAGGACTTAGTTTCGTCCGCGTCACGACGATAGCAGAATAGCAGTGTAAAGGTGGAAGGGCCAACTGCATTACGCCCTGAACATGGTTGCCAACTTCGCTGTAGTCCCCGTTAAGGTCCTTGCTTTAGAATCATCGGAGCAATCGGAGGCAAACCATGCGCTTCGATTCGGCTGCCTCAGGCTACAATGGGAACGGATGAGCAAGTTCGACTATGACCTAGTGGTCATCGGCTCGGGCCCGGCTGGTCAGCGGGCTGCCATCCAAGCTGCCAAGCTTGAAAAGCGCGTCGCGCTAGTCGAGAAAAAGACGGTCGTCGGCGGGATCTGCATCAACACCGGCACGATACCGAGCAAAACACTGCGCGAGGCTGTCCTCTATCTATCCGGCTATCGCGAGAGGAGTGTCTACGGCGCATCCTACACGGTGAAGCAGAACATCACCATGCAGGATCTGCTGTTGCGCACCGATCATGTGATCCGGCACGAGGTGGATGTCACACGGCACCAGTTGATCCGCAATCGGGTGGAGCTGATTACCGCCGGCGCTTCGTTTATCGATTCGCGGACATTGCGATTGGAGTCATCCGACGGATCCAGCCAGCGGACGGTGACGGCGGAAAAGATCGTGGTCGCCACGGGGACCGAAGCAACCAAGACTGACCATATCCCCTTCGACGGGAAACGCATCTTCACGAGCGACGATATCCTCCATCTGGACAAACTGCCGAAGACGGTGGCCGTGGTGGGAGCAGGTGTGATCGGCTGCGAGTATGCCAGCATGTTCGCCACTCTCGGCGTGCGTGTAACGTTGGTGGACATGCGGGATCAGCTGCTGCCGTTTGTCGATTCGGAAATCACCGACGCTTTGGCCTATCAGCTGCGGGAAAACCGGGTTACTTTGCGGCTGGGCGAAGAGGTGGCGGCGATAGAACGGGACGGAGAGGTGAACGGGGAGTCGCGTGTGCGACTTCATCTAAGCAGCGGCAAGCAGATCGTTGCCGACAAATGCCTTTACAGCATCGGCCGGACCGGCGCTACCAGCCGCATCTCGGCGGAGTTGGCGGGCCTGCAGCCCGACGACCGCGGCCGTCTCAAGGTGGATGAACATTATCAGACTCCTGTGGAAGGCATCTACGCCGTCGGGGACGTGATCGGCTTCCCGAGCCTTGCCTCGACATCGATGGAGCAGGGAAGGCTGGCCGCCTGCCACGCCTTTGGTGTCGATTCCAAGAGCGTGCCGGAGTTGTTCCCCTACGGGATCTATACAATCCCGGAAATCTCCATGGTCGGCAAGAACGAAGAGGAACTCACAAGCGAAGGTGTGCCCTATGAAGTGGGCAAGGCGCGTTACCGCGAGATCGCCCGCGGCCAGATCATCGGCGACCTGAGCGGCCTGCTGAAGCTCATCTTCAACTACGAAACCCGCCAGCTGCTGGGCGTACACATCATCGGCGAAGGCGCCAGCGAGTTGATCCACATCGGCCAGGCCGTACTTGCCTTCAACGGCAAGGTAGACTACTTTGTGAAGACCGTGTTCAACTATCCGACGCTTGCCGAATGCTACAAGACGGCCGCCTATGACGGCATGAATCGTCTCGGTGTGACACTGACGTGAGCCGCCTTCTTCTTGCGGCGCTGCTCGCGTTGCCTCTTGCCGCCGAGGACGGTTTCCGTCCGCTGTTCAACGGCAAGGATCTCTCGGAATGGATCGTCGGCACGCCGGGGCTGTGGCGCGTCGAAAATGGCGGGATCATCGGCGTCTCGCAGGGCCTGAAGTACAACGATTTCCTGCGCACCCGCAAGCAATACTCCGATTTCGTGCTGAAACTCAAGTTCCGCATGATCGATTCCAGCGGCCGCGGCAACTCCGGGATCCAGTTCCGCAGCAAGCCGATGGAGGGTTCGCATGAAGTGATCGGCTATCAGGCCGACATCGGGCAGCAGTACTGGGGCTGCTTGTACGATGAGTCGCGCCGTAAACGAGTGCTGGCCCAGGCTTCCGCGGAAAGCCTCGCCGGGCTCGACAAAACCGGCTGGAACGAGTATACGATCACCGCGCAAGGAAAGCGCATCAAGCTGGAACTGAACGGCCGCGTGACGGTCGATTACACGGAAATCGAGGACGGCATCGATACCACCGGCTTCATCGCCCTGCAACTGCACAGCGGCCCGGCGCTGGAGATGCACTTCAAGGACCTGTTGATCAAGGAGCTGCGATAACTAGCGCTTCAGCGGCTCTCCCTTGTTCCACAGGTGATGTGACGGCGCGTGGCGACGGACACGGATATTGCGGAACTCGGCCGGCACACCTTCCGATTGCAACGCGATGTGGCCGATACGGGGATTGGCTTCAGCGGCCAATCCAACGATGGTGCCGTTGAGCACCGTCGCTAAGCGCCCCTCTTCGGAATAAACCTCGTAGGTATTCCATTCCCCCGTCGGCTTCGAGTTCTCGTGGATCATCTCGCCACCTTCCAGATAGGCGCCCTGGATGGGGAAGATCCGCCCCATGTGCGATTGGTAGAGCTGGCATTCAATCGCCCGCGGCCAAACTTCATCGCGTTGGATATGCACCAGCACGCCGCTGTTGCCGCGCTGCGGGAAACGCACTTCGACGTGAAAGACGTAGTTGTCATAGACGTCACTGGTGCGGATGTAGCCGTTCGGCGTGCCGGTGGTCTTCAGCAGTCCGCCTTCGATGAAGAACGTGGACTGGTTGGCCGTTGTGTCCTCGAAGTACTTCTTGTTCCGGCCATCCTCGCCTTTCAGCACGATCACCATCTTGCCGAAATCCTTGCCATTGAACAGCGAGGTCCAGCCCTCTTCATACTTCAGGTCCGGGTCGCGCATATCTCCGGTTCGTTGTGCAAAGGCGCCGTCGGCTAGAGCGCCCATCAATCCCATGGCAGTTCTGCGGTTCATTCCTCTGCTCCTTACAGGTTCACCCCGAAACTCTTCCATTCCATCACTTTCTTCTGGTAAATGGCTTCCCGTCCCAGAATTGCTGTCAGCGCGCCGCTGGCCCCTTCTTCGATTCCCGCCGGGGGCTTGGACCCGGTTCGGATCGCATCATAGAAGGCGGTTATGTGCTGCAGATTCAGATCCTCCTTGCCCTCCTCCACCAGCCGGCGGGGTTTTTCGCCGCGGTTCCGCGGATAGTACATCGACTGATCCAGGTCAATGCCGCCTTGTGTTCCCTAGACATGGCAGAATTGGCCCGAGCCGGGCATGCCACGCGGGTGGAAGAACACTTGGGTGTAAGACAGTTTCGCGCCGCCCGGGTATTCGTAGCTGAGCGTGTATCCATCCATATTCGTGCGGCCGGGCGGCTGGTTGTTCCAAACCAATGCGCCGCCAAAACCGGCTGCGCGCTCCGGATACTCGCCCATCACCCAGTTGCAGACGTCGAGATTGTGGACGCTCATCTCGACAATCACGTCGCCGCTGCGGTTGGCATCGAAGAGCCAGTCCGCCGAGGGTCCGTCGTGATTCAAATCGTCGTTTGCATGCCTTTGCGCCTTGATCATGACCACCTTGCCGATCAGTCCATCGCGAATGTGACGAATCGTGGCGGCAAGCCGCCTGTTGGAACGGTTTTGTTGGCCGGTGACGAACACCTTGCCGGATGCGCGCACCGCCTTGATCAGCTCACCGATTGATGCCGGTGTGATGCCGACCGGCTTTTCGCAATAGACGTGCTTGCCGGCCTTCAAGGGCACCTAGAAAAAAAATACCGCCGGTTCAGCATTTCTGTTTCTCCCTGATCTTCTGCCAATAGACTTCCGGACGCCGGTCCGGGCCCAGCGCCGGATTCTCCTCGAGCATCTTCCCGTACAGCTCCGGACGCCGTGCGCGGATGTAGCTGGCGCCGGAAGCCGACTCCAGATTCTCCGGTTGCAGGCGCGCCATCACCACTTCATCAGCCAGCGAACGGCATTCCGCCACCACCTCGCCGAATGGGTCGACGATCATCGAGCCGCCAGGCTTGATCGTTCCGCCATCCACGCCCAGCACGTTCGCATAAACAACATAGACTCCGTTCTCCCACGCCCGCGCCGGCAGCCACTTCATAATCCAGCCGCGCCCCTTCGGCCCGTCGAACTCCATCCTGCACCGCACGGGATCGCGGACTCGGTTGTGCCAGATCTCGGGGTCCACCACGCCGCGGCCCGGCGCCGGCGACGGCAGGCAGCCGGTCACGTGCGGCATGAGAATGATCTCCGCCCCGAGCATTGCCGTCATGCGCGGGTTCTCCGGCAGGTTGTTGTCGTAGCAGATCAGAATGCCGATCTTCGCGCCCAGCGCGTCAATCACCGTGTAGCGGTCCCCGCAGCTCAGGTGCGGACTCACGAAGGCGTGCAGCTTGCGGTGCTTGCCCAGCAGGCCGTCCGGGCCGATCAGCGCGTAGCAGTTATATAGTTTCTCCCCCTCCTGCTCCACCAGCCCCGCGCCGATCACAACCCCCAGCTTCTTCGCCATCGCCCGGAGCTTATGAACCGATTCGCCGCCCGGCACCTCCTCCGCAATCTCGAACATCCCGCTCCGGTCGAGCGTCTCCAGGAACGTGTAGCCGGAGATGGAGCACTCGTGAAAGACCACCAGTTGCGCGCCGCGTCCGGCCGCCTGCCGGCTTAGCTCTTCGATGACCGCGAGGTTGTAGCGTTTGTCCCCGTCTCGCGCCTCAAACTGTGCCGTGGCAACCTGAATCTCTCGCATGCCCTACTTATTCTACTGGCATCGTGAGAACCGGCAGACCCTTGGTCCGGTTGAGCCGCCGCCACAGCTGGTTGTAGCGATCCTCGGTGAGCCGCTGCTTCAGCTGAAAGTTGAAGCCCTTGAGGTTGCCGTAATGCTTCTTGTCGCGCTCATAGGTTGTGAGCGTCAGCTGAAACGGGCCGCTCGTGGAGATGTTCTCGAGGTCCGCCATGCGCCACGTGCGCGACTGCTCCCGCTTGCCGGTGTCGAAGATGATCCGGTCAACGCCTACCTTCAGCACCCCCTCGGCGCCATGAATGAGCCCGAGCAGCTTCGCCGGCAATTCCCACAGCGGTTGCACCGCCTCATCCGGGAACGCCGCGACGAAGCGCTCATCCAGCGCATCCTTGAGCATCGCGTAGGCATGGCTCGTGTCGCCATCCACCAACCTGAATTCGTACTCGCGGTCCGCGCCCAGCTTCCAGCCGTTGTCTGAGTAGCTCAGCACGCGGATCGTCTTCGGGCTCACGAGCAGCTGCTGCACGTTGCGGTAGTCCCACGTCCAGTTGTGCTCCTGCTTCTTCCCGCTGGTTTGCCGGTAACTGATGGACGCGCCGGTCACCTCCAGCTCGCCGGTGCAGTATTTGCGCCAATGGTCGTGCCGCACCTGGTAGCGCAGCGGCTCCTGCGCGGCCGCGGCCAGCCAGATCATCAAGCCGAGCGTAACTGTTTTTTCAATTCGAAATGCCATTTCCACACCTCATAGATTGCCGGATAAACAACAAGCTCCAGAATGAAGGACGTGATAATTCCGCCGATCATCGGAGCCGCAATTCTCTTCATCACATCCGCACCCGTGCCCGTCGACCACATGATGGGCACCAGTCCGATAAACATCGTCGCCACCGTCATGAACTTCGGCCGTATGCGCTTCACCGCGCCGTCCAGGATCGCCTCCTGCAACTCCGCCAGGCTGTTCAATTTTCCGTCCTTGCGTGCTTTCTCATAGGCCAGATCCAGGTAGAGCAGCATGAAAACGCCGGTCTCGGCATCCACGCCCATCAGCGCAATCAGGCCCACCCAAACGCCGATGCTCATGTTGTAGCCGAGCAGATAGAGCAGCCAGATGGCGCCGATGGCGGAGAAGGGAACCGCCAGCAGCACGATGAAGGTTTTCACGGTCGACTTCGTGTTCAGGTAGAGCAGCACGAAGATGATCATCAGCGTCACCGGGACGACGATCTTCAGCTTCTCCTTGACGCGCTCCATCGCCTCGTACTGTCCGCTCCAGGTCAGCGTGTAGCCGGCCGGCATCGCCACTTGCTCCGTCACCAGCCGCTTGGCCTCGTCGACGTAGCTGCCCACGTCGCGACCCGCCACATCCACAAACACGTATCCGGCCAGCAGGCCGTTTTCATTGCGCAGCATCCCGGGACCGGACTTGAGCGTCACATCGGCCAGCTGCGCCACCGGAATTTGCCGCATCCCGTTCATCACCGGAACCAGCGCCCGCTTCAGGCTCGGCAGGTCGCTGCGGTAGTCGCGCAGGTAGCGCACGTTGATCGGATATCGCTCGCGGCCTTCCACCGTGGTTGTGATGTTCTCGCCGCCGACGGCGTTCATCACGATCATCTGCGCTTCATCGATGGTCAGGCCGTACCTAGCCAGCTCCTCACGCTTCCATTCAAAGTCAAGGAAATAGCCGCCGCCGGTTCGCTCGGCGAACACGTTCCGAGTTCCTTCCACTTGCGGCAGCAGTCCTTCGATCTTCTTGCCGAGCTCCTCGATCACCCCGATATCAGCGCCGAAGATCTTGATCCCGACAGGCGTGCGGACACCCGTGGTCAGCATATCGATGCGGTTCTTGATCGGCATGGTCCAGGCATTGGAGGCTCCAGGCAATCGCGTCGCCTCGTTCATCTGATCCACCAACTCCTCGGTTGAGATGCGGTCCGGCGTGATGCGCCGGAGAAAGGGCAGACTCCACTCCGGCGCACGGCCCGTGTACCACGTCTCCTTCTTGCGCCACTGCTCGTGCGGCTTCAGAAGAATCACCGTCTCGGCCATCGAAAGCGGCGCCGGGTCCGTGGAAGTCTCCGCGCGTCCGGTCTTGCCCAGCACGCGCTCCACTTCCGGAAAGCCGGCCAGAATACGATCCTGCACCTGCAGCAACTTCTGCGCCTCCGTCACCGAGATGCCGGGCAGCGTAGTTGGCATGTAGAGCAGCGAACCTTCATCGAGCGGTGGCATGAACTCCGAACCCAGCCGGTTGTATGCCGGCACGGTCAAGCCCACCAGCACAACAGAACCCATGATCACCGCATACTTCCAGCGCAGGCTCCATGCGGCCACCGGCTCATAGATCCGGATCAGAATCCGGCTGATCGGATGCTGCTCCTCGGAGTGTATCTTTCCGATCAGCACCGCGTTGGTTACGCGGCACAGCCACCGCGGGCGGAAATTGAAGTTGCGCGCATGCGTGAACATGAGCCGCAGCGCCGGGTCCAGCGTAATCGCCAATACCGCCGCCACGATCATCGCCAGGTTCTTCGTGTAGGCGAGCGGCTTGAACAGCCGGCCTTCCTGTGCCTCCAGCGCCAGAATCGGCAGGAACGAGACCGCGATCACCAGCAGCGCGAAAAAGCTGGGACCGCCCACCTCTTTCACCGCCTCCACCACCACGTCGCGATAAGCGCCCGGACGCCCCGCGCGCTCCCACTCGTCCAGCTTCTTGTGCGTCTGTTCCACCACGACGATCGCCGCATCCACCATCGCGCCGATCGCGATGGCGATGCCGCCCAGGGACATGATGTTGGCCGTCGTGCCCAGCATCTGCATCGGGATGAAGCTGATCAGGATCGCCAGCGGAATGGTGATCGCAGGAATCATCGCGCTCGGGATGTGCCAAAGAAAAAGAAAAATCACCAGCGCCACCACTACCAGTTCCTCCACCAACGTCCACTTCAGGTTCTCGATCGATTTCAGGATCAGGTCCGAGCGGTCATAGGCGGTGATCACCTTGATGCCCTCCGGCAGCCCCGGCTCAAGATCCTTGAGCTTCGCCTTCACCGCCTCGATCACCTTCAGCGCGTTCTCATCCTGCCGCATCACGATGATCCCGCTGACCACCTCGCCGCGCCCGTCTAATTCGGCGATGCCGCGCCGCATGTCCGGGCCCAGCACCACGTCGCCGACATCCTTCACGCGAATCGGCACGCCGCCCTCGCTCGCATTCAGCACTACGTTGCGCACATCCTCCACCGACTTCACGTAACCGCGCCCGCGAACCATGTACTCGGCGCCGCTCATCTCCACCAGCCGCCCGCCGACATCGTTGTTGGCCTGCCGCAGTGCGTCCACTACACGTGCCAGAGGAATCCGGTAGCTTTGCAGGCGGTTCGGGTCCACATTTACCTGGTACTGACGCACGAATCCGCCGAGCGGCGCAACCTCGGCCACGCCCGGCAACGCCTTCAAGTGGTAACTCAAATACCAGTCCTGGATCGAGCGCAGCTGCGCCAGGTCGTTCTTGCCTGTTTCATCCACAAGCGCGTACTGAAACACCCAGCCCACGCCCGTGGCATCCGGCCCCAGCTCCGTCTTCACGCCTTGTGGCAGCCGCGGGATTACCGAGGATAGGTACTCGAGCGTCCTCGAACGCGCCCAGTACAGATCGGTGCCGTCTTCGAAAATGATGTAGACGAACGAGTAGCCGAAGTCGGAAAAGCCGCGAACCTCCTTCACTTTCGGCGCCCCCAGCATCGAGGTGACAATCGGATAGGTCACCTGGTCTTCGATGATGTCAGGGCTGCGGTCCCACCGCGAATAGACGATCACCTGCGTGTCACTCAGGTCCGGAATCGCGTCGAGCGACAGCGACTTCATCGACCACCAGCCCCAGCCCGCCGCCGCAGTCACCAGCAGCAGCACAAGGAATTTGTTCCGCGCGGAAAACTCGATCAGCCGGTCAATCATGGTGCTTGTGCCCTTCCATCGGGTCTTTCTTCGGCGCCTCCACCGGCTTGCCCTCGCTCGAGATGCCCAGCGCAGCGGCCTTCAGTTGGCTTTCCGAATCGATCAGGAAATTGCCGGAAGTCACCACGCGGGCGCCCGCCTCCAGGCCCTTCAGAATCTCGATCCGGCCTTCGCGTTGTTCCCCGGCCACCACTTCTCTTGCAATCAGCTTCCCGTCGCCGGCATCGAGAAACACGCTCTGCTTCAGCCCCGAATTCAGTACCGCCTCGGCAGGCACGGTCAGCCGCCGCGGCAGGCCGATGCGGAACTCCACCTCGACGAACATATCCGGCTTCAGCACCATGCCGGGATTGGCGGCGTCCAGCCGCACCTGCAACGTGCGCGTTTCACCGCTCATCTGCGGCATGATGAAGTCCACTCGCGCCGGAATCGAACGGCCGCTGCCGTAGGCCACCTTCACTAGAGCGTTCTGCCCCATCCGTATCTTTGGCGCTTCATGCTCGTAAACATCGGCCAGGATCCAGACCCGGCTGAGGTCCGAGATCTTGTACAGATTCACCTCCGGCATGATGCGCAGGTTAGAGTAGGCGTTGCGCTCGGTCACGACGCCCGAAGATGGCGCGTAGACCGTGTAGCTCTTCACCGGGGTCTTGGTGCGCAGTACCTCCTCAATGCGCTCCGGCGAGAAATCCCACAGCTCCAGCCGCCTACGCGCCGCCTCTATCAGCATCGAGGCATGATCGCGCGCCTCGGCCAGCGGGCTGTGCCGCATGCGCTGCTCACCGCGTTGGGCGAGCAGCAGTTCCTGCTGCGTGGCCAGCATCTCCGGGCTGTAGACGGTTACCAGCGGCTCGCCTTTCTCCACTTGCTTGCCAAGGAAGTCGACGTAGACTTTCTCGATCCAGCCATCGACTTTGGAATGTACGTTCACCACGCGCCGCTCGTCGTAGGCCACCTTGCCGGGCGCGAGAATCGTCTCCTCGCCGCCGGTCACCTCGGCCTCGCCGTAGCGGACGCCGATCAGCTGCTGCCGCTCCGGACTGATCGTGATCTGGCCCGGCTCCGGCTTCACTTCATCTGCATACACGGGCTCAAGCGGCATATTGCAGTCAGGCGCGATCCCCGGCTTGTCGGATTTGTAGGAGGGATGCATCGGGTCGATCCAATACAGAACGCGCCGGCCGCCCTTGGTCTGCACTTGCCCAACGCCAGATTCCGCGGGCACCGCGTACCAGCGCCCGTAGCCGTACCCGCCCGCGAACGCCGCCGCCAGCAACACCACAGCCAGTGCCAACTTCACGAACTTCATAACACCTCCTCGTCAATCAGCCGCAGACCCGTCAACTCTTCCAGCGTCACCAGCGACAGGTGAAACTGGAGCATCTCCATGTGGTAGTTCTCCTCGGTCTCCACCACGGAAATCAGGTTCATCAACACCGTCAGGAAATCCACCTTCCCCGCCTCATATGCCGCCAGCGAGGACTCCAGCGTCAGGTTCGCCTGCGGCCCGATCGTTTTTCCGTAAAGCTCCATCAGCTTTGCCGAGCTTTGCCCCATCAGGTACGCCTCGCGGATCTCGGCCAGCAGCCTCTGCTGCGCGCCGGCGTAGCTGCGCCGAGCCGCCTGCAACTGATTGCTTTCCTCGGCCACCATCGCCCGCTGCTTGCGGAAGAAAGAGGTGGGCAGCTTGAAGTCCACCCGGAACTGGTACATGTCCGGCATGCGCCCCATGTTGAAATAGCCAGCCGAAAGTGCGTAATCCGGATAGACGTCCTTGCGCGCCAGGTTCAGCGCGGTTTCCCCGCGCTGGATCATCTTCTCCTCTTCCAGCAACATTGGCGCCGACGCCCGCGCCTGCCGGATCAACTCGTCCAGGTTCAGCCGGAACTCGCCTGCTGCGATGTCCACCGGACGCGGCAGCGGCTCCACGCGCAAACGGTTCAGCACTGCATGCAGATCCGATTCGCGCGTCCTCAGATCCAGCCGCTGCTTTTCGATTCGCGCCTCCAGGATCGAGATCTGCGTCTGCGCCTTCAGCACATCCTGCTGTTCGGCGCGGCCAACCGCGTAGCGCGCCTCGGTGATGCTGAGCATGCGCCGGAACAGGTCGCGCTGCGACTCCAGCAGATCAATCACCTCCCAGGCATGATGCAGCCGGTGATAGGCCTCCTTCACGCGCGACACCACCGTTAGCTGCGCCTGCTGATACTTCTGAAACTCGGCCTCCGCCTCGCGCATGGCCATGTCGCCGCGCAGCTTCCGCTTGCCGGGGAAGGGAAACTCCTGCGTCACCATGAAGCCGGCGTTGGAGGTGGGCTCAATGCCGAGATTGGCGAACGGCCGCGGACTCCCGTTGGAGGTGTAGCCGAGCGACAACATCGTCTCCGGCAGGCTGCCGGCCTGGTCAGGCCGCTGCCGCATCGCCTCGTAACGCTTCTGGGCCGCCTGTATTTCCGGATTGTTGCGCAGGGCCTCCTCGAGGAGATCCTTCAACCGCAACCTTCCTTCCTGCCCCCACAAAGGAGCCGCAAGGACCGCCCCAAGCAGCAGCCATTTGCTCTTTCTGTCCATGAAATCTTCCTCCCGCCGGCACGTGTGCCGGCACGTACACTACACGCTCAACAATTCCGAGCGGGAAGAAGTATCAGATGAGAAGGGTGGAGTAGAGGACGGGTAAATCGATGGGTGGCGACCGGTCTGCGATCCGCTCCGCCGGCCTTTCCAGGCTGGCATCCAATGGATCGCCGGAGGTCAGTTCCAGCTGACCGGCAACAACAGGCGGCTTCACATCCACCTTCGACTCAGCCTCGAACGCCGCCGCCGCATCCGGACAATCCGGCTTCACATTTTCTTCGGGGCAGTGCTGGCTGGTGCCGCAGCAATCGGTGCGCTCAGCCACCACGGGATCGGCAGGCAGGCATCCCGCGCAGCGGGCCCAGACGAGCGTGCCCGTGAGCAGGATCGATACAGCGGCGATGAGCAGTCTCCTGGTCACCTGTCCTCAGCTTAACATGGAAATCCGGAATTGTTTCCTATTGTTCGTGACTCTCCTGGTTTGGAATGCCTTAAGAGCGCCACCTTCAGTTTCGCAAGACCCTCCGCTATCTTCAGATCCCGCACCACCTGGTTTGACACCAGAGCCACTCCGCCGCCGGCCGCCGATAAAAACAGGTGCTTTTTCACTGGTAGCCCTTCCAGCGCAACAAGCCTCGTTCTTCGACGAAATCGATCACGAGTGGATGCTCCGGTTTCTCGAACACCGGATTGCTGATCAGCGGGTCATCCGATTGATCCGTAAATGGCTCGAAGCGGGAGTGTGGGTTCAGCACGGGCGAAACAGCCAGGGCGAGGAGAGGTCATTGTGCTGCGCTATGCCGATGATAGTGTGGTGGGCTTCGAGAAGGAGGGCGACGCGGAGGCGCTTGGCGGCGAGGCGGCCGGTGGCGGCTTGGGAGAAGGAGGGGTCGTAGGGGTTGGAGTCGTAGTGGTAGGTGACGGCCTGGTTGGGGTCGGGGGTGGAGGAGCCGGTGTTGTAGCGCTGGATGGCGGTGACGCGGTTCTGGGAATCGTAGGTGTATTCGGTCTTCTGGCCCTTGGCGTCGGTTTTCGAGGTCATCTGGCCGTTCGAGTTGTAGACGAACGTGACGGTGCCGGTTTCCGGGTTGGTGGAGGAGATAAGCTGGCCGTTGGAGTGGAAGGTGAAGGTGCGGGTTTGCGTCGCGGCGCCGCGGGGCATGGAGACTTGGGTGAGCTGATTGAGGGGGGTGTAGGGAGGGTGCTGTGGCCGGTTTCGGTTTTGATGGGGTGGCCGAAGCCGTCGAAGTAGGTTCGGGAGTAGCGGCCGTTGCTGGTGGCCGATTGCCAGTAGAGGTCGTACTGGGTGGTGGTGACGGCGCCGGTGGGGGAGGTGGTTTGGGTGACGCGGGCGTAGGAGTCGTAGTTGGCGATGGCGGAGGGTGCGGTGTTGTTGTTGGAGTAGTTTGTGGAGACGGAGGCGCCGCCGCCGGTGGAGTAGCGGAGGTTGCCGGTGATATCGAACTGGTTGTGGGTGAGGATGCCGAGGCGGGTGGAGCGGGTGACGTTGCCACGGAAAGGGAAGGAGGTGGAGTAGGCGGGGGCACGGCATACGAAGACTCAATTTCCTTCGGAAGCGTTACGGTGGAAGGAAATGGCGCAAGCGCAAGGGAAGGGCCAATGTTCGTCTATCCGGCGGCACGGTTCGGCTTGCCGAAGTACACTGGTATGAAGGCCACGGCGTGGGACGGAAAGGCTGGAAGATCAAACGGTTCTTGGATTGAAGCCATGAAAGCTGTGAACGAGCAATCGCGGTTTGTCCTCTGCATCCGCAACAACGGTGCGGAGGATTTGGAACCGCGCAAGGTATATCAGGTTTTGGATGGGGGAGCGGATGACCAGGAAGGACTGATTCGAATCATCGAAGAATCCGGCGAGGATTACCTATATCCTGCGGAATACTTCGTCGCCGTCAAGCTGCCGCCGGCGGCAGTGAGGGAATTGTCTTCGCCCGCAGCAACCCCCAAGCCGCGGCGCTAACGGTTCATGGTCTCGGACCACAGTTCGTCATCCCAGGCCGTCCCTACTTCGGTCCCCCTTCGGTCTCGCCTTAGCTGTAGTTAGCGGGAGATCTCCGGAGCACCCCCGTGGTGTCCGGAGATCTCCCGCTAACTACAGCTAAGTCGGAGAGGGAGGTCAAGACAAAGAGAATAAAATTCTGTTCATTATCTGCGAGGCTGAAGCCTCGCGCGGGCTAAAGCCCACCCCACACGGACGTGCGGCCCAACGGCGATGAAGAGAAGAGAAGTGCTACCGCTTGCTGACGGGTCTTGTGAAAAAATCGGCTGCGTCACCACTTGCTTACGCGCGTGGTTCAGTTCAGCGGCGGCGGGAGGTGATGAGGCCGGTGTTGAGGCCGATGGTGTTGAGGCCGCCGAAGAAGCGAGCGTGCTCGATTTTCATGCAGCGGTCCATTACTACTTCGAGGCCGGCTTGGCGGGCGCGGCGGGCGGCGTCCATGTGGACGACGCCGAGCTGCATCCAGACGACTTTGGCTCCGATTTCGATGGCTTGTTCGACCAGGGCGGGTACGACGGAGGGTTCGCGGAAGATGTTGACGACATCGACTTGGCCTTGGATTTCCTTGAGGGAGGGGAAGACCTTTTTGCCGAGGATCTCCTTTTCGCGCGGGTTGACGGGGATGACCTCGTAGCCTTCAGCGAGCAGGTAGATGGCGGCGAAGTGAGAGGGGCGGAAGGGGTTGGAAGAGAGGCCGACCATGGCGATGCGGCGGGAGCGCTCCAAAATACGGAGGCGGTCGAAGCCGGAGGTGGCAAATTCACCGTCGTTGACCGGGGAGGCGGCGCTTACGCCGTCGGCTCCCGGGCGCCAGATGCATTGATCGCTCATGCGGCCCTCGCTTTGGCGAGAGCTTGGTTGAGGTCCCAGAGGATGTCGTCGATCTCTTCGAGGCCGACCGAGAGGCGGATCATGTCGTCGCTAATGCCGCAGGACTGCTTTTCCGATTCGCTTAACTGCTGGTGTGTGGTGGAGGCGGGATGGATGACGAGGCTCTTGGCGTCGCCGACGTTGGCCAAGTGGGAGAACATTTGGAGGGATTCGATGAAGCGGCGGCCGGCGTCCATGCCGCCGCGGATGCCGAAGGTGAGGATGGCTCCCGTGCCGAGAGGGAGGTACTTTTTGGCAAGGGCATGATAGGGGCTGGATTCGAGGCCGGGGTAGTTGACCCAGCCGACTTCGGGATGGCCGGAGAGGAATCGGGCCACGGCGAGCGCGTTGCTGCAGTGGCACTCCATGCGCAGTTTGAGGGTCTCCAGGCCTTGCAGGAACATGAAGGAGTTGAAGGGGCTGAGGGCTGGGCCGAAGTCGCGCAGGCCCTCGACGCGGGCCTTCATGATGTAGGCGAAGTCGCCGAAGGTTTCATGGAAGCGGATACCGTGGTAGCCCTTGCTGGGCTCGAGCAGCTGCGGAAAGCGGCCTTTGCCCCAAGGGAACTTGCCGCTGTCGACGATGACGCCGCCGATGGAGGTGCCGTGGCCGCCGATGAACTTGGTGGCGGAATGGAGCACGAGATCGGCGCCATGTTCGATGGGGCGGCAGAGGTAGGGGGAGGCGAAGGTGTTGTCGACGACGAGGGGGACGTCGGCCTGGTGAGCGATGGCGGCGACGGCGGCGATGTCGAGCACGTTCATGCGGGGATTGGCAATGGTTTCGGCGTAGACGAGGCGGGTGGCGGGAGTGATGGCTTTGCGGATATTTTCCGGGTCATCGGGATCGACGAATACGGTGTCGATGCCGAGGCGGCGGAAGCTGACGTCGAATTGGGTATAGGTGCCGCCGTAGAGCGTGCTGGCGGCGACGATCTGGTCACCGGCGCCGAGGAGGCTGGCAATGGCGATGAACTGTGCGGCCTGTCCGCTGGCCAGGGCGAGCGCGCCGACGCCGCGCTCGAGGGCGGCCATGCGCTCCTCGAAGACGGCGGTGGTTGGGTTCATGATGCGGGTGTAGATGTTGCCGAAGCGCTGGAGGTTGAACAGATTGGCGGCGTGCTCGGTATCTTCAAAGACGTAGGAAGTAGTTTGGTAGATGGGGACGGCTCGCGAGCCGGTTTCCGCATCCGGCCGGTGGCCGGCGTGCAAGGCGCGGGTCGCGAAGCCGTAGACGTGGTCTTGATCGGCCATGAAACCAAGATACACTGCTTCTCATGTTCAACCGTATTTTGAGTTTTGCAGCCCTGATGGGCGTATTGGCCGGCGGCGCGGCTGCGGAAAGCTTTGGCGGCGCGCGGGTGGAGGAGGTAATCCGGATCCGGCTTGACCGCGGCGATTTGCTGCTGGAATCGATCATGGCGGCGATCAAGAAGCACGGGATTGAGGATGGCGCGCTGCTGACGGCCGTGGGTTCGTTGCAGGAGTGCACGTATCACGGGGTGAAGTCGCTGGCGGAGAAGCCGGAGCAGCTGTTCACGACGAAGAAGGGTCCGATGGAGATTGTGAATATGAATGGAATGATCGCGGCCGGGGAGCCGCATTTTCACATGACGCTATCCAGTCCGGAGGGAGCAGCGTTCGGGGGACATCTGGAGAACGGCTGCAAGGTGCTGTACCGGGCAGAGCTGACGATCGCGAAGTTCGGCGGAGCGCAGCTGGCGCGCAAGCCGAACAAGGAAGGCGTGCCGCTGCTGCAAAAAAAGTAAAGGCCGGACCCGAAGGCCCGGCCTTGTAGAGTGGTGCTAACCGCGCGGTCAGAAGAGCGGGCGTGATTGGACCAGGGTGACCCTGACCGTTGCCCTGCTGCTGAGCCCGCCCGGATCGGTGACAGTGACTTCAAACAGCCAGTCACCGACATCGGTGCGGATGAGCGTGACCGTGGGACGCGGCGAAGTGGCGTCGGAGATATCTGCCTGTCCGCGGAGTACGGTCCAGCGGAAGGTCAGATTGTCTCCATTGGCGTCGGTGGAGCCTGTGGCATCGAGGACGAGGTCACGGAAGCCCGTGACGATCTCGCCGCCACCGGCGATGCGAGCCACCGGGGCCACGTTGGGCGGAGGCGTTCCCGTGTTATCGACGGTCACGGTAACCGTCGCCGTAGCCACCTGGCCGAGGCGGCCCATGGCCGTCAGCAGGTAGGTGGTGGTGTTGATCGGGCCGGCGTTAACCAGCGAACCGTTGACCGGGCGGGGACCAATGCCACCGCTGATAAAGACTTCGGTGGCATTCTCGGTGGCCCAGCGGTAGGTAACGGGCTGGCCGGAGCGGATGGTGGTTGGCGTCGCGGTGAAGCTGACGATGCGCAACCTCGGGAAGACGGTGACCGTGGCCTGAGCGGAACTGGTTCCGAACCGGTTCTTGGCGGTCAGCGTATAGGTGGTGGTTTGCGCCGGCGTGACCGGAGCGCTTCCGGTGGCCTGTACCGTGCCAAGTCCGGTGATGGTGATCTCGTCGGCGTCCTGCACGTTCCAGGAGAGCGTGGAGGGATCACCGGCGACGATCTCGACCGGGTTGGCGGCGAAGGTGATGATGCTCGGCTTGGGTCCGGTCTGGACGGTCACCACCGTGGATGCGGTGGCTTCGCCAAAGCGGTTGCGGGCGATCAACACGTAGGCTTGCGTTTGCGAAGGCGTCACGACCACCGAGCCGTTGGGACCGAAGGAGCCGACGTTGGTGATTTCGACGCTGTCGGCGTGCTCGGTCTGCCAGCTGAGCGTGCTGGCTTCACCCGGAATGATGGTCATCGGCGTGGCCGTGAACCGGACGATGCGCGGGATCGGCTGTTCGACCAGGACGGTGACCACGGCGGTATCGGTGCCGGTGCGGTTGCGGGCGGTCAGAGTATATGAGGTGGTCTGGGTTGGGGAGACCGTGACCGAGCCGGTGGCCGGGTTGAGGGTTTGTGTCACGCCGGAGATGGTGACCGAGTCGGCGTTTTCGACAACGTAGTTGAGCGTTGACTGCTGGCCGATGGTGATCTGCGGCGGATTGGAGGTGAAGCGGATGATGCGGACCCTGGGCGCTTCGCGCGTGGTTACGGTGACGCGGGCGATGCCTTGGCCGCCCTTGTCATCCCTCACGGTGAGCCGGAAGCTATAGACATTGCCTTCGGCGGCGGTGAAGGTGGTGCGGGCCGCGGTGGGAGCGCTTAAGGTGACAGCCGGTCCGGCGATCTGGGACCAGGCGTAGGTGATCGGGTCGCCGTCCGGATCGAAGGAGGCGGAGCCATCCAGCGTGATGGTGCCGGCGGCGGCGCCGATCTGGTCCGGACCGGCATCGGCGACCGGAGGATCGTTGCCGGTGCGGGTGCGGCGTGTCAGGACTTCATAACGCACGCGCGGGATATCGACCGGCACCGGATGGTCAGCAGCCTTGTATTCCCTCGGGTTCATGAAGTTCCCGAAGAGGATGCCGAATGCGGCGCGTCCGTTGTTGTCGGCGGTGAGCAGCGTCTCGTTGAAGCCGCCTTCGGCGGTGAAGGCGAAGTGCCTGTTGAAGGGGAAGACGAAGCGGAAGGTGCCGCCCGGCTTGTTGCGCTTGGTGGGACTGCGCAGATAGCCAAGGTTGCCTTCCAGCCAGGCACGCGGGTGGAGGCTGACGGCGCCGCTGCCGCCGACCTGGTCGACGATGCCGAGGTAGTTCTCGACGAGGATATTGCGGCTCGGGTGGAGGGTGTTCACCACGGCGTTATCCAGGAAGCCCTTGGTGCCGAATGCCCCGATGCGTCCCTTGTTGAACAGGTAGTCGACAGTGAAGGAGGCCTGGCCCAGTGTTCCGGACTTCTGGAATTGATCCATGGAGATGGTGCGGAAGCTGGCAAAGCTGCCCAGCTGGATATCCTTCCAGCGGTTGACGACGCCGAAGTCGAGCTGGCCTTCCTTGCGGTCGCGGAAGTACATGAACTCGCCTTGCACCTGGAGGGCGGTGTGCTTAGTGAGCGGGTTGAAGTACTGGCCGCGGCCGGTGGCGGTGAGGTCGCCGCTGCCGTCAGGTCCGATGTTCAGACCCATGAGGGAGAACTTGGGAGTCTTGCTCTGATCAATGGCGCGCTGGGCGGCCTTCTCGGCTAGCTCGGCGAGTTGAGAAGGTGTGGGAGCCGGCGGGCCGGAGGGTGCGGCCGCGGCGGTGGCGGCAGCCTGGTGCGCCTTGGCAGCTTCCGCCTTCAGCGAGTCGACGTCGGAACGGAGCTTGGTGTTCTCGGCCTTCAGATCTTTCAGCATGCCGAGGATCTCGTCGAGCTTGTCGAGGCGGCGCAGGATTTGCGAACAGCACTCTTCCTGTTTCTTGGCGAGCGCCTCCATAGCCTTGACAGCGTCGGCCGCGCCGCCGGCGCCGATGATCTTGCCGGCGGCGTCGGTGACGGTGAGCACGACGCGGCGGTTCATCCAGCGGCCTTCCTTGAGATTGTTGTCCGAGCGAGGAGTGCCTTCGCCCCTGGTTTCCACCGTGACTTGGCCGGCGCGGGCGCCATATTTTTCCAGGAACGCCTTCACGGCGTTGGCGCGCGCCATCCCGAGCTTGTCATTGAAAGGATGGGAGCCGACCCAATCGGTGTGTCCCTCGACTTTCACTTTGTATGCCGGGTTCTGGTTGAGCAACTCCGCGATGCGGAGAAGGCTGGGGAAGCCATCCGTGAGAACCGACATGTTGAATTCGAAATTGATCTCTTCCCAATCATCCTTGTTGGCGGTGGTGTTGAGACCCTGCGCCAGGACGAGACTGGAGATGAACAACAGCAAAGCGGCCAAAGAAATGGACCTGCGAGCGATCATGGTAACCCTCCTAAGAACTGGGACACATCAAACATTTTTACCAAGCTTTGTTTACAAACACAAGGGATCCCGTTTTCTTTCTTAGGATAACGGAGTCAGGCGGGGACTGCCACCCGGGGTGTAGGGCGGAGGGTTTTCGAGGGATAATGGAGGTGGAATCCGGAGGGCGGGCAGCCGCCGGGGCCCTGTCACCGGGGTCCGGGAGGAAAGTCCGGTCTCCGCAGGGCAGCGTGCCGGCTAACGGCCGGGGGGATCCGCACAAGCGGATTCAACGGAAAGTGCCACAGAAAATATACCGCCGGCGGGCAACCGCAGGTAAGGGTGAAAAGGTGCGGCAAGAGCGCACCGCGTCCGGAGTAATCCGGATGGCAGGGCAAACCCCACGTGGAGCAAGACCAAATAGGAGAGGACGCGCGCTTCGGCGCGCGAGAGCGGTGCGGCCCGTACCGGCAGACTCTCGGGTAGGTTGCTGGAGCCGTTTAGTGATGGACGGCCTAGAGGAATGGCTGCCGTCCGGGGCTCAGGCCTTGGATACAGAAACCGGCTTACAACTCTCCGGATTCCATTGCATGGGGTGGTGCGGCGATGATAGCCTGAAACCCGTGGGTGAAAAAGGGGATGTGACGTCTCTTCTGGCTGCCTATTCGAATGGAGAAACCAGGGCGCTCAATCAAATCCTGCCGCTGGTTTACGATGAACTGCGCTGCCTGGCCCGGCAGAGACGTTACCGGTTCGCGGCCCCGCAAGGGCCGGGCACGACCAGCCTGGTTCACGAAGCCTATCTCAACTTGGTAGACCAGACCAAAACGAGCTGGTAGGACAGGAAGCATTTCCGTGGCCGAAGCCGTGGATTATGCGCACCGGAACAAGGGGATAAGGAAACAAAGAGGTGCAAATGCTGATGGCGAAAATGGAAGAGCGCGGACGCGACGCGGAGATGTACCTGGATGAATGTGCGCGAACGAACCGGCAGGTGATGGTCGCCATTGTGGTAATGCTTGCGCTGCTGGCGGCGGGCATCCACCTGGCGATGAAGTTGTTGGGGTGAGGCGCCGGCTTCGAGCGCCTGTGCGGTGGCGTCGATGGCGGCGGCGATTTGGGGCAGAACGCGCCCGGCGGCTTCGGCGACCTGCTGGTCCTGCTGGTTGATGAGGCGGCACATCTCGAGCGTGGAGAGGGTGTCGATCTCCAGCGTGGCGGGGTTGCGCTGTTCCGTGAGCAGGTGGCCGAGGTCGAGGGGCGCGGACATGGCGTTAGTAGTTTTTCTTCTCGATGCGGGGGCGCTCGGCACGGCTCATGGATTTGAGGGCGGCGAGTTTGGGGTCGGCGGTTTCGAGATCGGCGAGGTTGCGGGCGACTTTCTCGATGGCGCGGGCGACGTCGTCCACGTCGGATTCGTCGCCGAGGAGAACGAACTGGGGCAGCCAGACGCTCTCGTCGTAGGCGGCGCGTTCGGCGACGGGGCAGGAGAATTCGCGGTAGTTGATGGGCTGGTCGCGGTGGAGCGCGAGTTGGGGGAAGTCGTCGGGTGAGGCGTGGAAGAGGTCGGAGCGGTAGACCGGTTCGTAGAAGCGGCCGTCGGCGGGCACACCTTCGGCGTCGAGGGCGGCGACGAACATATCACGGCGGACGGGGGCGGCCGAGGGAGGCTCAGTGGGGCGGTACTGGAAGACGTAGCAGTAGACGGCTTCGGTGGTGAGGGCGTTCTGGGCGGGCAGGGGGCGGACGCCGGGGATCTGGGCGAGCGCTTCGGAGAGGCGGCGGGCGTTGCGGATGCGGCGCTCGGTGAGATCGGGGAGGGTCTCAAGTTGGCCGAGGAGGATGGCCGCCTGGAACTCGGACAGGCGGTAGTTGCAGCCGGTGGGGCGTTTGCCGAACTGGTCGGTGGCCGAGGCGCGGCCGCAGTTGACGAGGCTCTGGATCATCTCGTAGCAGTCGAGGCGGGAGGTGATGACGATGCCGCCCTCGCCGGAGGTCATGAGCTTGGACGTTTGCATCGAGAAGGATCCGACGTCGCCGATGGACCCGGCGCCGCGGCCCTTGTAGAAGCCGCCGTGAACGTGGGCGCAGTCCTCGATGACGATCAGGTCTTTCTCGCGGGCGAGGTCGAGGAGGGCGTCCATGTCGGCGAAGCGCATGGCGAGATGGACGGGCATGACGGCGCGGGTGCGGGGGGTGATGCGGCGGCGGACGTCCTCGATGTCGAGGCAGTAGGTGTCGGGATCGATGTCGGCAAAGATGGGGACGCCGCCGGCATCGAGGACGGCGGTGGCGGTGCCGTCCCAGGTATAGGACGGGACGATGACTTCATCGCCGAACCTGGCGCCCGCGGCGCGCAGGGCGACAGTGAGGGCGACGGTGCCGTTGACGAGCGTGCAGCCGTATTTGGCCCCGTGGTAGTCTGTAAACTTCTGGGCGAACTCGGAGGCAAAGCGGTTCGGAAAGGGGAACCCGCCCCAATTCCGGCTTTCGAGAACTTCCAGCAGCCTGTTCTTGTCCTTTTCCGTGTACAGGGGCCACGGGCTGAACGGCTTTTGCCGAGTCTTTTCACCACCGAGGATCGCGAGTTTGCTCATGCTCAACACAGTTTACCGAATGCTGATTGCGTCGCTTGCCGGGGGAGGCCTGCTGGGGGCGGCGAACGTGTGGACGGTGCGCATCGAGGAGCCGACGGGGATCGAGCGACGGACGGATGAACTGGTGAGAATTCCGTTGGACAAGGTGGGCGGGCACACGGACGGCTACCGGGTGGCGGACGCGCAGGGCAGGGAAGTGCCGGCGGTGGTGGACGGGGGCAGTCTGGTGTTTCCGGCGACGGTCATCGGGGCGGGCGTGGCGGAGTACCGCGTGATGTGCTGCGAGAAGAGGGCGGGACGGTTGAGGGAGCAGGTGTCGCTGTACCGCATGTCGTCGGGGCGGATCGAGTTGAAAAACGATCTGGTGCGGCTGGTGCTGGACCCGCGGACAGCTCAGGTGGTGGAGGCATTCAACCTGCAGGCGGGCGAGGCGCGGGTGCTGAACCTGGTGGAGCGGACGCCGGACGAAAAAGACAAGAACGACATGTATGATGAGTCGCCCGTGATGAAGGACCGCTCGGGGACGCCGGTGAAGGGGGAGAACGGCGGATGGGAGGCGCTGGGCGGGTTGGGTGCGGTGGAGAAGGTGGAGATGGAATCGACGGCGCTGACAGCGCGGCTGACGGTGCGGGGGGCGCGGGGGGTGATGGTCCTTACGCTGGAGGCGGGTTCGCCGGTGGTGCGGTGGAGGGCGCCGCGGGGATTCCGGTTCGCGCGGGTATCGGCTGTGCCGCACTGGCCGTTCAACCGCTGCGTGGACGGGAATGAGTACACATGGCCTACGGGACCGGGGAGCGGAGAGCCGCCGGAGCGCGAAATCACAGTGAGAAAGTGGACGAAGCCGGCGGGTGGGCACTTCGCCTACTATCACGCGACGGAGGATTACGGGGCGCTGGCGGTGGCAGTGCTGGACGAGACGCTGGATTGGGCGGGCCCTTGCACGTCGCGGTTCGAGGGCAGGAGCGCGAAGCCGGAGAGCGAAGTGGCGTTGCTGTTTACGAAATGGAGGGCGGCGGACACGGCGCTGGGTGCGCGGGCGGAGAACCGGCGGGTGAGGAATCCGCTCGTGGTGGAGGTGAGCGCGGCGCGGGAGGGCGAACTGGAGATACTGCGCCCCCTGCGGTTGATGCGCGAGCCGGCTGTGGCGCAGGTGAAGGAACTGCCGAAGCAGTGGACGCCGCGGACGCTCGATTTGAACGGCGAGTGGGAGTTGGCGTGGGGGGAGAAGGGCGAGGGTCCGACGTCGGAATGGAAGAAGGTGCAGGTGCCGGGGTCGGTTCATTTGCAGTGGCTGCCACGGGAGCAGATGTACCGCAAGGAGACGGGGTGGGTGAGTTACAAGGAGTGGTGGTACCGGCGGACGGTGCGGGTGCCGGCGGATTGGGGCGGGCAGACGCTGCGGCTGAAGTTCGAGGCAACGGACTACATCGCGGAGACGTTCATTGACGGGCAGCGGCTGGGGCGGTATGAGGGGTATGTGACGCCGCACGAGTATGATGTGACGGCGATGGTGAAGCCCGGGCGGGACCACGAATTGAAAGTGCGGGTGTGGACGCCAGTGCACTATTACTGGAAGCACCGCCCGTACACGATCAAGGGCGCCTATGGGGGGGTGGATCAGAAGCCGGACGACATCACGGCGCTGGGGATTACTCGGGCGGTTCGGTTGACCGCCGGAGCGCCGGCGCGGATTGCGGACGTGGCGGTGGATACGCGGCTGAACCCCGATGGGACGGCGGCGGTGGCGCTGGACCTGAAATGGGATGGGGAGGCGGAGGAGTACGAGTGGGAGGCGACGCTGACGCCGCGCAACTTCGAGGGTTCAGGCGGGGTGCAGGTGCGGATGGCGGCGGAGGAGGGGCGCGAGAGGCTGGTGATTCCGGTGGCGCAGCCGAGGCTGTGGTGGACGTGGGAGCATGGCAAGCCGAACCTCTATACGCTCGACCTGCGGCTGAAGAACGGGTCGGGCGACGTCGTGGACGCGCGCCGGATGGCGGTGGGCATCCGGACGATTACGAGGATTGGCGAACGGTTTTACCTGAACGGCAAGCACGTGTTCCTGCGGGGAACCAATGTGTATGCCAATCTCTGGCTCTCGGAGATGGGGCGGAAGGAATACGAGCGTGACTTCGAGATTCTCCAGAAGATGAATATCAATCTGGTGCGAATTCACTGCCATTTTGAGAATCCGGAGTTCTACGAGATTGCGGACGAGCGCGGGCTGATGATCTGGCAGGACTACCTGGAGGCATGGTACCCGCACGATCATGAGTTTTCGCCGCGGGCGGCGGCGCTGTTCGACGACCACATCCGGATGGTGCGGAACCATGCGTCGGTGATGGCGTGGTGCGGGTCGGATGAGGAGGATTTCGAGAACTACCTGGATCTGGCGAAGCACGTGGCGGCGCGCCCCCCGCTACTGGACCCGCAAGACCGGTATGTGCAGCGCTCAACGAGCCGGTGGGGGGATGCGCACCTGTATTACGGCTGGTATGGGGGTTCGATCTGGAACTACCGCAAGATCACGGCGCCGCTGGTGACGGAACTCGGAGCGACGGCGCTGCCGGCGAAGGAGAGCCTGGACAGGTTCATGAAGGACAAATGGCCGATAACGGATCATGCGGAATTGTGGCACTACCATCGGCTGCAGATTCCGGAAGCGACCAAAGCGTGGGGAGACTTGTCGGGCAAGCAGACGCCGGAACAGTTGATCGACAAGAGCCAGAGGTATGCGGCGCGCCTCTTCCAAATTGCACTGGAGAGGACGCGGCGGAACAAACGGGATGGCGCAGCGGGAATTTTCCATTTCTTCGCCATCGACTTCTGGCCTTCGGTAACGATGGCGGCGGTGGACTTCTACCGGGTGCCGACGAAGGTGCACGCGCAGGTGGCGAGGAGCTTCGAGCCTGTGCTGGCGAGCCTGGAATTTGACCGGGACGAGTGGAAGCCTGGAGAGGCGGCGGCCGTGGGGGTGTGGGGGATTAACGACCTGCACCAGGCGATTGCGAACGCGGAGATTGCCTGGCGGTGTGAGGATGCGGCGGGCAAGGTGGTGGCTCAGGGGAAAATGGCGCACACGTTCGGAGCGGATTCGGCGGAGCCGCTGGGGGATGCCAAGTGGACGGCGGGAACTCCTGGGGAGTATCGCCTGGTGGCGGTGGTGACTGCAGGCGGGAAGAAGCTGTCTGAGAATCTGTTCGAATTCCGGGTAGCGCCCTGAGGGGGCGCCACCCGGAAGCGGAACGGGGGTTAGCTAGGCCTGCTGCGGTTGGACCAGGCCGACTATTCCACCGCCGCGAACCAGTTGAAACAAGCGCTGGAGATCCGGTCCAACTTGTATGGCAAGGCCCATCCGGACACGGCGAATACCTAGAACTATCTTGCTCTGGCCCGGTTCCGGATGGGAGACCTGAAAACCGCCGAGGAGTTGTTTTCGCAGGCGCTGGATAGTCACCGGCGATTGGGCACCGCGTCGGCCGGTCTGGGGGATGCGCTGAGCGGGATGGCGATGGTGCGATTTGGGGGCGGTTCTTATCAGCAAGACTAAACTAAAGCCGCAGAACTGAGCGCTACAGCGGGACATGGCCATAGCCGAGGAGTTTTTCCATTCGGCTGGCGACGTAGGAGAAGCCCTGCACTTTGGGGCTGCGGTTGCCCTCGATGGTGTACAGCATCCCATCCTTTAACTCATAGACGAGACCGACATGGCCCTGCCAGCCATCGGCACGGACGCGCCACCAGAAGACCAAGTCGCCGGGCTTGGGCTCATAATTATCCGCCGGGCCACTGGTGTATCCGAGGTTCCGCATCTTGTTCATCAGGTCGCGGGCGCTGGCTGAGTACGGAAAGGGCATCTTGTCCAGTTTGCTGCCGGAAGCTTTCAGGTAGCACCAACTAGCGAAACCGGCGCACCAGGAGTGGCCGTCCTCCAGCCCCGCCGGAGCCAGGTATTTGCGAATCCACGGGCCGCGGTTGCCGCCCCCCACTTCGCCTGCTTCATCGCGTAGCTCTTTGATCGCCTTGCCGAGGGCCTTGCGCCCCATCTTGCTGCCTCCGGCTTTGACCGGCGGCATCTTGCGGAAATCCACGGCGGCCGGAGTCTGGATTCTCGGCTTGGGATTCTCCAAGCTCCACCAGGTAAGCGAACCCACCTTGCCGTCGACCACCAGGGGATTGCCGTGCTGGTCCAGATTCTGGGATTGAAACGCCCGCACAAGGTCCTTGGTCTCCTTGTCGAAAGTGCCCTCGGTGTGGGCCGGGTAGCCGCGGTCCAGCAGGAGTTGCTGGAGCCGGCGAACTTCCGGTCCGGAATCATGGAGTTTCAGGAACTTGCTCATGCGATACCTCCGATGGCTTCATGCGCCTGGTTTGGTCCATTCTCCGATCCAGTCGAGAAATGTCTTATACCAGAGAAGGCTGTTTTGCGGTTTCAGGATCCAGTGGCCTTCATCGGGATAGAGCAGCAGCTTGGAGGGCACCTTCTGCATCTGTAGCGCCGTGAAAAGCTGTAAACCTTGCCCGGCGGGCACGCGGTAGTCCAATTCCCCGTGGATCACGAGAGTAGGGGTTTTGAACTCCTTTACGAAATTGCTGGGGGACCATTTCTCGTACACGTCAGGTTTGTCCCAAGGCATGCCGCCGAACTCCCAGGAAGTGAACCAGAGCTCTTCGGTCTCCCCTCCCATACTGCGCAAGTCGTAAACGCCGGCGTGAGAGACCAGAGCCTTGAAGCGCTGATTGCGGCCGAGAATCCAGTTGACCATATAGCCGCCGTAGGAACCGCCGGCGGCAGCCATGCGGTGGCCATCCACATAAGGAAGCCGCTGGACGTGATCCACGACGGCCATCAGGTCCTCGTATACTCTTCCACCCCAATCACCGCTGATCTCGTCGGTGAACTTTTGGCCGTATCCTGTGGAACCGCGAGGGTTTGGCTGGATGACCAGATATCCGGCCGCGGCAAACACCTGCGCGTTCCAGCGGTAGCTCCAGCTTTCGCCCCAAGCGCCCTGAGGGCCGCCGTGAATCAGGAACAGAACCGGGTACTTCCGTTTTTCGTCGAAAGCGGGCGGCTTGACGAGAAAGCTGTGGACCTGCGTGCGCTCGGCCCCTTCCACCCAGAAATCCTCATAGGGGGTGAGGTGGTGCTCGGAAAGAAACTTGTCGTTCAAGCGGGTCAGTGGCTGAGGAGTGCCGCCGGAGTCGGCGCGGTAGATCTCCACCGGACGGGAACCGCTCTGCTCGCTGTAGATCATCGTCTTGCCGTCGCGTGTGAATTGCGGTTCATCGGCATGGCTGGCGCCGCTGACCACGGGCCGGCTGGCGCCTCCGGTAACCGGGATCATGTGAATCGCACTGCGGCCGCGATCCTCGGTGGTATAAAAGATGCGTTTGGAATCCGGGGCCCAGGCGACGGTGCCGACGGAGCGGTCGAGCGCCTCGGTCAGCACATTCATCCGGCCGGTGGAACGTTCAATCACAACCAGCCGCCAGCGGTCGCTTTCAAAGCCGGCGCGGGACTGGGAGCGATAGGCGAGGTAGATTCCGTCCGGGGAATAAAGAGGGGAGCTGTCGGCGGCTGGATTCTGGGTGATCCGGCGCGGCTCGCCGCCTTCCATCGGGACCACGAACAGCTCGGAGTTGGTGCTGATGGCCGGCTGAGGGTCGGGGTTCATGACGAAGCACAGTTCCTTGCCGTCCGGAGAGACGGCGTAGTCGTCGGGTCCGCCCAAGGAAAACGGAGGAACCTCGCGTGTTCCCGGTGTAAGGTCGCGTACGGCGCCGCCGCGGGCGGGGATCACAAGGATGTGCTTGCGGCGGGTGCCTTGCCAGCTGTCCCAGTGCCGGTACAGCAGCCCGGTATAGATGCGGGCGCGGACCTTGTCCGCTTTCTCCGCGTCCAGCTTCTTCTTGTTGCAGGCCTCGTCCGGGCAGTCCGGGTAAACCTCGCTGGTGAATATCAGATGCTGGCTGTCACCGGACCACATGTGGCCGTCGGCTTCCGTCGATAGATTGGTAAGCGGGCGCTGATTCCTTCCGTCGGCGTCCATCAGCCAGATTTGCGATCCATTGGCACGGGTGGACAGGAAGGCGATCGTCTTGCCGTCCGGAGACCAGCGGGCGCGGCTGTTGTTGCCTTCGATGGTGACCGCGGCTGCCACGCCGCCGCGAAGGGGAACCCAATAAATCTGGCGGGGACGTGTATTCTGCCCGACGTCGATCACCTGTGCGGTGAATGCCACGGTTCTGCCGTCGGGGGAAAGCTGGTGGTCGCTGATGCGGGTGATTTTCATGAGCGCCGCCGCGTCCAGCGGCGCCAACTGTCCCAGCGCGGCGCCGGCAGAGGTAAGTCCCAAGACCAGAATCAGACGCATAGTCCCGATTTTACGCTGTTTAAGGAAAGACGACTACGGTGAATCCGGAGTTGACAAACCGGTTAAGTTCGCTCCACCATGCTTGTGGAGGCTTGTGTGACAACAAGAATAGTGTCTTTTGTTTTGTTTGCAGCCTTGTTCGCATCCAGTGCATCAGGGCAGGATTTCTTGAAACCATGTTTCGGCCTACCGGATCATGCCGAACTCAGGGCGGCCTTGATCCCCATCATCCGGAACTTCCCGGGCAACGCCGGTCTCGGCTTTCCTGTCTGGGCGACCGTGGTGAATCGGGACGGAAACGTGTGTGCCGTTGTCTTTTCGGGTGCATCCAGGGGCGATCAATGGCCCGGCAGCCGGGTGATCTCCGCGCAAAAGGCGAACACCGCGAATGCGTTCAGCCTGAACACATTCGCCTTGTCCACAGCCAATCTTTATGCGGCGACGCAGCCGAACGGCACTCTGTTCGGCTTGCAGGAAAGCAACCCCGTGGATGTGTCGGTGGCTTATGGCGGAGCTTCGGAAGACTACGGCCGGTCTGGCGACCCGATGGTCGGCAAGAAGATTGGCGGCATCAATGTTTTTGGCGGCGGCCTTCCCCTCTATACCTCCTTCGGACAGTTGATCGGAGGGCTGGGAATCAGCGGAGAAACCTCCTGCTCGGATCACATCATCGCCTGGAAGCTGCGCTATGCGCTCAACCTGGATAATGTGCCCGCCGCTCCGGCCGGGAACGCGAGGGACAACATGATCCTGGACATTCCGCGAACGCCGCAAGGCTTGGGCGCCAGTCCAAGCGGCTTCGGCCATCCACGTTGCAGCGAGGAATCCTCGGATGTGATCCGGGACCTGCCGGTAACTCATCCGCCAGGGCCGCTACCGCCTCAGTAGCTTATTAGTTGTCGCTGAGGGCGGCGACGCCGGGCAGTTCGATTCCGGCGAGAAATTCCAAAGATGCGCCGCCGCCTGTGGAGACGTGCGAGATCTTGTCTGCCACACCAGCGGCCTTGATCGCCTTCTCGGAGTCACCGCCACCGACAACGCTGGTGGCTCCCGATTCGGCTACCGCTTTGGCAAGGGCCACCGTACCATTGTCGAAGGGCGGTTTTTCGAACACGCCCATGGGGCCATTCCAGATGATCGTCTTCGCGCTTGCGACGACGGATTGGAATTGGGCGATGGTCTTCGGTCCAATGTCGAGACCCATGGCGCCGTCGGGGATGAGTTCCACCACCTGTGAGGGGGCATGCTCCTTGAACTCCCGCGCCACCACATGATCGGAAGGCAGGAGAAGCTTTCCGCCTGCTTCGGCCAGCAGCTGTTTCGCCAGGCCGATCTTGTCTTCTTCGACAAGAGATTTGCCAGTTGGCAATTCCTGCGCGCGGAGAAACGTGTAGGCCATCGCCCCGCCGATCAGCAGCTGATCCACTACCTTCATCAGGTTTTGAATCACTTCGATCTTGTCGGAGACCTTCGCACCGCCGAGAATGGCCACGCAGGGGCGCGGTGGATTCCTGGTTGCCAGCGTAAGGTAGTGAAGTTCCTTCTCCATCAAAAGCCCGGCAGCGGCTTGCGGCAGGAACCGGATCATGCCTTCCGTGGAGGCATGAGCGCGATGCGCGGAGCCGAACGCGTCGTTCACGTAGAGATCGGCCAATGAGGCAAGGGCCTTGGCAAATCCTGGCTCGTTCTTCTCCTCACCGGGGTGAAAGCGGAGATTCTCGAGCAGCAGCACTTCTCCAGGGGCCGGCTTGATAGCCTCCACCGATGCGCCGATGCAGTCCGCCGCCATCTTCACCGGACGGCCAAGCAGTTGCTCCAGCCTCTTTGCGACCGGGGCGAGGCTCATCTCCGCGTTCGCCTTTCCTTTTGGACGTCCCAGGTGGCTGGCTAAAACCAATCCAGCGCCTTTCTCCAATGCATATTGAATTGTCGGGATCGAAGCGCGAATGCGCTTGTCGGAGGTGATTTCTTTGCCACCCTCAGCCAGCGGGACGTTGAAATCCACGCGCATGAACACGCGCTTGTTCTTCAGATCAAGATTCTGTATGGATAGTTTGGACATAGCAGCTAAAAATCCGATTTTAGCAAGTCGTAGAAAATGCGAATTCCCTTCTTAAACTCGGCGACGGGGATACGCTCCTCATCACTATGCATCGTGCCGGCGGTAGCAAGGTCGAGTACCATCGGCGTCAGGCCGTAGGCGATCAAGCCTTTCTTGCGCAGTTTCACCGAATCGGTCCCATGCGGTACCAGCATCGGCGTGACCACAGCGTTCGGATGATGCTTCTGGATGGCGCTTTGCAGCGCGGTGAACAAAGGAGTGGATGGATTGCTGATTCCTGGGTCGTCCGGGGTGCTGATCAGCTCCACAGTGACGCGCGGGTCGTTGATCCGCGCCTTCACCTCGCTGATAAACTCCTGGTGATTCACGCCGGGCAGCAGACGGCAGTCGATAGTGGCTTCACTTGCCGAGGGGATCACGTTGGCTTTGGGCGGATCCCCGACGCCGGCGCGCAGCGTAGTCAGCGAGATCGTGTTCTTCTGGATGGCGTTGGTGTACTTGTTGGTGGCCATCGGCACGCCGATGTTGCGCCGCATCTGCTCCACAACCGGATGCGCGGCGGCCTTGTCGGGGATCGACATTGCTTTTTGCAGCGCCCGCAGAAGAATCTCATTCGCGTTGTCGGGAATCGGTTGGGAGCCATGGCCGGCTGTCCCTTTCGCGCGAATACGAAGCCATGTGGTTTGCTTCTCACCCACGGCGATCCCGAAGACGAGCTTGCCCGGAGCGAGAATCTCGCGCGTCCCGAAGCCACCTTCGTCCAGCACATACTCGGCATCAATCTCCTGGAAGTGCCGGTCGATCATCCACTGTATGCCGTAAACTCCGTTCGTCTCCTCATCGGACGTGGCAAGCATCACGATGTCGCGCGGGGGCTGGACGCCAGCTTGTTTCAGGGCAACCAGCGCGGTCAGATGCTGTACGCCGATGCCTTTCATGTCGAGCGCGCCGCGGCCCCAGATGAAGCCGTCCTTCAGAAGACCGCCGAAGGGATCCACACTCCATGCCTTGCGGTCCACCGGAACTACGTCGAAGTGGTTCAGCAGCAGAAGAGGTTTCTTGCTGCGATCGCGGCCGGGCAATCTCACCACCAAGTTGGTCTGGCCGTCGGGTCCGGAGGTGTAGATCTTCGGGTCAAAGCCGTGTTTCTTGAGTTCGGACTCAAAGAGCGCCGCGGCGGTTCGGGTGTCGGCGGGCGGGTTCACGCTTTCGATGCGGATGTAGCCTTGCAGCAGGTCCAGCGCGTAGTCTTCCAGCCGCGTCCAGTCGGGCTCGGCGGCTGTGGCCGCGGCGATGCTTAGCAGACAGAATAGGGTTTTCATTTTTCCATCTCCGGGCAGTTTTTCAGAGTGACCGCCAACTCGGCCGATCGGTAAGCTTCCAGCAACGCCCCGGCGGCGGGAGCCATTTGTGGCGGGCCGCATTGAACTCCATCGTCCAGTTCCAACAGCAGCCGGAACCGCTCACGCAGCGCGTCGCAGGAAAACACGCCGCCGATCCAGGCCACCGAGACACGCTCGCACTCAGAAAACAACTGCCGGCGAACCGCGGCTGCCAGTAGAGCCAGCTGCTGCGCGGCCGCTTGCAGGATGTCGTTCGCCTGCGAGTCTCCTTCCCGCGCCGCCTCCTCCACGAGCTTGGATAGGGCCGCGATCTGCGGCCGCGAGTAGTCAGGGGTGTAAAAGCGATGGAGCAGATCGTTCGCATTGGCGGCTCCCGTTGCTTGCAGCAATTTGCTGTGAAGCGTGGTCGGGGGGCCCCAGCCCTCTTCGGCTCGGAGCGCGGCTCGCAGCGCCTGCCGGGCAAGATCAAAGCCGCCGCCTTCATCGCCGAAGATATAGCCCCAACCTCCCGCTCTTGCCGTTTGCCCTTGTGTGTTGCGGCCGAACGCCATGGAGCCTGTTCCGGCAATTGTGATGATGCCGGGCGATCCGGCGGTGGCGCCAGCGAGAGCAATCAGCGCATCGTGGGTGACGCTCAATCGCCGGCAATGGAAGTGTTCCTCCACCAGATCGCGCTTATCGGCGGCTCCTCCGCTGAAACCCAGGCAGGCCGCTTCAAACTCCTTGTGCCCGGCGGAAAGGCCCGCGGCGGTGCAGGCTGCGCTCACGCATTCCGTCAACACCCGCAGGAACTTCGTGCGGCGTTCCGCACCGCTGACGTGATTGCACGGGCCGGAACGTCCCATGCCCAGCACGTTGCCGTCGTCTCCGCCAATCAAGGCCGTCGTGCTGGACTGTCCGCCATCGACTCCTAAGTAGTATCTACTCACAAGATCCTATGCTACTGAATCCGGTACAACCGGTATCCATGAGATTCGCCGACAAGTGCAATGCCCCACAGATCCTGCTTCTGGGCGAAATCGGCTGAGCCCAAGTCATTCTCATGCACGAGAAGGTAGCCGATTCCTTTCTCCTTGATCAACTGCGTTGCCTCTCTTCTCAATCCCAGCGGGGGCGGCAACTGCGTTTCTTTCGGTTGAATCACCAGGCGCAGCCATTGTTCAGGAGCCGTGAGTCCGTCCAGTTCCATCCTTGTGGCCGCCACATCGGTCGACGTTTCCACGACCACCGACTCTACGTTGCGGGGCGCCGGGAACTCAACGCTGATAAACATATCAGGGTTCGCAGGACGCCAGCTGCTCCACCGCGTCACGCAGGCGTTGTCGAACGCCGATTGCACGCCCCACGGGTTCGGCCACGCGCGCAATCGCCAGTCCGGCGCGCGGGGGAGCTCCTTGCCGGCGTCCCCAAGGCGGACTTCGTTGACCGTCCAATGATCCGGTGTTCCGGCCGAGGTCTGCCGCAGCCGGATACCGAGCAGAGGCTGGCGCGGGAATGCGAATTCCACGCGCCGCACAGGCTGGTAATCCGGCACCAGGGGCGTCCAGAGTATTCCCCCTAGCTCGTTGCCGAATGCCGACTGATAAGCCACCACAATGTTGCGAGCCGTGTAGGCTTCACCGGTTTGGATGAAAGTGAGCACGCTCGCATCCGGAGGCATGGAATGTTCGATCATCCGCGCCACGGCGTAGGATGGCCACTTCCTTGAGAGGAAGTCGGCCTCAGGCTCTAGTCGCAGGGCGGCCCGCAGACGAAACTCGTCCAGCCGCCAGGCGTATGGCGCGCAGTACTTTTTCAGTACTGGCGGCCAGGCACTAATGGCGTGCACGAGCACGATCACTGGTAACACACCGCGAAGGCGGGAAAATACCAGTGCCATTGCGAGTGCGACATAAGGTAGGGAAGGGATCAGGAATCGGGTGCCGATGTTTGCCGCGTATACGGCGCCAAAACAGATTCCGGCTGCCACTAGCCGCCTCCCCGCGGAGGATCGCAGCGCAAGGGCTGACAGCGGAGCCAGCAAAAACACGGGACCAAGGACACCGTTCAGGACATGACCGCGGATGGTGACCTCCAAAGGAATCTCCCAATGGCTTTTCAAACCCGGATAGTTGCGCATGGATTGCGAGTATTCCTGTTCGAAAGAGACATTCACATACGGATTTTCAAAGACGCGGTTGAAGAACGGAGAAACAGGATTCGCGACAACAATGGAGTTCTTGATCAGCCAGGGTGCGATCATCACTGTGGCAGCGGCCAACACAGTCAGCGCCGGCCGCCAAGCCGCGCCCCTGCGGCGCCAGAACAGAAAGCCCAATGCATAGAGAAGGGCAGGGAAGGCCGTATACTTACTTCCGAAGGAGAAGCCGGCCAGAAGTCCGAGCACCGGCAGCAGACGATTCGATCGGGTCTCATCCCAGATCCCGGCAAGCGCGAAGACTCCGAACATCACCGCGGCTACGGCGACGTCGTTGTAGGCGCTGGCGCCGTCTAGCGTGACGACGGGGCTCATCCCCACGAGAAACGCCGCGCCAAGCCCAGCCGGTCCGAACCTGTTCCGCCGTGCATGATTCACCATCAGAAGGGGAAGTGCGAGGAGGAAGCAAAAATGGACTAGAGCCGCCGCGGAGTGCCTGCCGAACGCATACGCATAAAGAAACAGCATTTCGATTCCCTGGGTCAGGTTCGCGTACATATGCGTGGTGAGGAACGAGAATCCCCGCTCGCGGTAATAGCGGGCCACCAGGCCAAGATGATACGTAGTTCCATCGGGGCTCGTTTCCGGCGCCATCGCGTGCACGAAGGCGAAGACGCCGAACAGCAGCGCCAGCGGTGTATAAATCCACAGCAGGCCTCGAGGCAGCGGCGAAAGGCTTGGCGCTTCGGACCGGAAAGCGCGCCGCTTCCACGCGAGTAGCAGGATTGCCGCTCCGGCGGCAAGCAGCACGCCCTTGTACAGCAGCTGCGCTGCGGCAAGCAGAAACACCAGCGAACTGAGCAGCGCCGACCCGCAAAGAAGAGCGAATGGCAGTTCTTCCTGCTTGTATAGGCGGACGCCGAGCTTCTGCAAAAGCAACCTGCCGGAAGCCACCGAAACCAGACAAGTGAAGACCGCCCCGAACAGGATGTAGAAAGCCTGAGGCATTTACTCGCGGAAGCCGGCGCGCATCAGGATCAGCCCCAGTTGAGCGCCGTCTGCTTCGGCGATGAAGACCTTGTCCAGCTCCGCCGAGGCCACGTTCACGGAACCCTTGAGCAGCCACGATGGGTCAATTGCCTTCTCGAAGTGCTGCTCCCCCGGCTTGTCATAGCTGATCTTATCCAGGGGGCGCCCATTAATGAAATAGGAGATCGTGACCGGGCCGGTCTGCTTCATCGTATCGGCGTGCAGGGAAAAGTCCATGACGAAGCTGAGATGCCTTGTCGTGGGCAGGAAGAACCGGAACGTTGGTTTCTGCCCCGTCCAACGCCACATCCCGCCTTCGAGAGATGGATTGACATCGCGCAGGATGTGTTCCATCGCCATCGGATCGTTCATCGCGACAAAGTGTTTGAGCTTGGAAGTATCGGGTCCGGCCTGTGGGAGACGCTGCATCGGAGGCGCGTAGGTCTCCGGCATGTTCACGCAGCCGGTTGCCGCGAGCAAAACGATTGCCGGCAGAATGCTATACCGCATCGGAAATGCTGGAAAAGGTGAAATTGCCGGCAACCAGGGCCGGCGCTAGCATGCCAGCGCCTTCGCCTCCGCGGCACCGAACCACGCGCCCCAGTCTCTTCACGTTTTGCAGCAGGCGGACCGGACTTTCATTGAAGCGCAGGTTCATTACCGGCTCGCTGATCTTGCCCTTCTCGATCAAGAACAGGCCGTCACGCGTCAGGCCGGTGAATTGCAGCGTCTGCATGTTGACTGCTCGAATGTACCAGAACCTGGTCACCAACAGCCCGCGCTCAGTGCTCGCGATCAGTTCCTCAAGCGTCGCCTCTCCGCCGGCCAGGGAGAGCGAGCCGGAGGTGGGTGTTGGTGCCTGCTTCGTCTTCGCTGCCCAGTACCGGTCGTAGGAAAGATTCTTCACTACACCGTTCTCCACCCATACCACTTTGGCCGCTGGCAAACCTTCTTGGTTATACGGACTGCCAGGAAATCGTGGATCAAACGGGTCGCTGACCAGTGTGATCTGTTCATGAAATACCTTCTCGCCAAGCCGCGTGCCCCCGCCCTTCTTGCTGAGAAAACTTCTACCCTCCTCGGCGTTGCGGGCCGAGAATGCGAATCGCAGGTTGCTGAGCAAGTCGCTGACCGCTGTCGGCTCCAGCACCACCGTGTACTGGCCCGGTTCGATCTTGCGCGGCTGCTTCCAGCGGGTGCATTTTTCAATGGCGGCTTCTGCCAGCAGGGCCCCGTTGATCGCTGCGATCCTTGACGATGGCTGGCCGGCCCAGCCTGCGCTGGAGCCGTCCGCGGTCCGCACCGTTGTGCTCATCGCGGCACTGGCTGAGCGATGGTGCCCGAACAGACCTCGCTTGTTTGCCACCGCAGAAACTTGCGCCGTTCGTTCAATGAATCCGGCTGCAATGAGCTTCTTCGCTGATGCCGCCTCGATCACCGCCTTTACGTGCGGGACCATTGACGGGGAGCGAGCGGAGATCGTCTCGGCATCGGCGGCAGGAATCGCCGGATACTCCTGCTCGCCCAGCGGCTCCATGTGTTCATCGTTCAGAGGCGCGACGGATGCCAATGCTTCCGAGCGCGCCACCGCTTCTTTCAGCCTCGCTTCGTCGATTTCGCTGGTCTGCGCGATCCCCGTTCTCGATTCGCGCGTCGATGCGATCGTGATCGTCCGCTCCATGGTCAGGCCCGCCGTGGTCACGCCGTTGTTGGCGAACCGGACCGAGGATTGCTCCACTTCCGAGATCGCAACAGTGCATTCGGGAAGCTTCGAGTAGCTGAGCATCTTCTTGGCGAGCGCGTGCGCCTGGTCTCGTGTGGTCATGGTGTTAATCCGTGAGAATGACGTTGATTTGCCGGAACAGCCCCGGCGCGCAGCCATGCGACATGGAGTTGGTCTGCATCGGCTCGCCTTTGCCGTCATTGCCGGAACCGTACTGCTGCCAGAAGCTGCGTCCGGCAATCGCTTCGCAGGCCTGCCAGAAATCGGGGGTCCGCGACTGATAGCCAACGCGGGAAATCATTCCGCGCTTCTTGCCTCCCTTGATCTCCCAAAAAGCATCGCCGCCGAACTGGAAATTGTAGCGCTGCTGATCGATCGAGTAGCTGCCGCGGCCGTCGATCAATACGCCGTCTTCCACACCGGCAATCAGCTTCTCCAGAGTCGTCTCCGGCTTGCCTTCCGCCAGCCAGACGTTCGGCATCCGCTGGAACGGTATGCTTGACCAGGAGTCGGCGTAGCAGCAGCCGCGTGACTCCTTTTCCCCCACTAGGTGCGCCTGGTCCCGGATCGTCTGATAGTGCTTGAAAACTCCTTTATCGATGATGGCGAAACGGCTTGTCTTTACGCCGTCATCGTCGTAGGCGCAGGTCGCCAGGCCCTGTTCCATCGTCCGGTCGCCATAGATGGTCACTGCTTCACTGCCCACCCGCTCCTTGCCCATCTTGTCTGTCGTCAGGAAACTGGTGCCCGCGAAATTCGCCTCATACCCCAGTGCGCGGTCAAGCTCTGTCGGGTGACCGATCGATTCATGGATCGTGAGGAACAAGTGACTCGGCATCAGCACCAGGTCCTTCTTGCCGGGCGAAACAGGCGGGGCGGCCAGGTGCTCCATCACCTCTTCGCGAATCCGCTGCGCGTTCTCCTTCAAGTTGATTTTCGCCAGGTACTCATATCCGGCCAGCAGCGGAGGCGGATTGTAGCCTCGTGCGCGCGCCAGGCCCTTACTCATGTCCACCGCATTCGCATTCAGCAGCGGAAACGTCTGGACGATGTATTGCTGGATCGAAGAACCCTCCGAGGATGCGAAGTACTTGTCCTCGGAGTGGAACTGCACGCCGGAGGTTGCGCCGAACACTCCCTTTCCTTTCTTGACCTCCGCCGCCGCTTCGCGCAGCACTTGCAGCTTTTCCTCAATCGGCACATCGAACGGATTCTTCTCAAACGGCGCGCTCCAGCGGTCCTTGTAGCTCTTGGCCGGCGCCAGCTTTACCGGCTTCGATTTGATTTGCGCGTTGGCCCGGGCAACCGTCATCGCCTCCGCCGTGACGCGCGCGATCTCCTGCTCGTTCACTACCGGAGAAGAGGCAAAGCCCCAGGCTCCATCGGCGATCACGCGCACGCCGAAGCCGAAGCTTTCGCTGTCGGAAATGGACGGGCTCTCCAGCGTCTTGCCCGTTCCGCGTTCGGTGGTCAGACGAAGAAAAATGCGCTGGTCTCGGTAACGGTTGATGCGGATGTCACAGTAGCTGGCCTTCAATCGCGACGCCTCCCGCAGGGCCGCGGCAGCCAGTTTCTCGAGCTGCGGCGAAGGCCGGTTGGCGGCCTCCTTCGGCGCGCCAAACAAATCGGCCGCCATCAGGCATGGGGCCGCCAAAAACACGCGTCGGCTGATCATATGGTCTTGTCCTTTGCGTAGCAAATCTGTTCCAAGGGGCATTCTGCGCATTTCGGGTTGCGGGCAGCGCACAGCTGCCTGCCGTGATGGATCATTTGGTGCGAGAAGAGAATCCAGCGTTCCCGCGGAATGATCTTCATCAACTCCCGCTCAATCTTCTCCGGCGTCTTTTCCTTGGCAAGATCAAGGCGCCGGGAAATGCGCTGCATATGCGTATCCACCACGATTCCACTGGCGATCCCGTACGCCGTGCCCAGCACGACGTTGGCCGTCTTGCGCGCCGCGCCGGGAATTGTCAGCATTTCCTCCATCGTCCGCGGCAGCTTCCCGTTGAAATCGGATAGCAGTTTTCTGGCCGCGCCGATGATCGACTTCGCCTTGTTATTGAAGAAGCCGGTCGAGCGGATGTCCTCGGCCAGCTCATCCTGATTGACTGCGGCGAAATCGCGGATCGTCGGGTATTTCTTGAACAGGCCGGGCGTCACCATGTTCACCCGCTTGTCCGTGCACTGCGCGGAGAGAATCGTCGCCACTAGCAGCTGGAAAGGCGTTTTGAAGTGCAGCTCACAGGTGCCGTCAGGGTACAGATTATCCAGATGCCGAAGGATCTGGGTAACTCTGGCTTTTCGCGCGGCTGCGGTTTTCGGGCGAGAAACGGCGGGCATGGCCACTGGATCGGTTGATCGCGACTCACCATGATAGCATCGCCTCATATGCGCGCCCATACGGAATACTTAACCTTTCGAACCCCCAAACTTCGCGAGTTTCTCAACATCACTCCGAAGGTCCAGTCCGCCCTTCAGGCCAGCGGGATTCAAGAGGGGATGATCCTGGTTTCGGCTATGCACATCACCGCCGGCGTCTGGGTCAACGATGCCGAGGACGGGCTGCTGGCCGACATGGATGACTGGCTGGAGCAGTTGGCGCCGTTCAACAAGAACTACCGGCATCATGCAACCGGAGAAACCAACGGAGACGCCCACCTGAAGAGCCTGCTGGTTCATCACCAGGTGATTGTTCCCGTAACGGCCGGGAAACTGGATCTCGGTCCGTGGCAACAGGTCTACTACGCCGAGTTCGACGGCCGGCGCGCCAAGCGGGTCATCATCAAAGTGATGGGAGAATAGCAGAGATCATGAAACTCATCCGATTTCTTCACAGCGGCTCCTATCATGCCGGCGTTCTCACTGGAGGAGGCGTTGTTCCCGTTCCCGAAGTCAACGCTCGTAAGGGAACCCGGGTTCCCGATGACCTGCTCGCCATCATACGCACCGGCGCAACCGCCGAGCTTGCCGATCTTGCCGGAGTTCCGGCCATTCCCGTCACTGAGGTGACACCGGCGCTTCCCTATGACGTTCCACCGAAGATTTGGTGCATCGGCCTCAACTACAAATCTCACGCCGAGGATATTCAGGCGGTGCAGCCGGAGGAGCCCGGCAGCTTTATGAAGCCGGCCTCCTGTATGTTCCAACCCGGAGGGAAAATCCAACTGCCGCCCCCGGAGGTGTCCGCCGACGTGGATGCGGAGGGCGAACTCGGCGTGGTGATCGGCAAGACCTGCCGATTCGTGCCGGCAGAAGAAGTGCACAAGGTGATCTTCGGCTACACGACGACGCTGGATTTGACCGCGCTCGACGTTCTCCGCAAGAACCCGCGCTATCTGACTCGCGCCAAAAGCATCGACACCTTCTTTAGCTTCGGTCCTGTGATCGTAACCGCCGATGAGGTGCCCGACGTCGACGCGCTGGAGGTCATCACCGAGCACAACGGCGGTATCTGCTCCCGCGACTTTGTGCGAAACATGCACACCCGGCCGTTTGAGCTGGTTCGCTTCCATAGCGACTTTTTCTCGCTTCATCCGGGCGATCTCATCTCTACGGGATGTCCGAAGGGTGCTCGCATCAAGCCCGGCGACAAGGTCCGCGCGCGGATTGAGGGGGTCGGCACACTTGAGGCTTCGGTGACGCAGGCCGAGCGGAAGACCTACATCGTTTAGGGTTGTAGAATGTTTTTGACTGAAGGAGGTCATCCATCATGAAGAACTCTGTCCGCAATCTCGTGAACCGAAGGTCCTTTTTCCATACCGCTGGTTTTGCCGCTCTTCCCTTCTGGGCCGATGAGACCCTGGAAGCCGCAACCCAGCACGTCAATACAAATTCCAAACCCTCCGAACTGAAAATCACCGATCTGCGCGTTGCCGTAGTGGCGGGCGCGCCCATGACCTGCCCGCTCATCCGCATCGACACCAACCAGGGCATCTACGGGTTGGGCGAAGTCCGCGACGGCGCCAGCAAGAATTACGCGCTCATGCTGAAGAGCCGGTTGCTGGGAGAAAACCCCTGCAATGTCGACAAGGTGTTCCGTAAGATCAAGCAGTTCGGCGGACACGCACGCCAAGGCGGCGGTGTCTGCGGCATCGAGATGGCTCTTTGGGACTTGGCGGGCAAGGCTTACAACGTGCCGGTTTACCAGATGCTCGGCGGAAAATTCCGCGATCAGGTGCGGTGTTATGCCGACACGACGATGTCCTCAGACCCGAAGGTTTTCGCGCAGCGCCTGAAAGATCGCATCGACAAGAAGGGATTCACTTTTCTCAAGATGGACCTCGGCGTCGGGCTGGTGGAAAAGATCCCCGGCACGGTTTCACGCCCGCTTGGCACATCGTCGGCCAACTTCCGCAACGTGCAACACATGTTCACCGGTATGGAACTGACTGACAAGGGCGTGGCACTCATGGCCAACTATGTTGCTCAGGTTCGCGAGGTGATCGGTATGGAGGTTCCGCTGGCGGCCGACCACTTCGGCCACATCGGCGTGAACTCCTGCATCCGGCTGGCGAGGGCGCTGGAAAAATACAACATGGCCTGGCTCGAAGACATGATCCCCTGGCAGTATCCGGACCTGATGAAGAAGATCACCGACGCCGTGGATGTTCCGATTCTGACCGGCGAGGACATTTACCTCAAGGAAGAATTCATCAGGCTTGCACGCATGCAGGCCGTCGATATGCTGCATCCGGATCTGGCCACTTCCGGCGGAATTCTCGAAACCAAAAAGATCGGCGACGCGATTCAGGAACTGGGCGTGCCGATGGCAATGCATTTTGCGGGAACCCCGGTCAGCTTCATGGCCAATGTGCATTGCGCCGCCGCGACGGAGAACTTCGTCGCGCTGGAGCATCATTCCGTCGATGTCGCGTGGTGGGAGGACATGGTGCACGGTGACAAGCCGCTGTTTGAGAAAGGATTCGCGCGTATTCCGGAGAAGCCGGGACTGGGCGTCACGCTCAATGAGGAGGTGGTCAAGCAGCACCTGCACAAGGACCACCCAGGCTACTTTGAGCCCACCAAGGAGTGGGATACCTATCAGGGCAACGACAGGCTCTGGAGCTGATCCGCAACCAACTCACGCATGATTGATCAGGCCGAAGTCGCAACGATTGTCGCTTTTCTGGAAGGCCCGACCGTGGATGCGGAGGGCGCCGTCTATTTCACGGAAACTCGCACCAACCGCATCCTGAAGCTGGACACGGCAGGGAATCTGTCCGTGTTCCGGGAGAACAGCAACGCCTCCAACGGCCTGATCTTCGACGCGGATTGGCGATTGATCGCCTGCGAAGGCAATCGCGCCAATCCGCGCGTCACCCGCACCACTATTCGCGACGGCCGCATCGAAGTGCTGGCTCACCATGGAATGGGACTTGCGCTCACGGCTCCCAACGATGTCAGCCTCGATAGCCAGGGCCGTATCTACTTCACTGACCTGCCGGGCGGCACGGTTCACCGCGTCGACCGCAACGGTGCGGTAGTCCGTATCCTCAACCGGCCCGACATCCAGAACCCGAATGGGATCTGCATTTCGGCCGACGACAAGACGCTTTATCTTGTCGAAGCCAACCAGACAGAAAACGGCGCGCGCATGATCCGCGCCTATGACCTTCGGCCCGACGGCACTGTCACGGGCATGCGCGTTCACTACAACTTCTATCCCGGCCGCAGCGCCGACGGAATCACCATCGACAGTGCAGGCAACCTGTATGCCGCCGCGGGATTGAACCGGACGCGCGGAACCAGCGAAACTCTGGACACCAAGTGCGGCATCCACGTGATTTCTCCGCAGGGCAAGCTGCTTGCGTTCACCGCCATTCCGGAAGACACGCTCACCAATTGCTGTTTCGGCGGCCCGGACTTGAAAACCCTCTACGTGACCGCCGGCAAGACGCTGTACCGTATCAGGACGCAGGTCGAGGGCACCCGCCGCTAGGAATCAGGCGCTCTTCTGCTGCGCGAGGAACTCCTTGTGATATTGCTTCCCTTTGCGGAGGACGCGGTTTAGAATCCGGATTGCCTTGTCGATTTCCGCTTCACTGATCGTGAAGGGTGGAAGAAAACGCAGCACAGTGTCGTGAGTGCAGTTGATCAGCAGCCCAGCCTCCATGGCGTCAAGAACTAGTTGCTTGCCGGGCATGTGCAGCTCCACACCGATCATCAGGCCATGGACGCGAACTTCCTTGATGCACTTGTAGCGCTGCGCCAGTTCGGAAAGCTTCTGCCGGAAATACTCCCCGCGCGCCGTGATCTGCGGAAGCAGATCTTCCAGGATGTCGAAGAACTCCGCTGCCACGCGGCACGCCAGTGCGCCCCCTCCGAAGGTTGATCCATGCATGCCGGCTTTGATCGTGGTGGCAGCCGTTTCGTTCGCAACAATCACACCGAGCGGCAGTCCCGCAGCCAGGGGTTTCGCGGTGACGAGAATGTCGGGCAGAATCGCGGGTTGGAATGTCTGGTATCCGAAATACTTGCCCGTTCGTCCGACGCCGCATTGAATCTCATCGAAAACCAGTAGGGCGTTATGCTGCAAGGCAAGCTCCCGAGCCTTGCGGGCGAAGGTCTCCGAAACGGCGCGGATCCCGCCCTCGCCCTGAATCACCTCCAAGAAGATGCCGGCCGTGTTCCCGGTGACGGCGCTTTCCAGTGCAGCTATGTCATTCATCGGCACAAAGCAGACGCCGGGAACCAGCGGTTCGAAGTCCTTGCGATACTTTGCCTGTCCTGTGATCGAGAGCGCCCCCATCGTTCGGCCATGGAAGGAATTCTCCACCGCGACGACTTCGTACCTGTCCGGACTAATCGCTCGTCCATGAGAATGCACCATCTTGAGCGCGCCCTCGATGGCTTCCGTACCCGAGTTGCAGAAAAAGCTGCGGTTCAAACCGCTGGCTTTCGCGATCTTTCCGGCCAACAAGCCCTGGTACTCGTGATAGTAAAGATTGGAACAATGGATCAGCAAGCCGGCCTGCTCGCGAATGATCTTCAGCAGACGCGGATGGGCATGTCCCATCGCGTTTACGCCGATTCCGGTGATCAGGTCCAGGTACTTCTTGCCGTCCACTCCGTACAGATAGGAGCCCTTTCCGCGGGCCACGGCGAGCGGATAACGGCCGTAGTTCTGAACCAGGAATCGCTTTTCCCGATCGATGATTCTCTGGGCCGCCGACACTTCTTCCGCGGCTACTGTTTCAGGCATCATCTCTACATGATACTGGTTCAGTTGAGGGTGACGTCCACGCCGATGGCGTCGTGATCGGAGAGACGGACCGGCAGACCATCGCGAACGTCATGAATCACTCGCGGATTGCTGACTTGGAGTCCTCGTGTGGCGAACCAGTCAATCTTGAGCGGACATCCTCCGCCGTGCTCCCGTAGCGCCCAGCGGATAAACGGAAAGCACCAGCCGGGCACCCATTCCGCCAATCCCTTATGTGTGCTCAAGTCGTTCACGTCGTAGAAAATGGTGTGTTCGCCGAGCACATTGCTTCGCGTATACTCGAATCCGCGTTGCTCCAGCATTTCAAACAGCGGCTTTTCAAAGCGGCGATAAGGATGCAGGTAATGGTTGCGGATCACGTTGCCTGGGCCCATGAAGACTCGCACCCAATAGCCCATGATGGCGTGAAAGGCGGTGGAAGAGTTGAAGGTTGTTGTGTTCCAGTCTCCCCCCAGCAGAACCGGGCCTCGTTCCGGCATCGCGTCCACCACGCGCCGCATTTGCACGGCGCGGTGTCGCTGGCTGGAGTGCGCGTCGAGATGAATACAGGCCACGGTCAGCAACTTCCCTCCATGCTCGACATCGGCGGCTACAGCCCGCTGATGCCCCAAGCGCTTTTCCATGCGCGCCATCTTGTCGACGCCGTTCGGCAGATCCACATAGCGCGGGTTGGAAAGCGGATAACGGCTGAGGATCGCGTTTCCGTGCAGCCCAAGTGCATTGTCGCCTTCCACATCCCTTTCCGTTCCCGAACCCTTGACTAGGCTCAAGTAGCAGGGCGCGAAGCAGTAGTTGAAGCTCAACTCGCGCGCGATCGTCGCGGCCACGTCGGCGTTGCCGCTGCGTGCCATGCCGAGATCGGTTTCCGTCAACAAAAGCACATCGCTGGTGCGCAAGTAAGGATGATTCCTGAACGCTTCCAACTGGCCTGCAAGCTGCTTTCCACGTTCTATATTCCAGGCAAGGACGCGAAGCGAATCTGACTCCCTTGGAGCGCCGTCTCCACTGGTGCCCGTCTGGATTGTGCACAGGACTTGATGAAGTCTTGTACGCATCTGCTGATACACGGCGCTCGATTCCAGCTCCAGGAGCGAGCGGCATTGCGCCAACTCACCCCATCTCGGCTGGATTTCCTGTTTGATGATTTCGGCGATTTCCTGAGAGCCCAGGCGGCCGATCTGTTCAACCGCTTCCACCTCTAAATATGATAACGGCTTTCCACCTATCCCAGAAACGCGCACCGTCTTAAGCTCGCCGGCATCGGCGCCGGGTAGCCGATCAGGCAAAACTGATCCAAAGCGAACAGAACGACGGATTCCACGTTTTCGGACTTTGCGATGTTCACTTCCTTCCCCCAAGCCGTGTAGGCATCCATAATCCCCACCAGGAAGCTGCGCTGCGAACGTGGGAAGCCCTTCGCTTCTCCGTACTCGATGCTCATTCTGGCAAGATCCAGGTTGCGCTCAAAGGTGAACGTAAAGCTCTCGGTCTTGAGGCAATCCAGATTGGCCGGTGTCCACGTGGCAGGATAGTTGATGGCTCCTGTGAATGGGAAGTGGTTCACGTCGGGAGGATAGAGAACCTCGAACCGGCAGCTCGCGTGCGTGGCCTTGACGAACTGCATCACCGCGGTTGTGAACTCCCCAATCAGGGCCGGCAGGAACTCTACCTCTTCCGGATGCAGGGCGGGATCCACCGTATTGGAGCTGATCACGGCCATCGGCCGGCCGTACCTGGCCTGGAATTCACTGGTTGTGTATTCGTCGTAGAAAGGCAAGCCGGAGCCGGCCAAAGGGAAGTACCACCACTGCACTTCTCCGAATTGTAGATACGGCTGAACATTGGCTTCACCCATGAGAGTCGCCATCTCCAGGTACACTTGCTTCCAGAAGTTTGTGCTGGTGGGCGAAAAGTTGGTTTGCAACGCCGGTGTGTTTAGCAATGCGGGCGCGCCATTTGGGTATCGCTGCGCGATCCCGGCCGCAACAGAAGTATCACCGTGCTGCAACTCCATGCTGAAGGCCGCCGCCACATCGATGTTGTATAGCTTCAGCGCCTTATAAAAGCTCCGGCTCCAATCGCGCGCCGCGCGGTTAATGCGCGGCAGCGCCTGAAGATCCGTGTGCCAGGTGCCGTCAGTGCCGCCGGCGAGGGTTCCACTGGCCACCTCCAGCCGGAAGTCACCGCTAGCTGGACTCCCCGCCACGGTGACATGATTGCCTTCCGTGCCCATTGCCCGGGCAAAGATGGTCAGTTGCGTCCCCTGAGCCGCCGCTCGAATCGCCGTGTAGCCGCGGTTCAGTTCCATCTCAAACGCCTTTGCGATTGTGACGGCGGAATCGCCGATGCGGTTCACATGCTGGATAACCGCGTCGCTTGAGGGCGGCTCACCAACTCTTCCTATCCGCAGCTCCGTGATTTCGCTGAAGACCGGAGTGCCCACAAAATCCACGGTAGTGGAAGCATAGACATTGCCGTCACAAACCAGATCGTAAAACACCAAGGCCCCCACGTAGTGGTTAGCACGTCCCCAGAAACCAAGCGAGTAAATCATCCAAGCGGTGCGTTCGGGAGAAACCGCCAACGAATGGTCCGTGTCCCAGTCTGTCGCCAGCGTCACCTTGTTGTCCGCGGGAACCTGCGACACGCTGTTGGCCGGGATCGCAACTTCCACAAAGTCGAAATAAAAATAGCTGTCCTGGGGTCCATTGTGAGTTGCCACTACGGTGTGTGTTCCTGGTCCAAAAACACCGAGCGGAATTCGAACCAGGGTATCCTCGCCGGCGACGAAGAGATTTTCCGTGACCGCCGGTCCGCCGTCCACGCTGATCGACACCTGGCATCCGTTGAAGGCGAACCGGGTTCCCAAGTATAGTTCATGCGTCTGCGGACTCCTGTATTGACACCTGACGGAGGCGCCGGCATTTGTGGCGCTGCGGATCGTCCCTCCCGAAAAATTTCCTCGTCCCGAATCCCAAGAGCCGGTGTAAACCAGAGAACTATCGTCATCTTCGATTCTCCGGCTTCCGGGTCCGGCGACTCGATACTGCCTCCCGGTTCCGGTAACTGTCCAATTGGAAACCTCGGCCACAAATTCACTGCGCTGATAGGCGCCGGGCTGAAGTTCCGCCGAATAGGTCCAGCGCATCTTGCGAATTCGATCCGCCGGAACGGTGCGACTGTCGATGGCCGTCAGATTGTTGAGCGGGAGAGTGACTCTCCACTTGCTCGGCGACTGGCCACCGGAAAACTGAATAAACTGCGGGCTCCAGGATTCGGTCTGCGCTCCCGAGACGAAGCCATAGGCGCCAAGCCTGTTGCCGTTCGCGCCGGTTGTGCTGGTGGCCATCGTTTGGCCAGGTCCCACGTAGAACAACTCCACGATGCTTCCGATCCTGGTTGCCTCCAGCGCGGTCGAGAAGGTGTTGACGATGTCCACAACCGCTTGCGCAGCCGACTCCAGCGTGTCGGACGCAGTCACCTGGTAGGTGTAGTGTTCAGTCTGGAAGGAAATCCCGACGTAGTCACCGGCCGTAATGGTGCCTTGCAGCTGCAACTCTGCTTTCGCAGGAACATAACTCCCTTCGATCGGAATCGCGTAATCCTTAAGCCGGACCTTGTAGAAATCCTCCGCTCCCTGATATCGCGTCCAGACGCGCAGAAAAGGCCAGTCCACGGTTGGAAACAGGTCCGAATCCATCGGGATGCAATTGTTCCGAGTTTCCTCATAGCTGAGAACCAGGCCGCTCAAGTTCCCATCCGGCAGATTGCGGAATAGGGGATGCTCGATGACATTATGCTTGTTCCATTCCACCACCGCCCAATCGAACTGTTGCCGCCAGTTCCCCGACACCCGGAAACCGGTGGGCGAGGATTCACTGAATGCGGCAATGGCCGAAGGCCGCTCGAAATAGACCTGCAGATCGCGATCCGGCCGAAGCTTCTCCAAAATTTCTGCCACGGTGGACTCCTTAGCAGCGGATCGTGACCGTCAAGTCACGCCCGGAAGTGGTCGTAAAGGTTTGGCCCACGGAGGTGACATCCAGCGTCAGCCGCGCCATGGCAGCCAGCGGCAGCAGGCCAAACCCATCCACGATGTTGGAAATCGTGGCGCCCGCCGGAATCACGAGATTCGCGTAGGGGAGCCCGTCCTTCTTGAGCGTCAGCTCAATCGGCGCGCCCGTGGGAGCCTCGCCGACGACCGCAAAAACGTCGAGGACCGACCTGGCGGTCTCCACCACCAGCGGCGGGGCCGCGTTCGTCTGAATGGCCAGGAAGCCTTCCACCTGAATCGCCAGCTGACCGCCGGAAAGAGTTCGCAGGCCATTCTCCACCGTGCCGGTAACGGCAACCTTGGAGGTTTCACTATTGCCGCGGCTGTTGGTCATCATCAGGTCCGCTGCCGCCAGCCGGATGTTAGGCAGCAGAATCGGGTAACTATAGCTCCCACTCGCCGGACTGCCGAAAAAGTCTCGGCTGAGCGGAATAATGAACACTTTGCGCTTCAGGTGATAGACAGCCGTGCCGGCAACATGAGCCACTGGTGCGCTTCCGTGGGAGCCCCGGAGAACGGTATAGGTCGTACCCCCTCCCGTGACTTGTTGGATCTCGAGAATCTCCTTCTTCACCTGAACCAGATCTCCGGCTTGTCCACCGCCCGCGCTCGCCAATACAAGCTGCGTTGTGGCTGAGTCCATGGCCGTGCTCAACGAAAAACTGGTCGGGCTGGATAGCTCTTCCCAGTAATGCAGCGTCAGCGTGCCGGCGGTGATGGTTCTCGTATTGGTAAGGTCGGTGAAACCGATTCCTCCCACTTCGATAATCCCCCGTCCTTTCGGCGAGAAGGCATAGGTGGGCGGAGGAGGAACGTCTTGATCAGCGCTTCCGCCCGTCGCGCCCACAATTCGCCATCTCGTCACCGGCGAGAGATCTCGCGCCGATTCCCGTCCCTGGGCGCTGACCGCGCGCCCGGAGACATGAACCGTTGCCCCTTCGCGATTCGGAACGTCAAACTGAATCGGCGTGGTCTTACCGGCAGCGCCGAAGCGCCAGCTTGACTCAGCAATGACGAACTTGCTCGTGGCATCCGGCGCGACGTCCCACTTGCGCCGCACGGTAATCGTGTTCGCCGTGTGGGACTGAATTTCCCTTTCCTGCCCTTTCCCCTTGCCGCTCGTGATGCGCACAGCCATGCCCGCATACTCGTCGGGAATCAGTTGCAGGGAACCTGCGCCGATCGTATCCATGGAGAATACCGTCGCCGTGGTTTCCGGAGAGAGTTCCAGCCGCCATTCAAAACGTGCGTGATCGAAGTTCACGTCGGGCGGCCCGCTCAGGGTGGCCGCCAGTCCTGTGTCCTCGAACAGCGCCGCCGGCGCAACGCCTGACGCGATCCGCAGCAGTTGCTCGGGGCTCTCGCCGCGATACACACGGAACGAAGCCGTGCCGGGCGAAAAGCGCAGGTCCTGGAGAACCACTTTGTTCGTGTTCGTGCCGGACGGTATCGCCGCGCGGACGATGAAGGATAAAGGACCTTCCCCGCCTTGGCTGTTTACCGCACTGGCGGCATAATAGTGAACACTTCCCCCGATCAACGTCCCGCCTGTAGAGCTCGTGGCGGGGGAGAGAGAAACGTACGGGATTCCGAGCGAGTTATCCGTCTGCTTCTCCGGTGGAGTGAATGACACCGTCAGGCTGAGGCTTACTCCTCCATCGGAATTCACCTGGATGTTCTCCACGACGCCGTACTGAGGCTGCTGACTCGCGTCGAGTTCGCTGCCTAACAGCGGCCGTGGAACCGAGTTGTCTCCGTTCGGCTGGCGGCGCGAAACTCTGCTGCCTCCGCCGATCATGTCGGTGTACCAGGAATCCAGGTGAGCCTGTGCTTCTATCACCATGTCGCGGTGATTCAGGCCCGGCGCAAGGCGGATAATCCGGAACAGTTTCCTGACAAAACCTTCCTTGAGGTAGGTCAGGGTGATCAGGTCTCCCGGCTTCAGCCCAACCCCTTTGGCGCTGGTCTCAAACTGCACGTAGAGGTTTCCCTCGATCGACTTGTCCAACTGGCGCTGCAGAATGCGAGCCGCCTGGTGGAAATTTGGAATGCCGTATGCGGGATACGTCAGGCTGACTTCCTGCCCGATGGCTACCGCGTCCTCCACATCGATAAGGGAAAGGCTGTCCTGCTGGTATTCATTGAACTGGTCCTGAAACTCCAGGCTGTAGCGATTCGCCGTCTCGTGTGTGCCTCGCGACCACACGCGCACGCTCGATTCCCCATTGCCACGCCGGAGAATCCCGGAGAAGCTACTGCTGCCGTCGCCGAACTCATAAGCCGGCCAGCCGCCGTTCAATGCCGCGGTACTGTTGCTGCCCCCGGGTTTCACCGGCTGCTGCATCGCCAGTGTCGCCTCCACTCGCAGCTCCAGAAGACCGTTTGCCCCGTAGACTAAGTACAGCCCAGCGCCGTTCCGGATTCCACGAATCAAGTCGGCCGCGCTCTTCCTTCGCCGAACGCCCAGGTTGCATTGATACCGGGGCGCCTGAACCGCATTGCCGAACAGATCAGAAACCGAGATCAGCTCCGCGCAGTGCGCCGCTGCCTTGGCGAAGCTGGCCAGGTTCATCTCGTCTGCTTTCCAGCCGCTTCGCCGCAGCAGATCCAGAATCACCCATGCCGGATTGTTCGTAAAGCTGTCCTGCTGGAAGTTCCCGTCCAACCCGTAATGAGGAAGCTTCAGTCCTTCCATCAGAACGCTGATTCGTGGCAGCGCCCCGCCGTCGTTCACACGATTCGGAACCACAACCGACATGTAGGCCATGCTGCCGTAGGGGTCTCCCAACGGCTGGCCGCTGCCATCGGTGAAGTCGAGGTTGAAGCCGCCGGTCAGTTCACCATGGGTGACCGTGTTGAACCAGCCGGTGGAAGTCATATTCTGCCCGCTGACGCCCTGCGGAATATCGATCCCGTTGACCACCACTTTCACTACGCGGTTGATTTCGCCCGCCCCCAGCAGTACTTCCATGCGCGTCAGGTTTCCGTCGTTTCTGGAATAGACGATGAGCGGCTGCATCCACACGGTCCCATAGTTGAGCGGAACAAAATCGTTGTACCGGGCCTGGTTGTCGATCACCGGTGATTCGCGCAGCCCTTTTTCACCCTGCCCGCGAACGAGGATCGACGCCGGGACGAACTCAATCCCCCCGAAGCGCCGGGTAGGACGGCTTTGAGAGTCCTGATTGAACATGCCGCGCTGTTCACAGGAGGCGCGCGTGTAGTCGCAACTCGTGTAGGGGGCAGTTCCGTTAAGACTGCCGAGTCCTCCGGTCAGGTCCGCCGAATAGCCGCACCGGAAGAACGGCGAATACTTTCCACGGTCTCCTCCGTCCACTGCTTCCTGCCTTTGTTCCACGGTTGCCGGGAAGGTCCATGGGCATCGGCGTTGAATGCGGATGTCGGGCAGCAGCATCCGCTGAAGGCTCAGCCGATTCGTAAAGCTGACTCTGAGGTAATCTTCCGTGATGTCCTCGGCCGCGTTCGCGATACCACGGAAAAGAACCATCCCTTCGGAGGCAGCCTGGCCCAGCCGCAGATCGAAAAACAGGAACGTTGCCGTCAGCCGGGCGCCACGAAATCCCGCGTTGTGCTCAATCTGGGAGAACTGAGAGTCGGCGTTGGCCAAGGTCAGCGACAACTTGGAAACCGCATCAATCCCTTCATCAGAACCCGTGCGCGACTCGAACAGATTGTGGCGAAGCACTCGCGGCAGGTAAGTCTTGCCGCTATGTACCACTTTGTGGGTGCTCCAGTGCTTTTCCTCTCCGTCCGGTAGCACACAATCGAAAAGGATTAAGGGCGTCTGAGTGACAACCTGTTCTTTGATCTCGGATATGGTCGGCATTCTTTGTTACCCCTCAAAACCTGACGTGATTCGAACTTTGGTGGAAAACTGATTCGGGCCGTCCGACATCAGGAACAACTCGTCCTGGTCGAACCTTGCCAGCGGAAAGACTCCGCCCCACGAGCTGGTCTTCTTGTACGGCGAAGGTTCTATCTGGGCCTCGGCTTGGAGTCCAAACACATCCACGATTCCTCCCGCCGGCAGCTCCAGTTCGAACCAGACGGGCACTTCTGCCACTGCAAGGCCGGCTGTCAGGTGAACCCGGCGCCAAGTGCTTGTAACGGGGTAGGTGCTTTCGTTCGCGGCGCTAGCCGAGCGGACTCGAAGCGTAATTGCTCCTGACGTGGTGTGCCGCACGTTCAGACTGAAGCAGTATTGATAGGCGCCGGTCAGTGCCACCGCCTGGCGCATCCCCTGTACCGCCAGGCTTTGATTCGTCAGCCTGCTCGCGCGTTGGGTTCCATGGGGGTCCTGGAATCCGGCAGCAGCCTGCAACAGTGGATCGCGATTCCAGGCCGCTTCGTTAAACTCTTCGCTTCGGGCAAGAAGGTTACCGGCAGGATCGGCGAAGACGAAGGTTTCCAGCCTCCCCTCACTCTCCTCAAAGAACGCGCGCAGATTGGAAGCCTCCTGTTCAGCCAGTCCTCGATACTCCAACTCCCAATCAAGTACGCCGGAGTATTGGTCCGGCATTTTCGTTTGATGCCCATCCCGGCTCGTGTTGGTGATCGTCCTTAGCCGACGCTTCCTCGCAAGCGGGTAGTGCGCCAAGGCGCCAGTTGGTAACTGCGGATAGTACCTCATATCAGCTCCTGTTCTGACTCACCACGAGGTCAATTCGGCAATCTCCCGTTTCGAGAAAGCGGGCCAGCACTTCTTCGCTTTCCAGGCTGCAGGATTCGTAAGTAACCTCTTCCCACGGGTCGAAAAACGAAAAGGTGCCCGTCTGCCCTTGATTCGTACGGTAGAAGTCATCCAGAGCAAGAAACTCCCCTTCCGTCAGGTGTCGTAGCGAGACGATCCAGCGCCTCAAAACGACGCCTCGATCCCGGAATCGTTGCTCCGTGCCGTCCAGGAACCGATGAACTTGCGTAGTAAACGACAAGCCTTTCGTGGCGGGATATTGTAGGACAGCGCCTGTCTTCAGCCGGGGAAATTCGCTCATCGCTTATAGCTCCGCAATTACGTCGTTCAAGGAGTGCATGTGCAGCATGGCGTCCCGGACGGCCTCCGCGATGCTTTCGCTATGGTCCATGAATGAGCGGCTGTCAATGGCTTGCACATTGATCGTGATCGCCGGCATGGAACGGCCGAACTCGGATCCGCTGCGGCGCGGTGTTCCCATGAGTCCATAGCTCACTTCATCCAATCCCGTTGTGCCGTCCCTCCTCACCGCTCCCTCAACCCGAATCGGAGCCGGAGCGAGGTATGGCGGCAAGGAAGGAGGTTCCGATGGTGATCCGCCTCCGAAAAGTTTTGCCAGTCCGCGAATCACCGGCGATAGCGTCAGCGTACTTCCGATTCCGCCGAATAGATTCTTGAAGCCTTCCGCGATTGCATTGCTTGAATCGGAAGAACTGCTGGTGGAAGTCCTGGCTCCGCCCTGCATCGCTTGCGTTTGCCGCTCATTGGTCTGCCGCAGTTCCCGCGTCTGTGCTGTCAGTTGAGACAGCTGCTCTCCCAGCACTCTCGCCGTTTCACTCTCTTCGGAGGTCTGGCTGGCGTCGCTCGAGGATTCACGCGTTCCGTTCGATTCCACCTCGGATATGGCACCGAGGATTTGGGTCAATGGGCGCAAATTATGGTTCGGCCCCGATTCGCTGAATCCAATCCCGAAGGACTCCGAGCTATCGCCGGATGCAGCACCGGTCAGGCTTAGCAGCCTTTTTCGAACTTCATCTTTGGTCATCGTTTCTCTCCTTAGCCAGCTCCGCTTCCAGGACGCAGAAGGCTTCCACTTTTCGGGCGGGCCATTCCGGGCTTACCGTTCCGCCCAGTCTCTTCCACACAAAGAACTCCTCAATCCAGGCGAGGCTTTGTGGCGTGATCAACGACTTTGGGCAGGAGTCCGCTGTGACGCCATTTCTCGCCCAGATAATCGGTGGAGCTTCGTGGGATTGCTCCTCAATCCATCCGCATCTGCGCTTGGATTCCAGACCGCTTTGCCGGCAACTATCGCATGTCCACGCGGCCTGGTTTGCGTGCTGGAAATGGAATGCGACGATCAGTTTTTTCGTTCGGCTTCGCTCAGATGGCACTCGGCCTTCACGGCCGCCACCATCTCCTGGGTAAGGGTTTCCGGCCCTTTGCTGATTACCAGCTCAGGGCCGGCCTCCTCCCCGTCAATTCGAAGACCGTGCACCTCCACCAGACCCCACTGCAAGTACAGCCGGTCCATCTCCTGGCTGATCAATGCGGCCTGAACCTGGTCGTCCCAGCTGGAGCCGGCCTTCAAAAACTCGCACTTCTGTCCCAACTCCCGAACCATTCGCGTCAATTCAATTCGCCGGGACATGGACATGCGCGCCACGCGAAACGTGACACCCGGCGCTGTTTTCGATTCATGCCGCACCGTGCTTGCGTGTTCCATGACCTACCCGAATGCAATCACAAGCTCGTCATTGGATGTTCCCTGCGCACGGCTGCCGCTGAATCGCCACTGCAGACTCTTGTCTCTATCATCGAATTCCGGTACTGTGGGAACCACACCCTTCATGTAGACCCCACAGAGTTGACTTCCCTGCTGGCCCAATTGCAACATGATCGGGATTGGCGATCTCTGCCGCGCGGCCTGATACAAGGCGGTGGTTTCCGGCTCGTCGTTGCCATAGATGCGGAAATTCATCTCCACTCTCCGGCGGCCCGCCACCAGGCACTGCGGAGTATCGGAGCCGAACTCGTGATGACGGCCCTCCAAATCGTTGTCCAGAATGATTTCAGCTTCCAGCAGCGAGAAGAACTCGCTTGGTACGTTGCCCATCCACGCTTGGCCGAGGTTGCCAGGAACAACTGTGTAGTTCCATTCCCCGATCGCTGGTTCAGTGGGGAATGAAACCAGACCGGCCTGATTGGCGGTATGGGTCGCGCTATCGACCAGGTCTTTGGCGATCCCGGAGAATCGAAACGCGTGGAAGTCTCCATTCACGCCAATCCGAAGCCGGTCCACTCCGCACCCAGCTAGTATTCGCTGAACCGCGCTTTGCGGATCCCAATAATCGTGGATGCTCACGCTGGGCAGTTCGGTGGCCGGCAGATAGGTGACCGTCGGTCCTATCAGGCTTGCCTGAGCAGGGGTCTTGCGAAACGGAGAATTGATGACTACAGAGACTGGATCGACGATGGCGTCTACAAAGCGCAGTTCGCCCTCGCACTCGATCGCCTGATCCGCCACCAGCCCATGCGGCGCTAAGAACGTCAACTGCGTTTCCCCTGTGACTGACTGCAAGGTTCCGCCGGAAAAGAACACCGGGGCTCCCCCTAAGGCAGCTTGAAACAGAGGCCCATATGCGGGTTCTCCAGCCGGCTCACTCCAGCTCGTCAGGAATGTCTCCAACTCAAACGAGGTGCGTTTCCGGAACCCCGGCGGTAGCCCGATGAACGTCCGTCCGCCGGTCTTGTCACGCCGCTCCGGCAGTTCCTGTTGATGATGCATGGCCAGGCGCACGGCGGGAATCCGATTGGCCTCAGTAACCTGGGCTGCGATGCCGTAACCGCTCTCCAGCGACGTGTAGAAGCGATTATTTCTTGACGATATGTAACATGCCATTTGTTATGACCTCTTTGTTGAACTAGTTTCGGCGCACATCCAACTCCAGCGAAACCCGTGCGGTTTGCAGGAAATTCTTGCCGCCGCGCTTGACACCGCCGAACGTTACCTCATAGCCGCCTGGATAACAGATCCCATCTGCCCACTCGCCTACGCTTTGCTCCAGGACCATCGTCACTGCGTCGACATAAAAGTGCATCCGCTCCTCCATGTCTTCCAGGCGGTCTTGCGAAACCCTGACTTCGACTACCATGTGTGCCGTACCGGAGAAGCGAACAAACTTTTCCTTCTGCGAATTCACGATTCGCTCGCAGTAGAGGTACACAAGCGGGTACTTAGTGCCCAGCGCTTTCTCCGCGATCTCGCTTAGGACGTTCTGCCCAATAATCTGAGTTGCGCCAATCACGCTGACATCCAGCGTCGAGGTGTCCATCAATTCCGCCACCGCGGCAGGCAGCCCATCCTCAGCCCGTAGCCGTTCCGCGAGGGCACTCACCGTGATCGTTCCGATTCCTGCCATCTTCTTATCCCCTTTGCAGCGTCCGGTGACGGCGGATGAATCGATCCGGTGTTTGTCCCGGGCTGGGTGTGTCCCCTTCGATTAGGCCCCCTGGAGGCATGGTCCAGCTATTCTCGGCAGCCACGGGAGTGACAGTTTGCAGCGACAGACTGGCCTCCGTCAAACCTGCATAAACGTCATAGGAAACCGCGCCAGACGGCTTGAGGGGCGGAGTCGCCATAACTGTCTGTCCTTCCGCGATCTCAAGCGTTACCGGCAAACTCGGCGCACCGTGTTCACCGAAGTGATTTCGCCATGCGATGCCGATCACATAGGTTCCCGGAGTCAATGTTCCCGCCACCGGTGTAAGGGAAGGCGAGCTTGCCCTGGATAACGGCTGCACTCGAATTCCTACGCCGGTCAGAAACAGCATCTCGCTTGTCTGTTTCGCGAGTGCCACAAACTGGTTCCATTTCCCCAAGTAGCGATCGTTCAGTTGGCTGTTGTACACGTCTCCATAGACCAGCGCCAACGTCCGCAGCGTGTGCCATTGCTGGAGGCCGGGAGTGACCACCACCTGATGCAGCCCAAAGCCGCCACCATGGAGTGCAGCCGAGGGGCCGCCGGTTTGTTGGAGCAGGAATGCTTGTAGCTCGAGTGCAATCTCTTGATCCGCAACGGCGATCTTCGAAGTAAGATCCACCCCTTCGATGCGGGCTACTTCCAGCACCGCGCTGTCGTAGGCCTGAAGATCGCTGAAGCCGGTAATGTTTGAATCCGTGTATAGTGCCATCTGGTACCCCTTTCGATAATCTATTTGGAGTGCCTCTTCCCGCGGGTAAGGTTAGGCAGCTCACTATCAGTCACCAGGCGCACCTGGATGCGCTCCAAGGCGGAAGCCTCCGCCGCGCGCAAGCGGACTTCCTCCGCTTCGCGATGAAACTGGTCAGTCTCTATTTCGTCGGCAAGACGCGCCTTGCCCTCCACGATTAGCTTCGCGGCGATGCTTCGTGGCACCTGGGACTTCACGCCTTCCCGGCCTCCGTCGGGAGTGGCGACGCTGATCACGACGGCATCCGATCCGGCAATCGTTTTCTCGACGTCTTCGATTTTTCTGTAATAGCTTCTAAGATCCATGATTCCCTCCTGATATATTTTGGGCCCGAGGGTTTCGCCCCGGGCCCTTTAAACAGCTTCCTTTCCGTTTCCTCAACTTGCGGGTGCCTGTTTTGCCGCCCGCATGCAATCCGGAGAAAGATCGTTAGCTTCTCACTTGCACGCCGAAGATGTTGCGAAGAATGCCGGCGCCGTAGAGAACGTCCACGGTGAACTGCTGGGCCAGCGTGTCGGGCTGGTAGCTCATCACCACGCGCATACCAAAGTTGCCCAATTCCGCGTACTCAGCGATCGCGCCGGTACCCGGCAAGGGCTGCGGCAGCCGGCGAATCACCAGGCCGATGGCATCCTTGGAAAAGGCAACGTTGTTCGTGGTGAACGGACCCAAGCCGGTCTTGGAAACAAACTGCGACCGGAACACAAAGAAGTCCTTGATCTTGCCGACCGACCCGTCGATCAGCGCACGAAGACCGGCTTCACCGGCCGTGCGGTACTCACTGAACCGCGTAATCTGACGCAGCTCCGAATAGGCTTCGCCACTGACAACGAGATGCTTGTGAGCGCTGGCAGGAACCTTCGCATTGAATAGAGCCGTCTCGGCGGCATCGATCGTCGCCTCGGTCAGCGGACTTCCGCCGGAGCCCACCGGCGTGTTGGCCGTGAACTGGCCGTACAGGCCCAGCAGATCGCTCTCGATCCTCTCCGCCAGGGCAGTCACCGCCGGCTGCATGTACAACCGCAGCAGATCCGGCACGGCAAGCACCTTGGTGACGTCGGGAATCTGGAACGTCGCTTCCGCGTGGGTATTCAGCACGATCTGCGCGTTGCCCAGGTTCGGGTTCTGCGTCACCACCGTGCCACCCTGCGAAATGTTGTTGGCCACCAGCGTCGGCGGAATCGGCACATTGATTGTGTCTCCCGCCTGAGCCAGCCGCGGCTCAAAGTCGCGATTGACCAGGTTACCCATGACAAGGTTCCCCATAAGCGCAGGCAGCGCGTCGGCCGCCACTAACTTAACAATCGCTTGCGCTACATTAGCTGATGTAATTACAGGCATATTACTATTTCCTTTCCTCCTTCTTCTTAACTAACAGCACCCGTAATGGGTGCTCTCACCACCCCTAGTTGCCTCGCATCGTCTGCAAAGCGACTCGGGAAATCTCTTGGCGAATGCTTTCCAGTTCCTCCGGATCCATCCCCGGCCGGATCTTGTCCAAGTCAAAACTCGAACCCCTTGCCGAAGTCTCGCGCTGGCCGGTCGTCGCTCCCGATCCACCCACCATCCGTGCGGGGAGGAACTCGGGGTTGTCATCGACGAACTGAGTCAGGTATTCCTGCAGACCCACCGGCCCCTCCGTGGATCGGACCACGAGGCTCCCGTCTTCGCCTCGAACGATGTCGTCCTTCACGATCTTGAAAGCGAGATCCACCTTCTTCACTCCCAGACGCTGCAGTTCGCTGCGAATGGCGGTGCTTCGTTCCGCCTCTTCCGCGCGGCTACGGCTCCTCCGGTTCTCCTCGGCTAGTTGGTTCAGACGAACCTCCAACTGTTCCCGCCTCTTGCGTTCCTCCAGAAGCTCCGCCTTGTAGGCAGGCTCTGATTTTGACTTCTCCTGATCCATGAACTCCGCGATGACATTTCGAATGACCATCCGCATGTCAGGCGAAGCCGCTTCTTCCACTGTTCTGTTCTGTTTCTCTTTGGAATCCATAGAGTAAAACCCCTTTCTGAATTACTTTCGCTCCATGCCTTTGTCGATTTCGCAGGAGATCTGATCCTTCACTTCCTGCCGGACATCGCACAGGTACTTGAAGGCCAGCTTCTTGTACACCTGCTTCCGCAACGTCTCTGAGTTCATTTCGAGCCCCAGAAGCCTCTCGGCATCCGCGATCTCGCCGCTGAAATCTCCGATATCAAACTCATCCATTCCGGATACGTCTAGACATAACCGGTCCTGGCGTGCTTCGAGGATGGCGCGCAACACCCTCTTGATGGAGTCCTTCACCACGTCTCCGTAGGCACGCAGCACTTCCTGGGTAATGGCGAAGTCCCGCTGCTTGCTCAGACCGGATTGCGCGTTTCCGCTCAACGGACCTCCCGCCTGGGAAAGGAGGTAGCAGACACGATAGATCTCCTCCTGCAGTCGGTTGAGATTGTTGGCCGCTATCTGATACACGGTTCCCTCTGGCTCAGTCCAGCCGAATCGGTCCTGCGGCCCGAGCTGAATGTAATAGGATTCACCGATAATCTGGTTCCACTCCCGCTCGCTGTAAACCACAGGAGTGGCAAAAAGTCCCATCGTCAAAGCCCAGCCAAGGGCGTTCGATTTGTTGAAGTGCTCCAGTTGCAGAAGTCCTGCCTTGTTCATCAACCACAGGCCTTCGGGAATCTTCAGTTCGAAAAGGGGCACGCGTTGCTGGCGGGCAAGCCCATGTTGGCCGCTGTCAATCAACTCCACTGCGGCATCATTCGCCGCACTGGAACGCTGCCGGTAAACCTCGAACTTTGTCTTGTCGTAGTAAAAATATCTTGTCTCGCGCTGCCATTGGGCCTCGCGGACGGAGTCCTTGGTCAGGTAGGTGCTCTTCAGCACCACCCACTCGTAGGCGCCGAACTCGTCATAGTGCCAGTTGATGAGTTGCTCGGCTGTGTAATCCACAAGGTATGCACGCGAGGCGCCCGTTTCCTCTTCTTCCGCGCGATTCCCCGGCGAGTGTGTCGAGCGCGGAAAATCGACCAGTACATAACTTGAGCCAACAATCAGTGCCTCTAGGATCTGTTTGCGGAAGAAGTCCGTGACGGTTGTTCCCTTCCGGTCGCAGTTGTCCGCGAAGCCGTTCACGAACGCTTTTCCCCGTTGATCGTCTCCTTCCACCAGTAATAGCGGTTCCCTTCGAAAAAGGGTCGCGACATACCAATCAATGATCGACCCGACATAGTTTTCGTAATACACTTTGTCGAGCCGCTCGTGGTATACGTCCAGGGGTTCCTTCTGGCGTCGAGTCAGGTACTCCGACGCGTTTTGCCGCAACTGTTCTCCACCGACGTACAAAGCGCGATAGCGGCGCAGCATGGTCTTTCTGGCCGCGTAGTCTGGATGCTCCAGCATGATTTCCTGCATTGCTCACCCCTCTTGCAGCCGAGTCGAATGACGACCGGCATCTAAATCAATCTGTTCTGCTTTTCTCCGATCACTAGCTTGGGTCCCATTTCCTGCCAGATCAGATACCCAAGCGCGTCGGACACATGAGTCCGCAGCGGATCACTCGATTTGTCGATCTCACTGCTCTCTGCGAGGTAACGAACTTCATCAAAATCCTTGATGAGTTCCCCGCACTTGCCATCCACCCAAAGCGTGGTTTCCCCGTCCGCGTTGAGTAACTTTCCGTTCACCAAGCCAATACGATCGCGTACCGCTGGATTGCTCCGCGGAACACGGTAGGTGACGTTCATCAGGCCCTGTCTTGAAAAGACATCCCGGATAATCTCGTAATCCGTGGTTCCCGAGGTCTGACGACGGTTTCCCGACGCATCTCCATAAATCACCAGGCGGCGGCAACTGCCTCCAAACCGGCGTAGAAACTCCGTGCACACCTCTGAAGTGCTGGATCGCCTGATCACGATTTCATCCAGCACATGAATGTGCCCCTGATCAATCTGCGCGACCACCGAGCACATCGGGTCCACGTTAAAATCCAGCGCCCACAGCAACGGCAGTGCGCGGTTCAGCGTAAGCGGCCGGACCTGCAAGTCATTGCGGAACGCGTGGTATACGCGATTGCTGTTCGCGTTGAGGTACTCTCCGAGAACCTCCTGCCGGAAAAACTGCTCGTCGTAGCTCTTCTTCAGCCGGTCATAAAAGTCCGGCACCGATTTCAGGAGGAAGCGGTTCTCAAACGCCGGCGCCAGCACCACTTCATAGCCGTCAATGCGATCCTGAATGAATCGCTTATATACCCAATCCTTGCCCTTTGGCGTCCACACGGCGAAACCGCACAATCGGCTTGCCTTCGGATCTCTCAACCGGCCCTCCAGCCGCTTCCACGCATCCTCGCATGCATAAGTGAGTTCGTCCAGCCCAAACCATGCCAGGTTTGTCCCGCGCAACCTTTCCACCTCACTGAGCGTTCGAAAGATGACTTTCGAGCCGGTGTCGGTCATGGTCACCGTATTGGTCGCCTGCGTCAACACGAACGGGATCTTGTTTTGCCGCAATATCTCCAGAAATGCCACCTGGGTGGCATCCTTCAGCATCGTGTAAGTAGGGGCACCAAGCAGTCCCATCCGCCCTGGATTCTGATAATTGAGACGGATTGCTTCCTGGCACAATGCCTGGCTCTTTCCAGATCCAATGGGCCCGGAAAAGCCTTTGAAGCGAGCCTTCAACTGGTGGAATCGTCTCTGCGACGGCAAGCTTGCATACTCTATTCTTCGCTCGATGGTTCTCCAGTCTCTGGCTCCACCCATTGCACTTTGATCTCCCTCGTTTCCTTCACGGCCAATTTCTCGTGCAACGCCAGCAGTTTGATCCAATCAGCCACGGATACCCTCGTAGTGTCGGTCAACTTAGCTTCGAAAACATCGGCGAGCTGCCTTACTCGGGTAGCTATCTCCGAATGCTCGACGACGTTCCCTGACTTCGATTCGCTACGCTGATTTGCTGTGCGCTTCTTCGATTTCTCTTTTTCCATCTGATCTCCAAGCGCGGAGGGATCCTCCGATTCCTACGATGCGCTGGGAACCTCCCTCACCCGACTTCAGGCTATCAGCGAGGAGTGCAAGGGCCGCAAATCGATTTCTGCAAGTGATAGGAAAAAAAGGAAATCGAGATTTTCAACTTCCGTGATCGAAAAACGTAAGCGAGCGCGGAACCGAAATCTAGGTACGTTGGCGGCTGCTTTTCAGAATTCCAAGCGGAGCATCAATTGGAATTGGCGGGGTGTTTCCTCAAAGGGTGTCAGAGCAGGGAAACCGGTGTCCCGCCCGCGACGGCCGTAACGGGAAATCCCGAAATCAGGGCTGCCGATCAGACTGGAGGGCTGTCCAAGGTTTGTATGGTTGAACAGATTGAATGCGTCCGCGCGAAGCGTGATACGCGTTGATTCGCCTAGGTAGATGGAACGGGCAAGGGAAAGGTCAAAGCTGAACAGGCCGGGGCCGGAAAAAGCATTGCGCCCGGTGTTCCCGATGGCGCCGGCGGCGGGCGGACGGAAGGCGTCGCGGTTCAGCAGGCGGCGGCCGCCGGTTACCGGCGTATCGGTGGCCGTTTGCGTGACAGCGTCCGCGCGATTGTTCAGCAGCAAAGCCTGCCCGCCACCGAGGGCAGCCGGAGTTAGTACGGAATAAGGAAAGCCCGAGCGGAAGGCCGCGATATGGGCAATGCGCCAATCCCGCAACAGCCAGGAGGCGCGCCGTGGACTGGGCAGATACCAGAGACTGTAAAAGACGAGGTTGTGGCGCTGATCGAAATCGGAATTGGCGCGGTCCGAGGCGGAGTCAAACTGCCGTGTAAACGCGGACCGGAACAGCCTCGCGGCGCCGCCGGTGGCTCGGGTAAAACTCAGATCAAAGAAATCGCCGGCGAGCGCTTCACTTTGATTATCGATGGAATGGCTCCAGGTATAACTCAAGTGGAACTGAGCGCGATCGGAGCGGTAACGCGCGGCGGCTGAGAGCGCATTGTAGCTGGAGGAGCCTTGATTGGCGCGGTAGCTGACATCGAACAGCCGCGGGTTGAAGCGGGAAGCGTTGCCGAGGCCGGGCCGCGAGCCAGGACGATTCACGACATCCGTGGTGACCAGCTTCCGCCCGGCTGAGCCGAGGCCGTGGACCTCCACCAGCCAACCCTCCGATATCCGCTGCTGAACGCCAAACATGTAGGAATGAAGGTAGGCGTTGCGGAGCGTGGGGTCGACCACGGTCAGATCAGGGAAATCGCCGGCGAAGGCCTGTCCTTGCAGACCAGGGAGAATGGCGTTGAGCGGGCGCAGATAGTTGAACCTGCCGAAAGGAAGCCGGAGGTTGGCGAAGGTGAAGCTGTTGGAGCGGACATTCTGCCAAAGATTGTCGAAGGGCCTGTCGTAGAAAATGCCATAGGCGGCACGGAGCAATGTGGCGCCGTTGCCGCGCAAATCGTACGCGCCTCCAAGCCGGGCGGCCCAGTCGTTGTTGTCGCGGCCGTATAGGCGCTGATCACCGCTTTCCGGGTTGGGGAGAGTCGCCGAAGCAAGTCTCTCGCCGAAGCTGGAGCCGGAGCCCATCTGAAGAAGCATCTCCTTCTCCGCGTCCGTGTTGGCGGGGGCGCCGGCATTTTCATAGCGCGCGCCAAAGTTGATCGTGAGCCGCGAGGTAAGCCGCAGCGTGTCCTGAGCAAAAAGGAAGAACTGAGTTTGTCGATAGCGGCGGTCATAGTGGGGCAGCTGAAATGCTGGCAGTCGGCGGCGCGCCAGCGGAGCAAACAGAAAGGACGGCTCATCGAGTCCGAAGTCGATGATGTCAAGGAACTGGTAAACACCATCGCGGCCCGCGGTGAGTGCCGTGTCGGTGCGGCGGAAAAGCATGCCGCCGCCGAATTTCAGGATGTGGCTGCCACGCACCCAGCTCAGGTTCTCGTTGAACTCCCAGGCGCTGTTGGGGCTGCGATAACCGTAGAAGGCGAGGCTGCCCGGCAGAGTGGTTCCTTGCAGAGAGTCGATCAAGGTCGGGATCTCCGGACGCGCGCGGTCCCAGCTCAGTTCATCGCGCAGCCAGCCAAATCGAAACTCGGAAAGCAGCGCCGGCCGCAGCGTGGCCTGCCAGGCCAGCGCGACGCTATAGTTGTTCTGCTCCAGTCCGGAGACGAAGTCCGGGTAAGGGCTATAGATGAAATCAGGCCGGTCAAGCTGGACCAGCGCGAAACGTCCCATCAACTGATGGCGGCTGCCAGCAGGTTTATAGTCGAGTCTTTGCACTCCAAGCGTGCGATTGATCGAGACCGGCGGAGAGATGCGCATCAGGGCCGTTGGCAGGTTGCGGTCGGAAACGGCGGGCGGTGAGAACTGCGTGAGCAGCTGCCTGGAGAAGCTTCCTGGCGCCGTGAAATTGCTGGCAAAGGTGGCCGAGGGCAAGCGAAAGTCGAAGGGCGAGGAGACGCCGCGGGAGCGGAGCCGTTCCAAGGAACTGGACAAAAACAGCGAGCGCGACCCTGGTACGGGGCCCGCCGCCGAGTAGCCGATTTGCGCTTCCTTGGCCGGCGGTCGCGATTCGCCGCTCAGATTGCGCTGAAAGCTGTTGGCGTTGAGTACATCATTTTTCAGATAGAAGTAGCCGATACCGTGCCAGGATGTTCCGCCGGATCGTGTAACGGCGTTGGCCAGGAAGCCGGAGGTGCGGCCGTACTCGGCGGTGAAGTTATTGGTCGAGATACGGTACTCTTGCACGGCTTCCGGCGCCAGCGCGGTAACCGGCCCTGTGACGAGATAGTTGTTCGATTCGACACCGTCAAGCAGGAAGTTCGTTGCCGATGGGCGTTGCCCGTTGGCGGATAGGCCGAGGCCTCGTGTCGTACCGGCGTCGGCGGTGACACCCGCCTGCGTCACCAGCATCGTGTACACGTCACGGCCCGCGAGCGGGAGCTCCCGCACAAGGGCGGGGTCGATCACCTGGGAGACGGAGGTTTCCAGCGCCCCGGCGGTTCCACGAGAGGCGGCGAAGCTCGCAAAGCGGCTGGTGTCGACGTCGGGGCCGTAGAAGGTGAGCACCGCGTCGGAGCCGGGGAGAAAAACGCTGCGGTATTGGCCCTGCTCCCAGACGTCGGAGAGCGGGCGCAGCCGGAAGCCGAGATCCAGCCGCGCGGCGACGGCAACCTCGAGGTTGTAGACCTCCTGCGCCTGATAGCGATCCGCGGTGACCCGGACCCGGTAATAACCAGGCGACAGCGCCACGGCGGCATAGTAGCCGGCAGCGTTGGTGAGTACCTCTCCGGTCGTATTGGTGCCGAGCGCCTGATAGCCGACTTTAGCCCCTGAGATGGGAGCGCCAGTGACGGAATCGACGATGCGGCCCGATAGCAGCCCTTGCGTGGATTGGGCGTGTGCGTTGGTGAAGCAGACCAGCGCAGCCGACAGAAGGATAAGTCCCGCGGATGGTTGCATACGCAAGTTCAGTTTACCTTGTTACGCAGCCCAAGGAGCTTTTGGATTGCCCGGCGCTCAACCTTTGCCGACGCTCTCCCGCACGCCACGCCGCAGGTACTCATCGTCTCTTTTCAGCCAATCCTGGCGCGGCGGCGTGAATATATCCAGGTCGAGCGTGTCCTCCAGGGCGACGGCGCGGTGGGGCACGTTGGAGGGGATATAGAGAACTTCTCCCTTGTGCACGGTCACTTCACGGCCTTCCAGTTCGAACTTCAAGGCGCCTTCCAGAATATAGGTGATCTGTTCGTTCTCGTGCTGATGTTCCGGGACTACGCCGCCTTTCTTAATGAACACCTGCGCCATCATCGCCTTTTCCCCGGTAAACAGTTTCCGGGAAATAACGTCGCTCATCGGCTCCAGCGGGATGGACTCCCAGGACGCATGGCGATGTGTGGGCGTAGCTGGTTTGTTTGGCGTGTCCATAGCGTTGCTGCGCAGCTGACCAGTATAGCCAGAAGGCCTAGGGAGTGGCGAGCAGCATCCAATTGCCGGCCGCAGCCCAGTGTTTGATGCCCGGTTAGGTCGGCCCATTCGCCTCGAATCGTGAACGCCCGGAAGCCGCTCTCTTCAAGCAGGCGCTTCATGTCGGCAAGCGGAACCCCGCCGCGTTCCGGATGCTAGAGGGACCGGTATAGCTGATCGGGAGAAGGACTGGAGACCCCCCAATACTGGAGGAGCATGGCCACGCTCGCTGCTCCACATCCGTTTTTCTGCCGCCGTCAGCGGAGTTGGCGCGGATGGAGCCGATTGCTGCTGCTCTACCGGGGGGGCGGTAGCTGGGCCGGCGGCGTCCAACTTAGGAGCAAGGAGTAGGCACGCGAGGAGGATGGGCAGAATCGGGAACTTGAGCAGGTGCATGGAAAGGGAGAAGCAATTGGACCACCGAACTCAGTTTCATTGAAAACAAAAGACTTGTTTCCGTCCCAGGGGTGTAGTTTCTTCTAAGGTAGGAAGAGTTTTCCGGCTGCATCAGCCACCTCGCAGCCGGGCCTGGGCCTTTTTCGGGAGTTTCCCCAGCACGGTGTCATATGCCCGGTCCAGCAGACGTTTGATCTCATGGCGGGGCAGCGTGTTGGAGCGCTCCAGCGCAACCCACTTGGCGCGAGCCAGATAAGGGGCCGGGATGACACCCGGGATCTCCACCAGATCGGCGAACTCCTCCGGATCAGCTTTTAAGGACAGGAAATTCCCGCCCGGGCTGAGCGGCAGCACGGCGTACATCTTGCCTCCGATTTTGAACAGCAAGTGATCCTCCCATTGCACCTGTTCGGTGGTGTGCGGCAGCGCAAGGCAATGTTTCTGGACCCATTCAATGTTCATGGAATAAAAGTGTAACGCAGCCGGCTCATGGAAGCGATACCGGCAGTTCAGCGGCGGCGCTCGTGAAGCCTCCGACGGTGATACGGACCGGATGACGTGCCGCAGGCAGATCGGATGGCAGGACTACATTGGCCTGATAGAGTCCGAGAAAGCCGGGAGTAAGGCCAAGGAAAGAAATGCCGGCCGTGCGCCCGGCGATGGTCACCTCCGCCGGAAGTGTCGAGCGGAAGAGGCGTGTGGAAGGAACGGGCTGGCCCGTTGGAAGCGTGCCATCTACAGGCCCCGCTCCGGTCAGGTAGAGCACCAAGGTCTGTTCTGGGCGGGCGGGCGCGGAGGGATCAACCAGTGTCCCGTCTGGATGCTGAGCCAGAAGCGTTCCGGAGCCGTTGAGAAAGAAAGCCGGAGCCGCCGCAGAGATCGAGACAGGCAGAGGAGCGGCGTCGGGAATATTGGCCAGTGGCGTCCCCTCGGCGGTTTCCCAGGGAATCTGAACGTTGATTTGCGTCGGGCTGGAAAAAAGAACATGCGCCTGGCGGGCGCCGATCCGCACGGGACCGGTGAGGCCCGTTCCGTACAGCGTGGCCAGCGAGCCGGGCGACAGAGGAAACCCGGCCTGCGATGTGGCGGCGTTCACAGCCGCGGTGATTTGGTTCCGGGCAGGTGGCTGGCAGGCCTCGGCCGGCGCAATGGCCGGGTCGGCGGCCCGTTCCCGCAGAAGCGCATCGTAGAGGGAAGCGGGCTCCAGACCAGGCTGGCCGATACCTTCATAGAGAACGTTGCGCAGGGAGGTTTCCCGGCTGCCCGTCTGTATCCCGGTTCGCGGAGAGATCCGCTCGCCGGCAAGGAATGGATTACCGCGCGACGCGTCGAAGACCGCGTGAGCGCCGTTCACGCCGATGACGATGGCCTGGCCGTCCGGCGATGGTTTCAAGTGGATCTGGCCGCCGGTGGAGATGCGTCCTCGGACGCCGTCGCCGTCGAAATTCCAGACGACGCCGGAACCGAAGCTTTCATAGGCTCCGGTGGAGAAATCGCCGCGGTTATATGCGGTGAGGTTCACGCCGTCGCGCTGGGTATGGCGGTCCCAGAGCACGGAATGGATCATCGAATGGTGCGTGTCATCGCCTTGCGTGGCGTCAGCGGAGCGGCACTCGGAATAGACAAGCATGGACGTGAGTGCGCGCTGGGAGGTGAAGGGCCGCCTGGCGTCATTCACCAGGCAACGCTTGAGCAGGATGTTCTGCGAGGAATGGACGTGGAAGCCGTAACCGTATCCGGCATCGCCGTAATCCTGAACGCCGCGCACTTCGCAATCAACCAGCGTGATCCGCGCCGAGTGAATCATGTGCAGTCCGAAGCGGCCGATGTTGCGGGCCTTGATATCGGCGGCCCAGCCGTTGCGCACGCCCTCAAAGTAGACGGCGGTTCCCAGCGGCCTGCCCACGGCGCTGTTGCTGTTGTTCGCGAATTCGATGGTAAGGCCGCGAATGCCGGTATTCTCGATCATACGGTCGTTGGTGAAGCGGATCTGCACCGGGTTGTTGGCGGGGTCAAGATCCCACGGGACCGGCGCGTCGAACAGGATGCGGTTGCCGGTCGCGGCCACAACCTGGCGCAAGTAGGTGAACGAAAAAGTGCGGTCCGTGCTGTCGTCCCTCCACCGGTTGGGCGTGGTGGAGTTGCGGTCGACGAAATCCTTCCAGAAGTACTGTTGGAGTACAACCCAATGGCCGGGACGGATGGATGTTGCGTCGGCCACATCGGCGTGGAATTGGCCCCGGCGCACGGGGCCGGTTACTCGAGTCACCAGCGGACCCTGATGCACCCACCCCTGATTCCAGCCGCCAACAGGTTTGCCGAAGGTGAACAGCCCTTCGTTCGATTCATCTCGAGGCTTGTAGGAATCCGGCACACGCACGATGGTGCGTCCGCTGCCGGCGCCTTCAATCGAGATGTTGGAAGCAGTGATGGTGATGGTGGAGGAGACCGTGAATTCCCCCGCCGGAATGCGAACCGTCCCCCCTCCGGCCCGGGCGACTTCTTCGATGGCCGCTTGTAGCGTGGCGGTGATGTCTCCGGAGCCCTCGATAGTACGGATACGGCAGGGGACCGACGCGAGCCGGCGCGCCCCAAGGAAATAGCCGGCGTAAGAGAAGTCGTCCAGTATCCAATCCCGGCCCACGAAGGAAACGGCACGCCGCTCAAAGTGGCCTCCAGCGGAGGGAAACAGTTCGGACTGCCAGGCTTGGCCGTAGGCAAGCATCGGTATCACTAACAGGAAGACGCGCATTCGCAACTGGTATTATCGCGCGGCCTACCTTGATCGGTTCAGGTTGTGGTGAACTGGTCCGGATGCGTCGACTCCTCCGCATTGCATGGCTGCTGTTAAATTGGACGCTAAATATCCCAGCTACAGGATCATTGCCACATACATTGCCTACCTGGATGTCACGTTGAGCCCGCAGCCTTTTGAGACGACGCCAACCAGCTCGGGAAAGGATTGAACATGGAACGGTTTCTGGAAGGTAAGACAGCGCTGGTGACAGGAGGCACACGCGGCATCGGAAGAGCCATTGCCGAGGCTCTGGGCAGCGCCGGTGCGGCAGTGGCGATCTGCGGCCGCACCGAGGATCGCGTCGCAAGAGCGGTAAACGAACTGAAAGCACAGACGAACTCTCTTATCTGCGGACGGGCGAGCGATATGAGAAGCAGGGAAGCGGTTCGGGAACTGTTCGAACTGGTTGACCGTGAGCTAGGAGGCGTGGACATCGTCGTCAACAACGCCGGCGTGGGAGTATTCGCGCCGGTGGCGGAGATGGATCCGGCCGACTGGGAGCGGGTCATCGGGACGAACCTGACCGGAGTCTTCCACTGCTGTCAGGAGGCGCTGCAGCGTTTCAAAAAGCGCGGCGGCGGTTTCCTGATTCAGATCGGAAGCCTGGCAGGTAGGAATCCGTTTGCCGGAGGGGCGGCCTATAACGCCTCCAAATTCGGCTTGAACGGATTTGCCGAAGCGATGATGCTCGATCATCGCTACGACAACGTGCGGGTGAGCACGATCCTGCCGGGGAGCGTGAATACGGAGTTCAGCCCGCGCAGCCGGCGGGCGGACTGGAAAATCGCGCCGGAAGATGTCGCCGAGATCGTCATCGCGATCCTGCGGATGCCGGAGCGGACGCTGATCAGCTGCGTGGAAGTGCGACCTTCCAAACCCGTGAAGGGCTGATCCGGAATTCAGACCGCACTCATTTCCCGCAGACAGACGATTTGCGGATGTGCGACCAAAAGTGGTGCGCCAGTTGCTCTTCAACAGGCTTGCCGCCACCGTGCGCGGCACATCGAAGGGAGTGGTAAAGTCGATGCGGTCAGCCATAGCACTAGATCCATCCAAGACCGGGAAAGAGGCCCGTGTTCTGGAGGAAACACTGCAACGATTGATCGTTGGCCAGGAAGAAGCCATCGAACAGATCGTGAATATCTATCAGATGAACCTCACCGGGATGAGCGCGCCGGGCCGCCCGGTCGGCAATTTCCTGTTTCTGGGCCCAACCGGATCGGGAAAGACCCGCATCGTCGAAGCCACTGCCGAAGGCCTGCTCGGCAACGCCAAGGCCGTGATCAAGGTCGATTGCGCGGAATTCCAACACTCTCACGAGATTGCCAAGCTCATCGGCTCACCCCCGGGATATTTGGGCCATCGCGAGACCCATCCCTTGCTCAGCCAGGAAGTCATCAATCAGTACCATTCCGACACTGTCAAGCTGAGCTTCGTTTTGTTTGACGAGATTGAAAAGGCCAGCGATGCCCTTTGGAACCTACTGCTCGGGATCCTCGATAAGGCCACGCTCACCCTCGGCGACAACCGCAAGGTGGACTTTTCCCGCGCCATGATCTTCATGACTTCCAATCTCGGGGCCGGCGAGATGAGTTCCATTCTGAGCCCCAAATTGGGTTTCGGTTCGATACTGCCAGCCGCGCCGAAAACAGACGGCAAGGCCGATAACAAACTCAACCAGAAGATCGCCCGCAGCGGCGTGGAGGCCGCCCGGCGCAAGTTCACGCCGGAGTTCATGAACCGTTTGGACAAGATCGTCGTCTTTCGTCCCTTGGGGGAGGCCGAGCTGCGCAAGATTCTCGATATCGAGCTGACCTTTGTCCAGCAGCGCGTCTTTCAATCCGGCGCTACCGAGCGCAGTTTCGTCTTCACGCTCACTGAATCGGCTAAGGAGTACTTGCTCATCGAAGGGACGGACTCCAAGTATGGCGCCCGCCATCTGAAGCGCGCGATTGAACGTCTACTGGTCCAGCCCTTGTCTAATCTCATCGCCACGCAACAGGTCCGCGGCGGCGACTGGGTCAAGGTAGACTTTGACACCGACGGCAAGCAGATGATCTTCCACCGCGAAGCAGAAAGCCTGCCTGTGCACGCCATGGCGGAATTGGCCGGAACCAGTTCCCTGGTCGGCCTGAACAATCTCACGCGCGGTACTTTCGCCGAACCGCCGAAGATCCAGAGCGCTCGCTCCTCGCGACGCGGCTAGATTCATAGCTCCAGGTTCCCCTGGTAGACCATCGGGGACAGCTTGAACTTCTCGTGAAACTTGAGCGGACCTGCCGCCGCCACAAACTCCACGATCTCCTCTTTCAAGCTGATTTCCGTTGACCGGGGGAACCGGATCGCCGCACTCAGGTGCGTGCCGTGCTCCGGTATGCTCACATCCCTCGACCGCAGCGGAGATTGCTTTTACGTCATTCGAGATGGACCCCATTAGGAGGTGCTTAGACCCTTATCCTTCCGCGATCCTGTTTCCTCCGTTCCCTTTTGGCGGTGAAGGCTGTTGACCCAGGGTATAAGGCGGACAGCCTCGTACTGCTCGAGGTCAGCCGCGACGATGCAGCGATCAAGCTGGGGAGCCGGCGCCGTCGCGAAATAGCCATCCGCATGGCTGTCGGCGCCACATCCGGGCGTGTGCGGCGGCTCGTCATGCGAAAGGGAATGGCCCAGGCCGCCGCCGGGACCCCTCTCGGCCTCCTGCTGGTTGCGGCGATGGGCCGCACCGTGGCCTCCTTGCTCTATGGAGTGAAGCCGATCGACCCGCTCTCGCTCACACTCGCCGCCGCCCTCCTTCTTACGGTCGCTGCCATCGCCTGCTGGAGTCCGGCCCGTAGGGCTTCGCGGACCAATCCGATACTGCTGATCAAGGAATGACGGGTTTCATCCTGCCAAAAAGAGATTCAGATTGGCTGGAGTTTCACATTGCGCGCTTACGCGGAACACGTCCCGGGCTTCACCGGCTCGTGCCAGCCGGTAAGAGCCGGCGCCCCAGACCGAGTCAAGCAGGGCATGGAGCTCGGGCCGAAGGAGGTTCCAGGTCTCTTCTGTATTGGGCGCAAGCAAGCGGTCATTGACACTGAACTCGCACTCAGCTCCGGAAAAGACAAGGTGGCCGGCGAACTCCGGCTCCTTCTCCAATTCCGCGCATGCTCGCGCGGCGGCGGCGAAAGCATGACGCAGCTTTTCCTGGGTGGAGCCCTCGAGCTCCGTGCGGCGCGTATACAGGAGGCCGAGCCTGTCCTCGGCCTGATCCAGACTGTAGAAAGCGTCGTGAGCGACTAGGAGAACGCCCGGTCCCCCAGGTACATGCCGGTAATCGGCCACATCGATGAGCATCTCTTCCAGGCGCGACTCTTGAATCCAGCGGTGGAAGACGGGAATCGCCGCGCCGAGATCGGGCCGTAGATCAGGCTGGACGAAGAACTTGACTCGGAAATGTTGCATTAGGAAACTGGCTGAGCCTTGGCGGCCTGCGCGCTCATCCTCGTATGACAGGAATGGGAGGCTTCAATAAACAGTTGCGCTTCCTCGATGAGCTGGTGGGCGCGGTCGGCCGAGATGGTCTGATTGCGCCGCTCATGCGCCTTGAGAAAGTATTGAGCGAATTTCGGTCCGGCAAAGGGATCGTAGAAAAGCTGCGTGTCGAAGAAGTGCTTCCGGAAACCGGCGACAACCTCATCCGGGTCGGACGGAGCCGTCTCGCGTAGCCCCACCAGCGCCTGCGCTCCTTCCAGCATCGATTCATAGGCCGTTCGCGCGGCAACCTCCACCTCTCCCTTCTCCAGAGCAAGCTGCGCCTCAAAAGCCTTACGCTCGCAGGCGGCCAGCTGAAAGTCGATCGGGGAGACCACTTCACCGGCGCATTCGCCGACACCGATGTCGCCGATCGTGTACTTGCGCGCGTCGGCCCAGTCGATATAAAAGTCCGGATTCTCGTCGTGCGAAGGAATCGACGTGAGATCCTCGATCATCGCCTTGCATGCGGCCTTACCAATTCGCCGAGTCCAGGCGTGGAAGCTCTCCCCGTTCGATTTGCCTTCCAGGTACCGGCTCGTGATGCGTTCCACCGTCTCGGGAATGCGTTTGGAGGGCACGGCGCCGATGGCCAGCCCGTAACTGCCCGCATTGTTCTGCCACTGGCCTCCCAGCAGGACCTGGAAGTGCGGCACGGTGTAGCCACCCTTGTTGCGGCTGACCCCGTAAAAGCCCAGGTCGCATGCGTGGTGTTGGCCGCAGGAATTGAAACAGCCGCTCACCTTGATGTGAAGTCCGCGGACGGCTTCGTCCATTTCATAAGCAGTGGCCGCCAGCCGTTCCCGCAGCTCCGCCGCCAGTCCGCGCGAGCTGGAAATGCCTAATTTGCACGTATCGGTGCCCGGACAAGCAGTGATGTCGAGAATCGTGCCGGCGCCTGGCTGTGCCAGATGTGCCGCCTTCAGATCGTTGAATAGGTCGACCAGGTCGCCTTCACTGACCCAGCGCAATACAATATTCTGCTCCACCGTCGTCCGAATCGTCTCCTTGACATACTTGCGCGCGATATTGGCCAACTGGCGTAGCTGCGTGGAAGTGATATCGCCCAGCGGAAGCGCCACGGTGATGGTGACGTATCCGGTTTGCCGCTGTTCGTACACGTTGGTCCGGCGCCATTCGGCGAAGCCTTCCGGCGCCTCCGGACCCAGCTGAAGCAGTGACGGTGGCTTGAGCGGCTCTTCCTGATAGTTCGGGACATCGGCCAGGAACGCAGTCCAGCGGTCATCGTGGGGCAGGGAACCGCGCTCTTCCATAACCAGCCGCTTGAATTCATCCAGGCCAAGCTTTGACACCAGAAACTTGATCCGTGCCGTGTTGCGGTTCTTCTTTTCCCCCAGCCGCGCAAAGACGCGGGCGATGGCTTGAGCAATCGGCGGCAGCTCCGCTTCGGGAAGGAACTCGGAGAACAATCGGGCCTGCTGCGGCACGGTGCCCAATCCCCCGCCGACATACAGCTCAAAGCCGCGCTCGGTTGTGCCGTTGTGCTCCCGCGTCACCGCTACCGCTCCCAGATCATGCATCCTCACCAGTCCGCAAGCCTCATCCCGGCATCCGGAGAAGGCGATCTTGAACTTCCGTCCGAAGTCCTGGCAATCCGGATGACCCAACAGGAAATACGTAAGCGCTTTGGCGTAGGGAGTGACGTCGAATGTCTGCGTTCGGCAGACACCGGCAACCGGACAGGCAGTCACGTTCCGAACAGAGTTGCCGCATGCTTCCCGCGTCGTGATTCCCACCGCGGCCAGCCGGCGCATCAGCGGCGGAGTATCTTCAATATGCACGAAGTGGAGCTGGAAATCCTGCCGCGTGGTAATGTGCGCGATGCCGTCGGAATACTCCTCGGCGACCTCGGCCAGCCTCTCCAGCTGGACCGCATCCAGCCCTCCATAGGGGATTTTGATGCGCTGCATCCCGGGCGCGTCCCACAGCGTGTTCGGTCCCTTGGTGGCCTCCGTCGCGGGATAAGTTAGGGTGCGCTCGGTGACTCCATCGTGCCGGTGGCCATTGTCGTAGCGCTGCCCGTAGGCCCCGCGGCGAAGACGAGTCTCGGCGAAGACCTTTTCATCTATCTTGCCTTGCTTGCGAAGCTGGACTTCGTGTTCAAAAATGTCGATCTCCGAGCCCAGATCGGGTGGGATCTGGTGCTGGAGTCGGTCTTTCCACAGTGGATTACTGGCTTTCATGCCGAAGGCCTCGCGGGGAAGGGATACACCCTAAACTATATCGGAATTGGGAGATTCCTGCAACTTTACCCTGTCCTATTCCGAAATGACTGGGTCATATCCCTCAGCCATCGAGTGAAGACGCTCACACACACCACACTTCCCTCTACTGACAAATCCTTTCTCTTCTACTAATTAACTCAATGGCATTCCAACTGCACTTGGCGTCCGGATTCTCCAAACTGTTCCACTGGGAGGAATGCGGCGTGGAAGAAAAGACTCGCTCAGGCAGGAGCCTTGCGACGCGGGCGTTGGCGCTGGTTGTCTGGGCGGCGGGACTGGTGGTCGTCCTCTACGGAGCCAGGCGTTGGATGCCAGATCTCGCCTCTGATCATGGGGCCGGCATCGACACGATGCTCACCTATACGCTCTATTGCGCCGGCGGCCTGCTCCTGATCGGCCATGGGCTGCTGGGCTGGTTTCTCTGGACTGCCGGAAGTAGAAAAACAGTGACTTTCCGCCTTGCTTCGCCTCGCGTGGAGCGCAACTGGTCGCTGGTACCGATGATCATAATGGCGGTAGTCGCCGAAGGTGGCATCCTCGTGCTCGGACTGCCGGTTTGGGGCAAGATCTACGGGCCGCCACCGGAGGATGCACTGATCATCGAGGTGACCAGTGAGCAGTTCGCCTGGAATATCCGGTATCCGGGACCCGACGGAGCGTTTGGCCGCCTGGATCCGAAGCTGATTTCCCTCGACAACCCGATCGGCGTCGATTTCAATGACCCGGCCTCCAAAGACGACATCATCGGACTCAACTCGATTCACGTACCGGTCAACAAGGCGGTGAAAATCCGCCTCCGCAGCAAGGATGTGCTGCACAGCTTCTACCTTCCCCACTTGCGGGTGAAACAGGACGCCGTGCCCGGCCTGAGCGTCGAGTTCTGGTTTGTTCCCACCAAGGCCGGAAATTTCGAACTGGCCTGCGCGGAGCTGTGCGGCTTCGGCCACTACGAAATGGGAGGAATGCTCATCGTGGAATCGCAGGAGAAGTTTGAGCAATGGCTGAAGGAGAACGGCAATGGCTGATACGGTACACGCGGTAGAGGTCCATCACACGCCGGCGGGCTTCCTGCGCCGGTATGTGTTCAGCATGGACCACAAGGTGATCGGCATCCAGTACCTGATCACGGCCATGGTCATGGCGTTAGTCGGCGGCCTGCTGGCCATGCTCATGCGTTTGCAGCTTGCCTTCCCCCATGAGACGTGGCCTCTACTGGGCAAGATCTTCCCGGTGGGGATGGAAGGCGGCGTCATGAAGCCGGAGTTCTACCTCTCCCTGCTCACCATGCACGGGACGCTGATGGTCTTCTTCGTCGTCTCCATGGCGCTGCTGAGCGGCTTCGGAAACTTTGTGATTCCCCTCCAAATCGGTGCGCGCGACATGGCTTTTCCGTTCTTGAACATGCTCAGTTACTGGGTGATGGTTCCCGCCTGCCTCGTCATGCTGGCCTCCTTCTTCGTGGAAGGCGGCGCGGCCGCTTCCGGCTGGACGGCATATCCTCCGCTCAGCGCCGTGAAGGAGGCGGTTCCGGGCTCACAAATGGGCCAGACGCTCTGGATTGTAGGAATGGCGCTGTTTATCGCCAGCTTCACCATGGGTGGCCTCAACTACGTCACCACCATCCTCAACCTGCGCACCAAAGGCATGTCGCTGCTGCGGATGCCCGTCACCGTGTGGTCATTGTTCGCCGCCTCGCTGCTTGGCCTGCTGGCTTTTCCGCCGCTGACCGCCGCCGCCGTCATGCTGCTGCTTGACCGTCATGCCGGAACCAGCTTCTTCCTGCCCAGCGGCCTCTACTTCGGCAACCAGTTGCTGGAGAATTCCGGCGGCACGCCGCTGCTCTGGCAGCACCTGTTCTGGTTTCTCGGCCACCCCGAGGTCTATGTTCTGATCCTGCCGGCGCTCGGCATCACGCTGGAGATGATGCCGGTCTTTACACGAAAGCCTCTGTTCGGCTTCCGGATGACGCTCTATTGCCTGGGCGCCATCACGTTTCTCAGCTTGATCGTCTGGGGCCACCACATGTACGTCAGCGGCATGAGTCCGTATGCGGGCGAGTTCTTCGCCATCGGTACGCTGGTGATCACGCTGCCCTCGGCGGTGATCGGCATGAACATGCTCGCCAGCCTCTACGGCGGCGCACTGCGTCTGAAAACGCCGATGCTGTTTGCCATTGCCGCGGTGGTCTTCTTCGGCACCGGAGGCTTTGGGGGCCTTTTCCTCGGCAACCCGACCTCCGACATCCAGCTCCACGACACCTATTTCGTCGTCGGGCACTTCCACCTCATGATCGGCGGAGTCACGCTGATGGCAACCTTCGCCGGCTGCTACTACTGGTTCCCCAAAATGTTCGGCCGCATGATGAGTGAGCGGCTGGGAAAACTGCATTTCTGGCTTACCTTCCCGTGCTTCTACGGGATTTTCGTCGCCATGCATTACAACGGACTCCAGGGACAGCCGCGCAGGTATTTCAACTTCGAACGGTATGAGTTTCTGGCCGGTGTCCGCGAGCCGCAGTTCTGGATTACCGTAGCCGCGTTTCTGCTCTTCATTGCCCAAGTCGCCTTCCTATGGAACTTTTTCTACAGCGCATGGCGGGGGGCGCCGGCCGATGCCAATCCCTGGCAGGCTTCGACGCTGGAGTGGACCACCACCTCCCCGGCGCCGCACGGCAACTGGGCAGGCGAAATTCCCGAGGTGCACCGCTGGGCCTACGACTATAGCGTCCCGGGTCAGGCCGAGGACTGTACGCCGCAAAACAGGCCGCAGTCGGTGGCGCCGGTGACCTACTAGGAGATTGTGATGCACGACAGGACAGATCCTCATCCGCCGGCCACGCATTGGGGCGGCGGCGTGTCCCCGGTGGGAACCGGTTGGCGCAAGCTCATGATGTGGTGGTTCATCATCACCGATGGCCTGCTCTTTGCCGGTTTTCTAGCCGCCTATGGCTTCCTTCGCCTTGCCGCCGGCAGCTGGCCCGAAAGGGCTCAGATGTTCCACCTGGAATTCATCGCGCTGATGACTTTCACGCTGATCACTTCCAGCGCCACAATGGCTACCGCGGTGGGGGCGGCCCAACTTGGCAACCGCAAGCTGGCCCTGCGATTCCTTTTACTCACGCTCCTCGGTGGTACCGCTTTCCTCCTCATGCAGGCATACGAATGGAGCACCCTGATCACTGCGGGGGCTACGCTCACACAGAATCCGTGGGGGCCGCCGGCCTTCGGCGCTTGCTTTTTCCTCATCACCGGCTTCCATGGAACCCATGTGCTGACCGGGCTGATCATACTCGCCATCACGGCGGTTCGGACCGCCCGCGGCATCACGCAAGCGGAAGGCATCGAGATGGCCGGTCTCTACTGGCATTTTGTGGACTTGGTGTGGGTGTTCATCTTCACCCTCTTCTACCTCGTTTGAAGGGAGCTTTGCCGCGATGAAATTCAAGATGTATTGGGGTACGTGGCTTTTCTTGCTGGCTCTCACACTCGCCATGCTGTTTGTGGGAGGAGGCACCGCCAGACTCGCTCTTCTCGCACTGCTGCTTGTGGCTATGATGGTCAAGGCGGTATTGATTGGCGCAAACTTCATGCACTTGCGGAGCGAGCACCGCGTCTTGGTCTGGATGGTGGCGGCGGGCCTGCTGTTTGTCGGACTGGCTCTGTTTGCCGGCATCGCCCCTGACGGCATCCGCGCCTTCACGCTGCGCGGCTGACCAATACCGGAGCTGCCCGGAGCGATGAAGCGCTCCCCGGCAGTCGTCCACTGCTTGCTCCTGGCCATTCTGGTCTGGATCAACCTCTACATCGCGCGCGAGTTCTTTCTCGTGGAATACACCGGCTACATGAACTCCATGCATGGCTTCTGGATCGCCATTGCACGTCTGGCCGGTGATAGCTGGTGGCGGCCAACCTGGTGGCCCTTCTGGGATGGCGGCATGCCGTTCGAATACACTTACGCCCCGCTCGTGCCGGGGCTGTCTGCCTTGTGGTCCTCATTAGGCCGGATTTCCGAGGCCGCGGCGTTTCAGAGAATCTCCGGAGTCGTCTACTGCACCGGTCCGGTTGTGGTTTATGCGTTCGGGTTTACGCTGTTGCGGTCCGCCGGATACGCGTTTGCCGCCGGCGCCGCTTATTCTCTCCTGGCGCCCACGCAGTTGATCGTCCCCGACGACCCTTTTCAATGGGCTCATTTCTGGGATGCTCGCAGGTTGTACCTGACCGCGGTCTGGGATGACGTTCCTCACTTGGCAGGCTTGTCTCTGACGATCCTGTCGGTTGTGCTGCTGCAAAGATCTTTGCACCCTGGCCGATGGCTAAGCTGGATTGCCGCCACGCTATGCATCGCCGCGGCATGGTTGGCCAGTCTCTTCTCCGCTACCGTGCTGGTCATCGCCGGCGCTTGTTTTTTGGCCGCCTGGGGCCCGGGACAAGGCAAGCGCTGTTTTCTGTTGCTCACAGCGGCGAACCTGACCGGTTGGATCATCGCCTCTCCATTTGCTTCCCCCTCGTTCCTGCTCCATCTTCGTGAGGTCTCCCAGACTTATCCGGAAGGTCGCATTGGGTGGCAGTCCCCGGCGGGCTTACTCCTCGTTGCCCTCGCCGGTTGGCTCGTCTGCCGATGGTGTAAGCCAGCCCCTAGGCGATTCCTTGCTCTGTTCACGATTGCCGTCTCCGCGCCGCCGCTCGTCCAGCACTACCTGGGTTGGAACTTGTTGCCTCAGCCCGCACGCTACAAGTTTGAGATGGAGTTGGCCTTGGTCGTTCTGGCCACGGTGTTGGCGGCCCATCTGCTGGCGCCGGTTCGCCGGATCGGCATCGCCGGCTTGTCTTTTCTGCTTGTTTTCCTCCTCTCGACGCAGATCATTGGCCATCGCCGATTCGCCAAGAACCTCTTTCAGCAACCCAATATCACCAAAACGATAGAGTTTCGGGCGGCCGATTGGGTCAATCAAAACTTGCCCGGACGGCGCATCATGTTTCCCGGTTCCATGGCCCAGTGGGCCAACGCCTTCGCTCCCGTGACTCAGTTCACTGGCAGTTCCTTCAGCGTCGCTCCCAACCTTGCCCAGCAAAAAGCCGTCGAGGCCATTTATCGCGAATCCATCGACGTTGCGCTACGGTGGCTCACCGCGTTCGGCGTGGACGCCATTTGGGTTTCCGGCCGCCAGAGCGCCGAGTTCTGGAAGCCGTTTCCGCACCCGGAACTGTACGCACACCGCTTGCGCCCGCTGGTCGAGCAACAGGGTACGATCCTTTACGATGTCGGCAGAAAGCGGCCGGGACTGACCCATGCGATCTCCGAAGACAGCCTGGTGGTCAAAGAGGAACCCGCACAGTTGGAGAAGTTCATCGCCGCCATGGACCGCTCACCCCATCACGTTTCGATGAAATGGATCAGCCGCAACCGTCTACTCATCCATCGGCCTGCCGGCCATGCCGGGGTCCTCACCGTCCAGATCAACCATCATCGTGGCTGGCGTGCTTCCGTTGATGGCAAATCACTCGATGTGCATCGCGATGCCCTCGGACTGATTTGGCTTAAGCCGCAATGTGCCGGACCATGCTCCGTCGAACTCACCTACGATGGTGGACGGGAACTGCGGCTGCTGCGCTGGCTTAGCTTTACGGCTCTGGCACTGCTTGCCGGCGTCGCTATTTTTTCACTTTTCCGGGGAAGTTCTTCTTCAGCTTCTCCACCTTCGGAAGCGCATGGACCACGACATAGCCGTGGTTTGGATTCCGTTTCACGAAATCCTGGTGATAGCCCTCGGCCGGGTAAAACTTCTCCAGCGCACTGACCCTGGTCACGATCTTGCCGGAAAAGACCTTCGCCTGGTCCACCTGAGCTATGTAAGCTTCGGCGACCTTCTTCTGCTCCTCATCGGCGTAGAAGATCTCGGAGCGGTACTGCTTGCCCCAATCGGGACCTTGGCGGTTCAATTGCGTCGGATCGTGGGCCACCGCGAAGAAGATTTTCAGGATCTGTCCGTAGCTGACCTTGGCGGGGTCGAACTTCACCTGGATCACTTCCGCATGGTTGGTCGCTCCGGCGCTTACCGCATCGTAGCGGGCTGACTCTTTGGTTCCGCCGGCGTATCCCGACACCACTTCCGACACACCTGCCACGTACTCAAACACAACCTCCGTGCACCAAAAGCAGCCACCGGCAAGCACCGCAATCTGCGGACTGGTGGCGCCAGGTTTGGCGTCCAGAACCGGATCGGGAAAATCGGCCGCTAACGCGAATGGGGAAACCATAAGAAAACCTCCAAGGAAAAGGGCGGAAACAAATCGGAGTGGCATGGCGGTTGATTCCATTATGCCTAATAAGACGTACACCAGGGGTATCCCAGTTTCCCCGATACAAATCCCCCTCCCCGCGCACAACTGTATGTGCTGCTCCAATGGTTTGCTCTCGCCTTGGCCCTCAGCCTTCCGGCCGCCTCTGCCGCCACGCTGCAACTTGAGGTACTTCAAGGAGATGGCGCAATTCACGATATTTCCAGCAAGAATAGTCTGGAACCGGTCGTCCAACTCACCGACGATCAGGGCAATCCCGTGGGTAGCGCAGCCGTGACCTTTGTTCTCCCCGATCAAGGTCCGGGAGGTCGTTTCCCTTCGGGGACTTTTCTGACAACCACGACCGACGACAATGGCGTCGCCAAGGCCTACGGTCTGAAACCTAACCGGCAAACCGGACAGTGGGAGATTCGGGTGTCGGCCTCTCATCACGGCGCACAAGTCAGGACAACCATCCTTCAAACCAACGCGGCGCCGCTAGGCATTGTGGAAGCAAGAGGCGGATCGCGATCAAGTCTCATCCTTGCTATCGCCGCCGGCGGCGCCGCGGCCGGTCTGGCCGCTGTACTGGGCGGCGGCGGCAAGGCTGCCCCTCCGCAGAATCAACTTCCTCAGCCCAATTCCCCTGTTCCGGTCCCAACCACAATCTCAACAGGAACAGGGTCGGTTGGGAGGCCCTGATGAGACTGGCGCAAGTCCTCCTCGTCGCGGCAGCCATCGCCCTCGCACAGCCCTCGATCACCACCTTGACACCGGCTTCGACCACCGCCGGAGCTCCGGCGTTCACTTTGTCGGTAACAGGTACAGGGTTCGTTGCCGGAGCTGCGATTCGGTTCGGGTCCCGCAGCTTGGCGGCCACCTTTCTTTCACCAACACAGCTTTCCGTGCAGATCCCGGCCGACCTGGTCCAGCTGGCGGCCGCTGTTTCGGTGACTGTGGAGAACCCCGGCCAGATCGGTTCCTCCTCCGCGGCGCTGTTCTTCGTTCGTGAGCCCATGGCGTTCGTCACCCTCCCCACGCTGATGCCCGCCCAACAAGGACGGTTCTATACCCAGGCCATCGCGGTTGCCGGCGGTGCAGCGCCGTACAGATTCGACCTGGTTCAAGGCACCCTGCCTTCAGCTCTGAGTCTCAACACCGCGTCGGGCGCATTGGCGGGATTCCCTTCCCAGGAGGGCAATCACCGGTTCACGATTCGAGTGACCGATACGGCCGGCGCATCCCTGTCGCAGGAGTTTCGTCTCTCCGTGGTTCGTGAATTGACCATCTCCACGGAATCTTTTCCCGCAGCCGTCGTCGGCAGAGCTTATTCGGTCAACCTGATAGCCACCGGAGGCATTCCTCCCTACCGCTGGAGCCTGGCAGCGGGAAGTTTGCCTTCGGGCGTCTCGATGAGTTCGGAAGGCTTGCTTGGTGGATTCCCGGGCATTTCCGGCAGCTTCCTTGTCACACTTCAGGTTCGCGACGCCGCCGGATTGTCGGCTTCCGCTTCGCTGGTTCTCGTTGTGCGCGACTCGTTGGCGATTGTTGCTGCCGGGGAGTTGCAGCAAGCCGGCGTGGGTGCCCCATATGCCATGCAATGGGGAGTCTCCGGCGGCCTGCCGCCGCTGACTTGGCGGGTCTCGAGCGGCGCCTTGCCGCCCGGCCTCGGTCTGAACTCAACCTCGGGTTTGATTGACGGCGTTCCGCTCTCCTCGGGAACCTACCGCTTTCAGATTCATGTAAGCGACGCCACCGGTCAGTCGGCGGTGCTGGAATTGTCGATCGCCGTGGCGGCCAGAATCTCCCTCCAATCCGGTGGTGCGCTTCCCGCCGCGGTCGTGGGCCAGAGCTACGCGGCATCCGTCGGTGTGTCGGGGGGAATCGCTCCCTTCACCTGGCGCCTCGCCACCGGTGCGCTGCCCAGCGGACTGCAACTGGACGGTTCTTCGGGGCAACTCCGTGGCACGCCGGCCCTTTCCGGCAGCTACCGCTTTGCTCTGGAGGTGACCGATGCCGCCGGATCGAAAGCCTCGGCCGATCTCCAGCTTTTGGTCAGCCTTCCCGCGGCGCCACTGGCTGTCTTCACCGGAATCGGGCCTGTGGCGGCCTCGGCCCAGCAACTGCCCCTCGAACTCACGATTCCTCAAGCCTATCCCGCCGAGATAACCGGTACCCTGTCGCTGCAGTTCAGCCCGGATGCCGCCTCTGCCTCCGACGACTCCGCCATCCAGTTTTCTATCGGCGGGCGTGCGGCCTTCTTCCGTATCCCCGCCGGCAGTACGCGGGCGGCTTTCGACGTACCTGTGCTGGCCCTGCAAACGGGAACCGTCGCCGGTGAACTGCGGCTGGAAGCGCGATGGTCGGCGCAGAACCAGCGGCTCGATCCGGCGCCGTCGCCGCTCATCGTGCGCATCGGGCGTCAGCCGCCTTCCATTGACAGTGTTCAAGTAGTGAGGAACGAAGGCGGATTCGAGGTAGTGGTTATCGGCTTCTCCAACTCGCGGGAACTCACAAGCACCGTTTTCCGCTTCCAAGCGAGCTCGGGCGCCGATCTCCGAACTACCGAGATCACGGTGCCGATGACGCCGTTGGCCGGCACGTGGTTCTCTTCTTTTGAGTCGCGGACCTTTGGCGGGCTTTTCCGATACCGGCAAAGTTTCAACGTTCAGGGAGACAAAAACGCTCCGGCATCCGTTACGGTCCAGATGCGCAATGCTACAGGAGCTGCGGAACCCAGGGCCGTCTCCTTCTAATCGACTTAAAGCAAGTCCGCGGTGGAGAAGAAGAACGGGATCTCCTGCGCGGCTGTCTCCGGCGCATCGGAGCCGTGCAAGCAATTGCGCTCGATATCGGTGGCGAACTTCTTCCGTATCGTTCCCTCCGCCGCATTGGCCGGGTTGGTGGCTCCCATCAGATCCCGCCAGGACTGAATGGCATTTTCTTTTTCCAGAACCATTACCACCGAAGGCGCCTCGGTCATGAATTTCACAAGGCCCGAGAAAAATGGACGCTCTTGGTGAACGGCGTAGAAATGTTCGGCCTGCTTCTGCGTAATGTGATGCTTCTTCATCGCCACGACGCGGAAGCCCGCCTTCTCGATCATGGACAGAATATCGCCGGAAACTCCTCGCCCCACGGCATCGGGCTTGATCATCGCAAATGTGCGTTCCACGCTCATAGACAGCCTTTCACCTTCTCTCCAATTTCAGCCGGCGTCTCGCAGACTTTGATGCCGGCCTTTTGCATCGCCGCGATCTTGTCGCTGGCTTTGCCCGAACCGCCGGAAATAATGGCCCCTGCATGGCCCATGCGGCGTCCCGGCGGCGCCGTCTGGCCGGCGATAAATCCCACCACCGGCTTCTTTACATGCGCCTTCACATAATCGGCTGCCTGCTCTTCAGCGTTGCCTCCGATCTCGCCGATCATCACGATCACGTCGGTATCGGGATCCTCGTTGAACAGGCGCAACGCATCGGTATGCGTGGTCCCAATGATGGGATCGCCTCCAATCCCGATGCAGGTCGACTGGCCGATGCCCAGCTTGCTTAGCTGGCCCACCGCCTCATAGGTCAAAGTTCCGGAGCGCGACACCACGCCCACGCGCCCTTCCTTGTGTATATGGCCCGGCATGATACCGATCTTGCATTTGCCCGGTGAAATGATCCCAGGACAATTGGGCCCGATGAGCCGTGTCTTGCCGCGTTGAAGGAACTCCCAGGCGCGGATCATGTCCGCCGCCGGAATCCCCTCCGTGATGCACACAACAAGCGCGATGCCCGCGTCGGCCGCCTCCATGATCGCATCGGCCGCATAGGGCGGCGGCACGAAAATCACGCTCGCATTTGCGCCCGTCGCCGCAACGGCTTCTCTTACGGTGTTAAATACGGGCTTTTCCAAATGTGTCTGGCCGCCTTTTCCAGGAACGACCCCGCCCACCACGTTCGTCCCGTAAGCGAGCGACTGTTGCGAGTGGAAGGTGGCCTCCTTGCCGGTGAAGCCTTGCACCAGCAAACGCGAGTTCTTGTCTACTAGGATGCTCATTGCGCCAGCCCCACTACTTTCTGGGCCGCGTCCTTCATCCCGTCGGCTACCGTGAAATTGAAGCCTGAATCCTTCAGGATTTGCCTCCCTTGTTCGACATTGGTTCCTTCCATCCGAATCACGATCGGGATCTGAATATTCAAATCCCGCGCCGCTGCCACTACGCCGTTGGCCAACGTGTCGCAACGCAAAATGCCGCCAAAGATGTTAATCAGCACCGCTTTTACACTCGAATCCGACAGCAGAATGCGGAACGCATTCTTCACCTGTTCGGCACTGGCGCCGCCTCCCACGTCGAGAAAATTCGCGGGCATGCCGCCGGCGTACTTGATGATGTCCATCGTCGCCATCGCCAGCCCGGCGCCGTTCACCATGCAACCGACGTTGCCGTCCAGCTTGATGTAGTTCAGGCCGAACTTGGAAGCTTCCACTTCCAGCGGATCTTCTTCGTTCAGATCCCGCAGCTCCAGCAAATCCTTATGCCGGTACATCGCGTTATCGTCCAGGTTGATCTTGGCGTCCAGCGCCAGTACCCGGCCGTCCGTCGTCAGAATGAAAGGATTGATCTCGGCGAGCGAGGCGTCCAGATCCTCATACGCCCTTGCCAGTGCCATCATCGCCGCCACTGCTTCATTCACGCTTGCCGCCGGGATGCCCATGCCGAAGGCCAGCTTCCTCGCCTGCCAGCCCATCAACCCGATGCCTGGCTCGATCGTCTCCTTTAGCAACAACTCCGGCGTCTTCGCCGCTACCTCTTCAATGTCCATCCCGCCCGCCGAGGAGGCCATGAACACATTCTTTCCCTTGGCCCGGTCCAGCGTGATTCCCAGGTACAGTTCCCGCTCTATCGGCAACGTCTCTTCCACCAGCAGCCTCTGCACCACGCGGCCCTCCGGCCCCGTCTGGTGAGTCACCAGCGTCATGCCAAGGATCTGTTTGGAAATTGTCTCCGCTTCCGTGGCATCTTTAGCCAGCTTTACGCCGCCGCCTTTCCCGCGCCCACCGGCGTGAATCTGCGCTTTCACCACCACGCCGTCGCCCAGCTTCTTGGCCACCGCCACCGCCTCGTCGGGTGTATAGGCGACCTCGCCTCGCGGCACAGGCACACCGTACTTGGCCAAGAGTGCCTTGGCCTGATACTCATGAATTTTCATAGGGAAAACTTCAATATAGCATGCAGTAAGGAATCCTCCGTCCGGTTGCGTAGTGGAGCCAAATCCATTCACTATGAAGAATGCCCAAACGAAGAGATCTCCTCACATTCGCCCCGTTCGCCTTCTTGCCCCCCGCCGCTGCTGCCTCCTTGCCCAACGCCACTCTTTCCGCAAAGCAGGCAAAGCTCACTAAGGAACCCTTCGGCGATCTGCTGATCTATTTCGATGGTCCGACCCATCAGCTCAAATCCATGACCGCCGGCAGCCTGAGGCTCAACCCAGGGGCCACTCCGCATCCTCCTCACCAACACCCCGAGGAAGAATTCCTTCTCGTTACCGAAGGAGCCGGCGAGATCAGCTTGGAAGGAAAACTGACCAAGGTCGGTCCTGGTTCCATGATGTATTGCGCTGCGGGCAAACTGCACGGCATCCTGAACACCGGCAAGACGCCGCTGCTGTTCTATTTTTACAAGTGGCAGTCTTGACACGTTTGGTGTCGCTTTCCCCTTTTTCTCGACGCACGCAGGTAGTATACTGTCCGCACTCGGGGCCGCTGTTTTCTGCCCCATGAGAGGAGCGAAAAACGATGAACCTGATTCACACCCTATTGCTGCAAGAGGAAGAAATCGGCGGCGCCCTGCTCGGCGGCCTGCTCGCCGCCGGCGGAACCATGATGTTGGCGATCCTCGCTTTAGCCGTGATTGCCATCATCGGCGCATGGAAGATGTTCACCAAGGCTGGCCAGCCTGGCTGGGCCATCCTGATCCCCTTCTACAACATCTACGTCCTGCTCAAGATCGCCGGCCGCCCAGGCTGGTGGCTTCTGCTGCTGCTAATACCGCTCGTCAACATCGTCTTCTTGGCCATTGTCGCCATTGACATCGCCAAGTCCTTCGGTCAGAGCGCGGTCTTCGGCATATTCCTGCTGTTGATCTTCAACGGCATCGGCTACATCGTCCTCGGCTTCGGGAACTACAAATATCTCGGGCCCGCAGGCGCACGGGCCTCCGCCTAGTTTGGGGCCCCTCACCCCCTCACTCGTACCGCAACGCCAAATCGGGTCGATCCTGGACGCCTTCCTCGACGGATAAAACGAACATTGCGGCCACCGCATCCCAAACGTAAGCTACCCCACAGACCACGAAAAATGTTATAGGCTAATCGCAGTGTACGTTTCAGGAGGTCCGCATGATTCGCTTGAGAGTTCTTTCCCTTCTCCTGGCGGCTGCCATCGCCGTCACCCCCGCCGCTTCGGCCCAAGTCCTTTACGGTTCCCTGGTCGGCAACGTCACTGACTCATCCGGTGGAGCCATCGCCAGCGCGAAGGTCTCCATCACCCAGACTGCCACCGGATTCTCTCGCGACACGCGCACTAACGACGCCGGCCAGTTTCAGTTCCCCACCGTCCCCGCCGGCATCTATGACGTCACCGTCTCCCAAACCGGCTTCAATACATTCACCGGGAAAAACGTCATCGTCTCCTCCAACGCCGTAGCGCGCCTGGACGCCTCGCTCGAGGTCGGCTCCGTCGCCGAATCCGTCAACGTCGAAGCCACCTCCGCCGTCCTCCAAACCGACCGCTCCGAGGTCCGCGCCGAAATGACCGCCAAGCAGTTTGAGAACGCGCCCCTGCCGCCCGGACGCAACTACACCCATATGTTCAAGGTCCTCCCGGGCTTCACCTATCCCCGCAATGGCAACGGTCCCTCGGTCGACCCCTCCCGCGCCGCTCTCTACAACGTCAACGGAACCTCCCGCCAGTCCAACGCCGTCCGTATTGAAGGTTCCGGCGTCAACCAGATCTGGCTCCCTCATTTGCCCGGCTACACCCCCGCCCTCGAATCCATCGACTCGGTCAACATCACCACCAATTCCTTCGACGCCGAGACCGGTCTTGCCGGCGGAGCCGCCGTCAACGTCTCCATCAAGAGCGGCACCAATGAAATACATGGCTCCGCTTTTGAGTACCACAACTCCAACTTCGCCAAGGCCAAGCCCTTCTTCCTTCCTCAAGGCGAGCGCATGCCGAAGGCCATCTTCAACCAGATGGGCGCCACCATCGGCGGCCCTATCGTGCGCAACAAGCTCTTCTTCTTCGGCAGCTATGAGGCAACCTACGACCGTCAGTTCGCCTCCCGCCTTCAGACCGTCCCCACCGCCGAAATCAAGGCCGGCGACATGTCCGCATCTCCCTCACTCATCTACGATCCCTCGACAGGCGCCCTGAACGGCTCCGGCCGCACTCCCTTTCCCAATAACCGCATCCCCGCGGCCCGCATGGATCCCATCTCGCTCAAGATCCAGAACCTCCTCCCGGCGCCCAATCTTCCTGGGCTCGTTTCCAACTTATTCGCTCAAGGCAACTACTTCTTCAACTCCAAAAAAGTCGACGGCAAGATCAACTGGAACGCCAGTTCGCGCCTCACCATGTTCGCCCGCGGCGGCGTCCAGGACCACGACTTCGATAGCGACTCCGCTCTCGGCGAGTTGCTCGGCGTTCCCGTCTACGCCCCCGCCTCCGTCTCCGGCCCTACCTACGGCACCACAGGCAACATGGCGGTCGGTGCAACCTACGTCATTTCGCCTACTCTCATCCTCGACGGCAACTTTGGCTACACCGCCTACGACGCCAACTCTGAAGAGCGCTTCCTCAGCCGCAAAATTGCCCGCGACGAACTTGGCATCCCCGGCACCAACGGCGACCGCCCCTTTGAAGGCGGCTGGTCGCGTTTCACCGTCACCAATTACACGACCATGGGCTCCCAGGGCAACAGCTCGCGCCCCTTCTACAACCGCGACCCCCGCTTCCAGTTCGTCGGCAACGCCAACTGGACCAAGGGAACCCACTCCATCCGCTTTGGGGCCGACTCCTCCCACCAGCAACTCAACCACACCCAGGTCGAATTCGTCGGCGCGCTCCATGGCGCGTCCGGCGGCTTCACTTTCGGCGGCGGCCCCACCCAAATCTTGAACGGCCCGGCCTCCAATCAGTTCAACACCTGGTCCGCCTTCCTCCTCGGTACTCCTACCGCCCTCGGCCGCATCAAGCAAATCCCCGACGAGTACAACGTCCGTGCCTGGATGCACAGCCTCTACATTCGCGACCAGTGGCAGGTCAACCGCAAGCTCACCCTTTCGCTCGGCACGCGCTGGGAGTACTTCCCCATGCCCACCCGCGTCGGCCGTGGCATGGAAAACTACAATCCCGTCACCAACAGGATGGAAGTCTGCGGTGTCGGCAGTGTCCCCACCGACTGCGGTGTATCGCAAAGCAAGCGCCTCTTGGCTCCACGCGCCGGCTTCGCCTATCGCCTTAAAGACGACTTCGTCATCCGCGCCGGCTACGGCATCACCGTGGATCCCTACAGCCTCGCCCGCCCCATGCGCACCAACTATCCGCTCCTGGTCGTCCTCAACGTGAACGGCGTGAACACTTTTCAGCCCGCCGGCCGCCTCCGCGACGGCATCCCCGAGATCCCCGCGCCCGACCTCGGCAACGGCGTCATCCCCATCGCCAGCCAGGTGGCCGCCAACTCGCTTGAGAACAACTATCAGCGCGGCTACATTCAAAGCTGGAACTTCACTCTCCAGAAGAACCTCGCCTGGGGCTTCGTCGGTCAGGCAGGCTATGTCGCCACCCGCCAGATCAACCGTGTCGGTTTCCGCGAACTCAACTACGCCCCCATCAACGGCGGCAACCCCGGCCGCCTGCTTGCACGCCAGTTCGGGCGTACCGCCGAAACTCGCCTCGTCGCTCCCATCGGCAATTCCCATTACGACAGCCTGCAGGTTAGCCTGGAACGCCGCTTCACCGCAGGCCTCCACACCGGCCTCTCCTACACCTGGTCCAAATCCATCGGCATCTGCTGCAGCGAAAACAGTGACGGTCTCAACGCCATTCAGATTCCCGAATTCAACCACCTCAACCGCTCCGTCACCTCATCCAACACCCCGCACAACCTCACCTTGAATACCGTCTGGGAACTCCCCTTCGGCAAAGGCCGCCGTTGGGCCAACTCCACCCGCCTCGCCTCCTGGCTCGCCGGTGGCTGGCAGATCAACGGTATTCTCAGTGCCGTCTCCGGCATGCCTTTCTGGGTCAGCTCCTCCGGCACTTCCCTCAACGCGCCAGGAAACTCCCAGCGTGCGGACCAGGTCAAGTCCACCGTAGCCAAAATCGGCGGCGCAGGCCGCGGCCAGTCCTTCTTTGATCCGTTCGCCTACCGCGCCGTCACCGACGCCCGCTTCGGAACCGCCGGCTTCAACTCGCTCCAAGGCCCCGGTATCTTTAACCTCGATATGGGCATCTTCCGCGAATTCCGTGTTTCCGAACGCTGGCGCATCCAGTTCCGCGGCGAATCTTTCAACACCTCCAACACGCCGCACTTCGCCAACCCAGGCAACAACGTCTCCAACCTCCAACTGAACCCCGACGGCAGCCTCCGCAATCTTGGCGGCTACACCGAAATCACCAGTCTCGCCAACACCGGCCGCGACGGCATCGACGAACGCGTCCTCCGCTTCGGCATCCGCCTGAGTTGGTGAGCGTTTGTGGGGTGAGCTTCAGCTCGCGCGAGGCTTCAGCCTCGCCCCGCTACTCGTTCCGCAACGCCTCAATCGGATCGATCCGCGCTGCCTTCACGGCCCCCGCTTGCCGTGTTTCACCGGCGCGTATTTGATCGGAGAAGCTTACTCCGGCGGCTGTCTCGGTTCCGCCGCAGGCGCGGGCGGCTCCGGCGCGGCAGGAGCGGGAGGCGGTGGCAGGCAGGCCCCTGAACAAACCGTTTCCGAGATCGTCTGCGCAGCGCCCAGCGCGCCGGATTCCAGGTTGGCCCGGCGGACGCTGAAGGTTTCCACAACCGTGTTGTCCGCGCCGACCCGCTTTTCAATCACCTGCTGCTCGCGCAGCTGCGGGCCCGAGCGGTTGGCGTTCATCGTACGTCCGGGAATCACCGTGCCGTACACATCGACTACCTGAATCTCCGATCCGTCCGGGTTCTTGCTGGAACGGGCGACCCGCTGGCCGGTGAATTCCATTTTTCCCGTAACGGCGGCGTTGTACTCGGCAGTCGTCGTGATGGTCTGGCTGTCATGAACCTTGGTCTCGATGAGCTGGCGGGCGGCTTCCGTGAAACTCCCGTTGGTGTCGCGCCGCAGGACCGTGACGTCGGTATGCGACTGCTTTTCGTCTCCCATGACCACCTTGACGCTCATCTCGCTCACCTCCAGCGAGCCGTTGATGTTGGGCACCTCCACGCGCGTTTCGGCGCGCTCCACTTCGCCGGACTTGCTGACGGTCGTGGTGGCCCGCTCGCGCAGCGCGAACCGCCCGTTCAAATCCGCCTCATAAACGGACGTGCTTCGGTTCACCGTCCCGTCAGCGTTGTTGGTCTCCTCGATACGCAGCTTTTGCGGAGCACCAGGACGGCCATTGGCGTCATGCGGGCGAATGATCCGCTCCACCACGCGGCCTCCGGAATCCTGCGAGATCACTGTCTCCTCCACGGTCTCCACCGGCACGTTGCGGCCGTTGATCGACTTGATCGTCTGTGCCTGGAACCCGCCTTGCGCCGTCGCGCTGCTCACCGCGACGCGGTTGCCGTTCAGGTCGTAGGAATAAGTGGAGTAGTTTCGGGCTTGCTCCTGCGGGGCGGCCATCACTCCGAACGCTGCGGCCAGTAGCAGATAGTACTTCATGCTCCCAGCCTAAATCGGCCGGGGGGTGCCTGCAATAAGGGGAATCCCTTAGCGGCCCGCTCCGATTCCTCCTGCCAGGTTCCGGAATGCGCTCAGCATGCCCGGCACCAGCGCGATCACAAACAGCGCCGGAAGTATGAACAGTACGATCGGGAACAGCATCTTGATGCCCGCTTTGCCGATCGCTGCTTCCCCGCGCAATCGGCGCCGCGTCCGCAGCGCCTCGGCGTAAACTTTCAGCGCCTGTGCCAGGCTCGTGCCGAACCGCTCACTCTGCACAATCATCGCCGATAGCGACTTGATGTCCTCAATACCAGTGCGCCTCACCAGTTGCTGAAACGCTTTCGAACGCTCCTGGCCCGCCTTTACCTGCATGACCACCGTGTAGAACTCGCTCGACAACTCGGGATAAATATGTTGCATCTCCTCGGAGACGCGCATCAACGCCTGGTCCAGCGCCAGTCCCGTGCCCAGCACGATCCCGAGCAGGTCAATCGTGTCAGGCAGCGCTTCCTGCAAGCGGCGCTTGTAGCGCGCCACAAGCCGGTAGAGAATCTGCCGCGGCAGCAGCCAGCCCAGGATGAACGCCGCCGCCAGTCCGGCGATCTTCTTCGCGACTTCATTCTCCCATTGCAGCCACAGCATGCCGCCCATCATCGCCAGCAGAAAAAGCACGTTGCCCACCGAATAGAGCGCGATGTAGGCGCGATTCCGGACCCCGGCGGCTTGCAGTTCCTTTTCCGTATCACGCAGCCAGTCCTCGCCTCCAGGCACCAGGCTGATCAGGAACATCAGGCTGTTCAGCACGCCTCCTCTCGCGCGCCGGCGCCGGCTTCGCACCTGTCCGCCCGTGGTGTTGGCTTGCAGCTCCTCCAGCCGGTCCTCCAGCGGATTCTCGGGATCGGAGAACAGGTGGAACCCGGACCACAGGATCGCCACCAGCGTGGCGAAGGCGGCGATAAAAAAGAGCGCGGCAAGCAGTGTCATGGCGTTCTAAAACTTCGGGTTCGCAATCTTGCGAATGATCAAAATGCCGACGATTTCCGAGATCACGGCATAGGTGAAGAACTTGCTCCCGGTCTCGTCCGTGTAGAGCAGTTCAATGTATTCTGGCTTGACGATCCAAAACCCAAGCCCGACCACGATCGGCAGCGCACAGAGCAGCGCGGCCGAATAGCGCTGCTGCGCGGTGTGCGCCTTCATCTTCGCCGCCATGTTCAGCCGCTCGCGGACCAGGATGGACAGGTTTTCCAGCACCTCCACCATGTTCGCCCCGGTCTGGCGTTGCAGGATCAGGCCCGTGATGAAGAACTTCAGGTCGATGAGCGGCACCCGGGCGCCCAGGTTGTGCAGCGCGGCGTCGATCTGCGAGCCAAGCGCCAGTTCTTCATTCACCTTCTTGAACTCCATCCGCACCGGATCCGCCGACTCCTGCGCGATCGTCTCCAGCCCGCTGTGGATCGTATGGCCGGCCTTCATCGAACGGTTGAACAGATCGATGGCATCGGGGAACAGCTCCTCAAACCGCGCCAGCCGTTTGGTTCGCTTGAAGGAAATATAGGCAATCGGCAACGCGCCCGCTCCCACTGCCATCAGCAGACGCAGCAGAATCAGCGACAGCCCGAACAAACCAAGCAGAAAATAAGTGACCACCGCCAGGACAACTGACAGGGCAAACACGTCGGCCGCTTTGTATTTCAGGTCCGCCTGATCGATCAACTCCTGCAACCGCCGCAACAGTCCGATCCAGCCGGCGATGTCGCCCAGGAAACTGAACTTGCTTCCCGCTTCCGAGCGGATCAGATCGGAGCCCGTCCGCACCCGCGTGCCGGTGCGCGCGCGCAGCTCGCGCAGCCGGTTGGCCACGTTCTGCGCCTCCTGCTGCTGCGGCACCATCCAGGCATAGTAGGCCGCCGCCATCAGGGCGCCGGTGAAGATCAGGGCGGAGATCAGGACAAAGGTCATCAGCGTTCCTTCAGCTGCACTTCCTCCTGAAAGATGCTCGGCGAAAGATGAATCCCGTAGGCCTTCAGACGCGCCATGCAAACCGGCTTGTAGCCCGTGGCCCGGAATCGGCCCGTGACGCGCCCGCGCTGGTTGATGCCTTCCCGCTCCAGCACGAAGATGTCCTCCATGATCACCTTCTCATTCACCACGTCCACCACCTCGCAGATGCTGGTCACCTTCCTCGTACCATCGGTCAGCCGGTTGATGTGGATCACCACGTTGATCGCCGAGGCCAGCATCTGGCGGATTACATGATCCGGCACGTGCTGGCTCGCCATCATCACCATCGTCTCCAGCCGCGTGAACGCGTCTCGCGGGGCGTTGGCGTGAACCGTGGTCATTGATCCGTCGTGGCCCGTGTTCATCGCCTGCATCATGTCGAAGGCTTCCGAGCCGCGGCACTCGCCGATCACAATCCGGTCCGGCCGCATACGCAGGGCGTTGATCACCAGGTCGCGCTGGCTGATCGCCCCCGCGCCTTCAATGTTCATCGGACGCGTCTCCAGCCGCACGATGTGCGACTGCTGCATCTGCAACTCGGCCGTGTCCTCGATGGTGACGATGCGTTCCTCTTCCGGGATGAAGCGCGACAGCGTGTTCAGCATCGTCGTCTTACCCGAGCCGGATCCGCCCGATACCACCATGTTCAACCGCGCCTCCACGCAGCCGCTCAAGAAGTCCAGCATCCCGGAGCTCAGCGTTTCGTTCTTCAGCAGGTCTTCGGTGGACAGCAGTTTCCGCCCGAAGCGCCGGATCGACATCACCGGCCCGATCAGGCTCAGCGGCGGAATCACGGCGCACATACGCGAACCATCGGCCAGCCGCGCGTCGACGATCGGCGAAGAGTCGTCAATGCGCCGGCCGATCGCCGATACGATGCGGTCAATCACCATCCTTACGTGCGCCTGATCCTTGAACCGGATATTGGTTTCCACCACCTGTCCGCCTCGCTCCACGTAGACGTTGTCGAAGCCATTCACCATGATGTCGCTGATCGTCGGGTCCTTCATCAGCGGCTCCAGCGGTCCCAGTCCGAAGACCTCATCCAGGATCTCCTCGAGCAGGCGCTCCCGCTCGTTCATCGTCATCGGGATGCCTTCTTCGGCGATCAGCTTTTCCAGCACATTCCCGATCTGGTCCCGCACGCCTTCCTTGTTCAACGCCCGCAACTGGTCGGCGGTGAGTGAATTCAACAGACGCGTATGGATCTGCGTCTTGATGGCGAACCAGCGGTCGGCGCCCGACCCTGGCCTCGCGATTGTGCGGCTACCCATTCCTCAATGACTCCTTCAATCTCATGCCGATTTCGCCACCGCAGGCTTGCCCCCCGTGGCTTTGTCCACAAAGGACCGGAACACGCGGTCCAGCTCCGGAGCCGCCTGGCGGTCGGCGACGAATGGACGCCCCTTGTTGATCGCCGCAACTACCGCCGGCGACGGCGGGATGCCGAAAAAGACCGGCTGGTTCAGCGTCTGCTGGATCTGTTCCAGGCTCGCGTACTGCGCCGATGGCTTCTTCAGGTAGTGGTTGATGAGGATCTTGATCTGATCCTGCTGGAAGCCCATCCGCATCAGGTGCGCCATGTAGCGCTGCGCGTTGCGGATCGAGGCGAACTCCTGGTCGAGAACCATGAAGATCATGGTCGAGATTTGCAGCGCCCCCATTACTACTTCATCTAATATGTTGCGGCCGGCGTCGATCACCACCCAGTCATACTTCTCCACCAGAAAGTTGCCGAAGTCACGCAGCATCGGCTCGGAGAAACGCCCGTGTTGCTCCAGTGATTCCGGCGGACCCACCAAAAAGAAACCCAGTGGATCCCGCAGCACGAACCCTTCAAACAGCGCCTGGTCCATGCGCGAGAGGTTCTCGCCCACTTCCAGCAGCGTGTATTGCGCCGATGCCCCCAGCTGCATCGCCGTGTCGCAGGCCGTCCAGTCCAGATCCATCAGCACGCAGTTCTGCTTGCGCTGCGCCAGCACGCTGGCGAAATTCACGGCCAGCGTCGTCGTGCCCACGCCGCCTTTGGCGCCCAGAAACGTGTAGACCTTGCCGAGCCGGCTGCTTGTCGTCCCTGCCCGCTTGGGTGCTTTCTCCAGCCGTGCCATCGCATCGCGGAACTCCAGCCTCTTCACCGGCTGCACCATGAAATCATTCGCCCCCGCCCGCACGGCGTTGATCACCGTCTCCCCGTCGGCATGATAGTTGGACGCGATCACGTAGAGGTCCGGAACGGCCTGTTTCACCTTCTCCAGCGACTTGAAGCCGCCGTCGGGGTCCGAGGCCAGGTCCAGCACCAGGCCCGCCTCCGGATGACGCTCCAGATCCTGCAGCACCCGGATGTAGAGGTTGGAGCTGACCTCGGGATATTCGGCCACCAGTTTCGAGTTGGGCACGTTCACCAGGTTCTCGCGGATCATTTCGCGGAAATGGTCGTCGTTGGATGCCACCATCAATGCAATCGGCATAATCTCTCTTTCCCGGCGCCCGGCGCTTTTCCGCTGCCGGCGCTTAAGGCAAACACTCCTCTGAATCGGCGCTGCACCCGGCGCTTTCAATCGGCAGGGTGGTCTGAAAATCGGGCATGGTCACCGGAGGCAGACCAAGATAACTCAAGAAGGCCGTGAACTGATAGTTCACGATCCGCACCCGTACGCTGTCGGGAACGCACTCGCGGCTGCACTCGGCGCCGTCGCAGCTGAACTCCTCCAGTTCGCCCGATTCCGCATTGCGGCCAAAATACGTCACCTCGATCTCCGCCTGACCGTCGCGGAACCGCTGCCGGTCAAACATGATCGGCGTGTTCTCCCTCATGTAGCTCACCACGTTCGCTCCGCCGCCCTGGTAGCAGTGCGTCGCCGCGTAGCGCGCTCCTTCCCGTGTGTAGTCGACGGCGCTATTCCATACCCAGAGCAACTGCCCCGTGAAGATGAGCATGGAGGTGATCGGCAGAATCACCCCGGCGAACACCATCGCGTACTCCACCGTCGCCGCGCCGCTTCTCTGTTCTTCTGCGCGCCGCATCTCAGGTACCTCCATATGGCACGCGCACCACCGGGCGCAGCGGAATCGGGTCGCCCAGCAGCCGTGGAATATTCAGCTGGATCGGATAGCCGTCCGGGATTCTCACCACAATGTAGTCCGGCGGCAGCCCGCCTTGCGCGGCGTCGCACCCGGTATCGGAGCATTCGCACTCTTCCAGTTCTTCCGATTCCGGGTTCCGCCGCTCGATGCGGATCTCGATCATATCCGGCTGGAGCCCCGGCAGAATCAACTCGTCGTTCTCGCCCGGTCCGCCGCGCAACGCGTAGTTGATGGCGGCCTGCACCCGCTCATCGTCTTCCGAGCACAGGTTCATCGCCTGCTGCGTCCCGACAAATCGCCCGAGCGTGTAGAGTATCTTGTGAACCGTGTAGTAGGTGTAGGAAACCCGCGCCAGCTCCAGCATCCCGAACAGGAACATCATCAGGATCGGCACCCACAGCGCTGCCTCCACCATCGACGATCCGCGGCGGCTTCTCATCGATGAAGCACCACCTTCCCCGGACCAGTCGTGACAGTGCACCCGGAAAAGCGTCCCTGACGCAGCGGCACAGTGCTGCCGATATAGGTGACCAGGAACCGGCCATTCTCATCGTTCGGATTGAGATTGGTCGTGTTGGGCTGGGGTTGAAGCAGAAACTGCCGCAGCCCGAGCACGGTCATCGCCTGCGGATCCGTCAGTTCCAGAACGATGGGAATCGTCAGCACGCGCCGCCGGTTCCCCGTGTAGGCCTCATAGGTCTCCACGTTCTCCACATTGGAATCCGGAGCATATGGAGCAGCGGCGGCTGCCACTTCGGCGATATTCTCACAGGCCGCGAGCAGTCCCGATTCCAAACGCATCCCCAGGCCGCACAGCAGCGACTGAATCTGAGTAGGAACCCGGTTCATGTTGCATGGTAGGGCCGCGGCGCTGGCCCAGATTCCTTCCACTGCGTTCACGGTGAGGCAGCTCACCGCCTCGTTCGTGGTTGCGGGCAAACCGCCCGCGCCGATGCGGAATGTCTGCGTCGCTTCATCGGGAAACAGCTCGGCTTCCTCGTTCAGCCGGTTGATCAGCAGGAAGGGCAAACGCTGGATGCTACCCGGCAATGGCTGCGGTATTGGCAGCGCGCTGCACTGATAACCGAGCGTGTACAGAGTTCCCGGGACGAATCCGAACTCGGTGTCGTCGCCCGGATCCAGCGCCGCCACCGCAATCGGCGCCACATCGCCGCACGCGGTGCACAGCGGCGCGCTATGACCCGCCACCGCCTCCACCAGCACCGGCGTTCTGCGGTCCAGCCCCAGCGAGAGAAAACTCCAGAACAGCAGCGGCGCGTCGGACTGGATGCGGATACGCACATGGCGCGCCAGCGTGCCGCCTCCGGCTTCTCCTCCTCCTCCATCTCCTGTCCCCGTAGCCGCTTCCACCGTCTCAAAAAACGCCGCCTCCTGAATCTCGCTGTTCAGATTGCCCGTGGCTTCTCCGATCGGGCGGCCGCCGTAGTCGTAGCGGTTGGCGAATCCACCCCCCTCGCGCGCGGCAAGCTGCGCCGCCGCCTGCGCGTCGTCAAGCGATGCATCCGTGCCGGCCAGCTGCGCCGCGGCGGCTAAAGCAATGGAGTTGGCCGCGGTCTTCAGCTCGCCGCGGATCATGTAGATGCGTCCCAGGTCCACCGCGAACCCCATCAGCCCGAACACCACCGGAACCAGGATCACCAGCATCTGGAATGCAGTGGCGCCACTCCGCCGCCTCGACACACCTGTACCGCGCGGCTCGGGCCTCCGCGATGACTTGCGCCTACTTGGGATCCTGATGACCACGCGGTCCTACAAACTCGGGTTTCTTCTCCTGCTTCGGCTCGCTCTTTTTCTCTTTCTTCTGCTTCTTGGCCTCTTCGATCTCGGCAATGGTGGGCAGATAGGCCTCAAGTGTGTCCGGCAGCTTCACCTCCTCGCCCGGCGGCAGCGGCTTCACGAACCGCGGCGTCACCACCACCAGCAATTCATCGTTCGATTTCCGCGTCACGCGGCTGCGGAACAAGTGCCCGATGATCGGAATATCACCGATGCCGCGCACGCGTGTCAGCGTCTGGATCACGCGGTTGTCGATCAGCCCCGCGATGGCAAAGCTCTCTCCATCCTTGAGAATCACCTCCGTCGACGCGCGCCGCGTCGCCACCGCCGGAATCAGGAATCCCTGCAGCGTAACCGCGTTGGTGAAATCCAGCGCGCTCACCTCCGGAGCCACTTTCAAGTGAATCCCTCCATGCGTGGTGACCGTGGGCGTGAACCCTAGCCCCACGCCGAACTGCCGGAACTGCACCGTCACCACCGGCGAGTTGGCGCCGCCCGTTGTCGTCGCCTGAATCGTGGGGAAGGGAAACTCACCGCCCGCCAGGAAGTTGGCCTCCTTGCCCTCGATCACGATCAGATTCGGCTCCGCCAGCATCTGAAGCAGGTTGCGGCTTTGCAGCGCCTTGATCGTCGCGCCGATATTCAGATCCGGACGGAAGACGAAGATGTTCAGCAGATCCGCGAAGTTCACGTTGGTCGAAGAGAGTTCCCCCCGCTGGAACTGAAGCTGCGAAAAGCGCGGTGCCTGGAACTGTTGAGTGGTGGCCGTGCCCAGCACCTTGTCATTGCGGCTGAAATAGTTGAATCCCAGCTCGCTCAACCCGACGCGGTCCACCGTGGCGAATTTCACCTGCAGCAAAATCTGGCGCGGCTCCGGGTCCGGCGGAAGCTGGATGAGGTTGACCACTTTCTTTGCATGCGTGGAAGCCAGCGCCTCGGCGCGGCGCGCCTCGTCCGCGTTTTTCACCGCACCGGTCAGCACCAGCGTCTCTTCATTCCCGGAAAGGCTGACGCCGCTGTCGCCCAGACTGTCGGCCATCTCTTTCTTCAGGTTTTCAAAGCCGGTCGTGTCGGCGACAACATTGACATTGAACCGCGCGGGAATGGCGCCTGTCTCCCACACCACAATGGTTGCCTTCCCCACGCCTTTGGCGTTCACCATCACCTCGCGCGGACTCACGACTACCGCATCAGCGATTTTGGGTTCCGATACCGCCACGCGAAGGATGTCGTTATGGAATTGGACCAACTCGCCCCGGCCCAGCGTCAAGGGCAAATCGCGCGGAGGAGCCGTCTGCGGCAGAACAACTGCCGGCATCAGCAAGAGAAAAAGGACGGAAAAGTAGCGGCTCATTGAAAAATTTCCTGAACGTGTTTGTCCCCGCGGTAAACGTCGACAACAAGCTTCGGCTTCGGCGGTTCCTTCTTGGGCTCCGGCTTCGGCTCCTCGCCGGTCAGTTTGGCCCACTCGGCGCGATCCTTCAGATTCACCGGCGGCCGCGCCGCCAGGCCCCGCCGCGCGGAGCGGCTCAGCAGCATCGGCTCGATCTCTTCGATCAAGGCAGGAGAAGTGTTCTGTTGCGTGGAGCGGTCCATCGGGTTGCGCAGCGCCAGGCTGATCTTGCCCTGGTTCTTGGCCAGCTCCAGTTTCTTCGCCTGCTCTGGCGTCACCATCAAAGTCGCGGTCTGGTTGGTGGGACGCGTGACGTTGGCCTTCGCCGCGCCTGCGGCTCCCGGCTGCTGGATCTCGGTGGTCCGCCCGACGCTCAGCACCACAACATCTTCCAGAAGATTCACCGTCAGCGCCTCCACCGGATTGCCGGTCTTGGTGAACAGCACATCCACGTGCGACCGCGGCTGTATCAACCCCGACGCTCCGCTGGCGTCGGTGAAGGCCACCGACACGGCGCGCATGCCCGGTTCGATCGTGGCTGCCACACCATCCACTCCGGTCAGCGAGGCAAGCCGCGTCGCGGTGACCGGCTCGTTCTCGTTGACAGGATAAAGCAGTGCGCGGCCGATGGCTTCCTGCGCACCGCTCAGCGCGCCCTTCGGGATGTCCTTCTCCAGAAGCTTGACCAGTTTCAGATCGGCCTTGGCCAGTTTGGTTCCCGCGGGCATGTCGCGCATGGCCGCGACGACGTCCACCGTCTTTTCCGTCTTCGGTGCCTTCGTTCTTGCGTACAGGAACCAAGTCAGCAGCGCCGCCGAGACCCAGGCGATGCCGAATATTGTCAGTAGCTTTTGACGATCCATTCCGTCGTGTCCTTGTTCGTGACGCCTATCCTGTGCTAAACCCCAGAATTCGCGTCAAGTTACGCCAATTCAAGCTTATGGAGCGGCCAGCAACGTGGCTGTCCGGTCTGTATGCAGCTTCTTCCAGCCTGCAGCCTCTAGCGCGGCGACCAGCGAGTAGTCGTTGGGAAGCAAGGCGTGGGTGAAACCATAATATGTTACCTTTTCTTGCCACCCCGGTCGAACCTGCACCAGCCGGATGTAGTCTTTCATGAACTGAACCCCGTAGAAGTCGCTGCGACCGTCGAAAAAAACCTTGCGCCCCCCGGAAAACCGGTAGATCAGGTAGCCGCCGTATTTGTCCGGGTGCAGGATTCTCGCCGGCTCCGGCAACTGCTCCACTTGCTCTGCCGCGCCCACCGGAAACTGATCCGGAGGGAAGCCCGTGCGCGCGCGAACACGTGGGGCCTGCAAAACGACGAAGGCCAGTGCCAGCGCCAGTGGCGCGGTAAGATAGCCGCCCAATCGCCCATCGATGGCGCCCAGGTTCCCGCCATACCGCAGGAAAGTTTGAATACGCCTCCGCAACCCTTCGCGCAAGCCTGACGCCTCGCGCAGCGCTTCGCAGAGGGCGCCGTTGGCCAGCGGCAAAACCGCTAGCGCAACCAGCGGCAGCACCCGCGCGCTGCGCAGCGCCGCCCCAATCAGCATCGCCGATACAAGAAAATGGGCCAGCTTGCCCTGCGTCAACGCCAGTACGCAACCGAGTCCGGCCAGAGCCACCGTGAGCAGTATCTGATATGCGCCCTCGGCGTGGAAGTTGAAGCTTTGGAATTCCCCAACACGTTCCAACAGTTCCGTGTTGGAAAGGTAGGCAAACAGGTGGACGTGCAGCTGCCAGCCGTAAGGGTTCAGCAGGCTGCCTGCCGCCGAAGCCAGCGCCATTGCCGCAAACCAGCCAGGCGAGCCAGCCCGTTCGCGGTCCTCCCAAATCCATCCCGAGCAGAGATGGCCCGCTGCGTAGAGCAGGCACAACAGCGGCAGGAAGAAGAAGCTGGCATGCAGGTTCGCCCATAACGCCGATAGAAAGGCCACTGCCGCCGCATGCCGCCATTGGAAACGTCCAGGTGCCCGCTCGGCGATCCACAGCCACCCCAGCAGCAGAATCCAGCTGAATACGTGCGGCCGCGCCAGCCAGTGAATGTTCACCGTGGAAAGCATCGGCGAGGCCATCGCGCAGGCCAACAGAAAATCCCCTCCCGCTGCCCAGTGCAGCCGGAACCACAACCAGGTGCACGCGCCGATGGCCGCAAGATAGAGCAAGGCCACCCCGCCTGGCCCGCCCGCTCGATGCGCGGCGCCCATCAACACGTCGGCGCCCCACTCCCAGGCTACCCACGGCTGACCGGCTTTGGTGAACGAGTATGGATCATGTGTCGGCAGGCGTCCCTCGGCAAGGATCGCTTCCCCGGTCCGGATGTGCCAGCCGGTGTCGGAATCGCGAAACAGCTTGCTTGGACCATCAAATAGCAATATGGCGAACAGCAGTGTAAACACGGCCCCGGCCGTGGCTAGATCGGGCATCAGCCAGCGCCGGGCCAGTTGCGACACAACTCCCGTTGCCACCGTTCAGGTTCGGGCCGTGGCGAGGCGGCTACTGGCCGGCCGCGCCGATGCTGGCCAGACCTTCCGTGATGCTCGAGTAGAGGCTGACGACCGCTTGCGAGAGCTGGTTCACCGTGACGATCAGAGCCAGGCCGACCGCGGCTACGATCAAGGCGTATTCCACCAGGTCCTGCCCTTGCTCATCTCTCCACAAACTGAGAGTGAATTGTTTCATCCTGATTCTCCTAAGTTCATTTAACCCGGCGGCCCGGCCTGGGTTTTGGTTACCCGGCGGCGGCTACTGCCTGGACGGCGCCGAACCTTCCGGGGTTAAAAAGACCTTTTCCATGGTTGCCGCCACGCGGCCCCAAAACGTTTTGGGCGGTTCGCGTTCGATCACCGCCGGTTTCCCATCCAACTCCGCCACAAGTGCCAGGTTCCGCAGCGCTGCCGGGTGATCTGGCTTATATCCTAGCGCGATCTTCAGCTCCCGGCGAGCCTCCTGGTACTGGCGCTGCTCGATCAGTACTGCCGCCATGTTGCTGTGCGCTGTCGCCGGATCAGACTGCGACTGCCACTGCAGCACCGCCTGCTGCGGATCGGCCGCCAGAGCTAGCCCTAGGTTGTTCCGCGCCACCTCGTTGCGCGGCTCCAGTTCCAGCGCCTTGCGGAACTCCGCCGCCGCCTCCCCGGCGCGCTTCTGCATCAGTAAGTTATGGCCCAAGTTGTTGTGAAGAGATGCCTTCGGTGGCGTGGAATGGCCAACCGCCTGGCGGTGGTGTTTCTCCCCGCTTTGCCAATCGCCCAGTTCATCCTGGATGATTCCCGCCCAGGCGTGCATTTCGGCATGGTTGGCATGCGCATTCAGAAACCGCCCCGCGCTCTGCGTGGCTTCCCTCCGCAGCCCTTGCCCGCGCAAGGCTCGCACCAGCCGCAGTTGCAGTTCCGCGTTATCCGGAAACCGCGCCACCGCCAGCCGGTAATGCTCCAGCGCCACTTCCGGGAAGCCTTTCGCCTGGTAGCTTTCCGCCAATTCGATGCGGATTGCCGGATTCTCCGGATCGGCCGCCATCCTGGCCCGAAGCTGTCTAAGCTCGATGTCCCCCTCGCCTGCGTCTATGGCGTTGACGATCTGCCGGTTCATCATGCTTGCCACCGCCGTGGTGGGCGTCGGCGCCCGCCGTGCCTGCCTGCTGCGCTGCGCACAGGAGACCGTCAACAAAACCGCCGCTCCAACCACCCCCACTGTTGCCTTCATAGGTTCTCGAACTCCAACTGATCGCCTTTCTCCGTACCCGTCTTCTCCAGCGTCCCGGCCGGCAACTCCAGCACCGAACTCGCCGTCAGGCAGATCGAGATCCGCCGTTTGGCCATGTCCCGCCGTTGCTTTTTCACAACTCTTTTCTTGCTTAGGAACAAAACATCGATCGCGAACTTCATTCCGAATGTGTGAATCGCTTCGCAGGGAACGATCCACAGGCCCTCGCCTTCCGGAAGGCTCTCGTGTTTCAGGAGCCCGGTCCTGCGAAGCTGGCTCGTATTGGCCACCGCGGCGCGCTCGGCCAGAATCGCGTTTCTGGTCCTGTTGTATACCTTGATGGCCAGCGTTCCTCCATTAAACACCCCCTTGTACTATTTGTCGCGCTGCTTACGGAACTTGGAAGGGTGGGAAGGGTTTAGGGTATCGTACTAGAGATGCCTTTGCAATCAACATTAAAGACGTTTCATATCTGCCTCCTCTTCGCCGTCCTATTTTTCCTCGCCGCACCGCCTCTTTCGGCTCAGCCTGGCCTTCCAGGGGCCGGAGGCGGTGTCATGACACTGACTGGCAATGCCCTCGGTGCCATCCTTCCCGCCAGCGGTAGCCCTTCGGATCTGATCCTGGATGAATCGCGCGGCCGGCTCTATCTGATTCAGTCCGGCGCCAACCAGGTATTCATCTACAACTACGTCGAGCGGCGCTTTGAAGGCAGAATCGATGTCGGCGTCTTCCCCGTATCGGCCGCCCTTTCCATGGACAACCGCTTCCTCTACGTCTCCAACGTGCAAAGCTCATCGATCAGCGTCATCAATCTCGACATGGACCGCGTCGTGCAAACGCTCAGCCTCCCGGCCAGGCCCGAGGGCGTCGAAACAGGTTTCGATGGACGCGTTCTCATCACCACCCAGGGCAGCGGTGTGGGCAATACCCTCAATACGCTTTTGATTTTCGATCCCTCCCAGGAGGCACTGTTGCAGCTGGCGCCGGTGCCTTCCCCTCCTGCATTGAACACCCCGGCCCCGTTGCCGGCGGTCTTCGCCGGACGCCCGGCGACAGCCTTTCCCGGCAAACTCCTGCGCACCCCCGACGGCCAGTTCATTATCGGCATGGTGGCCATCAACCAGCAGAACAACAGCGCCCTCACCACGCTGTTTGTCTACGAAGTCGCCTCCGGAACCGTGGTCCGGAATCGTACCGTCACCGGACAATCCACGGTCCTGTCCATCGCCCCGGACGGCTCCAAATTCATGGCCGGCTCCACCCTGTATGAAACCGCCACCCTCAACGTACTCGCCCAGCAAAGCACGGCCAATCTGCCTTTCCTCATCGTACAGGGCAACAACAATCCCGCCATCAGCCTCCAGCGCAACTTTGGCGGCAGCTTCTTCAGCATCGACGGCCAGACAATCTACTCCGCCTTCAACATCGGCGGCAATAACTTGAATGACCGCCCTGAGGCGGAAGCGCTATTCGTCAGCAGTTCCAAGAACCTGGCCGTGCGCCTCGGAATCAGACTTACCGAGACGGTGCTCGGCAAGATGGTCGCCACCGCCGACGGCGCTGATCTGTACGCTATTTCCGAATCCGGCATCCTGCACATCCCCATCGGCAAGCTCCTGGAGTTTCCCATCCTCCAGCCGGAGACCAACCAGGTCTTTCTCGCCATCGATCCCTGCAACAAGGGCGTCGCAAGGGCTTCCCTGAAAGTGAACAACCTCGGCGGCGGCAAAGCCACCTTCAGCGTGCCCATCGTCACCACCGCTCTCGTCACCGAGGTCACTACCGGCCTCGCTCCGGCCACTGTCAATTTCGTCATGGAGCCTGGACGCACCGCCGTTCGGCGGCTGGCCGGAACCAATATGTTCACCGGCGTGGGCGGCGGCGCGGGCGCGCCCATCAACGTCACCCTGGTCTCGCGCGAGGCCATCAACTTCCCCAACACCGTTCGCGTCTACATGAATTTTCGCGACCCCGACCAGCGTGGCGTCATCTACCCCGTTCCCACAACCCTTGCCAACAACGAGGGTCTACATGAGCTGATTCTGGATGAGCCGCGTGGACGGCTGTACATTTCCAATTCCGGATTCAATCGCGTGGAAGTGTTCGACACCCGGAGGTTGCGTTTCCTCGAACCGATTGAAGTCGGCCAGTTGCCTCGCTCGATGACCCGCTCGCTCGATGGCAGCACTCTTTATGTCGGCAACTCAGGCGGCGAATCAGTCTCCATTGTCGATCTCGATGCGCGGCGCGAGATCGGGCGCATCGACTTCCCCCCCATTCCCCGCGCCGGCACACAGCAGGTGATCCGCCCACTGGCTCTCGCGATGAGTCTTTCCGGTTTGCAGATCGTGATGTCCAACGGTACCTTGTGGCGTGTCATCGGCAATTCCGCCAGCCCGCGGCCCGCCAGCTCCATCGTCAGTCCCACTAGCAACACCACCGCCTTACCCGCTCCGGCCCAGTACTCGTTGGCCCAAACCCCAGGTGGCGAGTTCCTTGTCGCTCTCGCTGGCAACGGCAACGCTTTCCTTTTTGACGGTCTCGCCGACAACTTCACCACCGGCCGCACCATCAACCAGAACCCCATCCAGAGCTACTACGGTCCCGCCGTCGGCGCCTCCAGCGGCGCTTTCTTCGCTGTCAACGGCCTGATCCTCAGCCCCGCCCTCTCCATCATCGGAGGCGTCGAGCGGCCGGGCCAGGTCCAGTTTGGTCCTCCCGCGCAGCCTGGCCAGCCGCCGACCCAAACCACCGTCAGCGCCGGCCAGCGCCATATCCAATCGGTCTCTCCCATCAGCGAAACCCACTTCGTGCGCATGACCCTCCCTGTTCGCCAGAACATCAACTCCGTCACCCGCGATGATCCGCGCGCCGTCATTGAGATGGTCGACATCCGCACCGGCGCCGAAACCGTCGTTGCCGTCGCCCCCGACAATCCCCAGTTCATGGCCTTCGGCACGGCCCGCATCAGCGTTCCTGCACGTCAGATGGTGGTCGATTCCCGCGGCATCGCCTATGCCATCGGCCTTTCCGGTCTCAGCGTCGTTCCCCTTCAGCAGGGCGGCGCCCAATCCCGTCCCCAAATCGCCTCCGGCAGCCGCGGCATCGTCAATGCCAACACCGGCACCACCTTATTTACCCCGGGAGCCTTCATCACCGTCAACGGCGGCAACCTCGCCGAAACCGCCGTCGCCGATCAACTGCCTCTGCCCACCGTCATGGGCGGCTCCTGTGTCACCCTGAGTGACGTGCCCCTGCCGCTGTTGCAAACCAACTCCGGCCAGATCACCGCCCAGATCCCCGATGATCTTCGGCCCGGCGTCTACGTTGCGCAGGTCCGCAGCCTCGCTACCGCCACCCAGTCCGATCCCGTCGTCGTTACCGTGCAGAGGCCGCAGTAGCCCGTCGCTAAGTCACAGGAGACTAGCGGAGAGTAACGCGCTCAGGTGATTTAGAATCAAATGATTGCAACTCCGGGGTAGTTGTGCTCAGATAGGTGGAAGATGAACGGGGTTGGGCTGTCGCCGGCACGGGCTGAGGTGAAATCTCACCTGGAAGATATCCTTGCCTCGCCCGTTTTCAAGCGCGCCGAGCGGCAATCCCTGCTGCTTTCCTACGTCGTCAATCACACCCTTGCCGGGAACACCGGAGCCGTGCGGGAGGCCAGCATCGGCGTCGACGTCTATGGCCGCCCGACCGACTTCGACCCCCGCGAAGATACCTTCGTTCGCGTGGAAGCCTCCCGCCTCCGAACCCGCCTGCTTGAGTATTACGAATCTGACGGCAAAAACGACCAGACCACCCTCGAAACCTGCCGCGCCGGCATGGCCGCCAAGGATGATCTGCGCATCGTCGCCAACTGTTCCGGCTTTCACAGCCTGATGGGCAACCACGAAATCTGCAGCGCCCTTTTTCGCGATGCCGTCCGTAACCATCCCAGGCAGGAGTTGGCCTGGCGCATGCGCTGCGAGCAGCACTACCGCGCCAACCGTTATCAGGAGGTCTCATGCCCATTCTCGTCTTGCTGTTTGCGCCCCTGCTCAGCGCAGCCACCTTGTCCGTTTCCCCGGAGACCATCTTTGACTGCGTCAATGGCCTCGGACGTGCCGCCCTGAAATGGTCTGAAGGCGGCGGCGCCGTCGATCTTCGGGTCGGCTCCCCCACGGGACCTTCGCTCACCGGCCTTACCGGGCCCGAAGGCGAATCGATCACCGGGGACTGGGTTACCGACGGAATGCGCTTCTTCCTGGTCAGCGAACAGGGCAGCATACTGGCCTCCCTCACCGCTCGTGTCCGCTGTGGCGGAACGCTATCCACTGTCGACCCCGGTCTGAAAACCGGCAGCTACTTTCCCCTCCAGACCGGCAACAGCTGGATCTACCGGCAAAGCACACGCACGGTAACTTCCAGCTACCTCATCCGCACCATCACTCACACCGAGGAGCTTGGCGGCAAGACCTATTACGCCGTTTCAGGAGGAGGCTCGGTGGCGTTGCGCCTGCGCGGCGATGCCGACGGGCGGCTCTGGCGCTTCACCGGAACTGCATCCAGTCCTTCCGAGGCATTGCTGCTCCCATCAGCTGCCACCAGGATCACTCCTTACCAGGGGCCGCTTGGCTCTTTTGATGACGCCGTCACGGTTACGGGGGGCGATCCACTGCTCCGCACCGAAGATGTTTATGTGCGGGGCATCGGTCCTGTTCGCAGCGAATCCAGATTGCTCACCGGCTCTTCCGGTGGCTTCACCTCCGGCCTGGAACTCGTCGAAGCACGCCTCGACGGCGGCCTCCGCTTGCTGCTGCCCATGCCTCGCCTCTCAATATCGGTCGAACGCACTTCGCTCGACGTTACCGGCCGCAACGTCACCAACTGCGCCGTACCATCCTACTGCGTAGCCTGCTTCGGCGATCCCAGGTACAGGCCCTGCGCCAGGGCGCGACTGGAAGCCGGTGCCTCCGCAACCTACACCGTAGACTTGGAACTGGTGGATGCAGGCGGGCAGGTTGCATTTCGCGCCCCAGCCATCGGTCCCCAGACCAGCGATCTGCTCGCCTATGTTCAACTTCAGCTCTATTCTCAGCCGGACGTTCCGCTCGCACCGGGCCTCTATACCCTGCATGGCCGTCTGCGCAGTGGCGCCGATCTCCTCGCCGCCTCCTCCATTCAACTGCGCATCGAGTAAACCGCCCGAAGCCTGATACACTCTACCGGATGACAAGGCGTGAAATCATCCGCTCCGGAGCCTGGCTCGCGCTCGCGGTTCCGTCCCCCTTCGCCAGCCGCCTCGTGGCGGCTCCTCGCTTTACCGCCGATCCCTTCCTAAGCGGCGTTGCCTCTGGCGATCCCACCTCCACCGGCGTCGTCTTGTGGACGCGCCTCCTTCCCGACCCCTCCCGCGCCGCCTCCTGGCAGCGCGAAAACGTCGAAGTGCTCTGGGAGATCGCCGAGGATGAATCCATGCGCCGCATCGTCCGCCGCGGCAGGGAACTGGCCACCCCCGAACTCGGCCATTCCGTCCATGCCACCCCGGAGGGGCTCCAGCCCGGCCGCTGGTATTGGTACCGTTTCCTCGCCGGCGGCCACTCCAGCCCCATCGGGCGCACCCGAACCGCGCCCCAATCCTCCATCCTGCGCCTGCGTTTCGCCTTCGCCTCCTGCCAGCATTTCGAAGCCGGCTTCTACACTCCTTACCGTCACACGAACGCCGAAGACCTCGATCTCATCATCCACCTCGGCGACTATATTTACGAAGGGCCCGAACGCACTACCGGCGTCCGCCGCCACACCGGAGCCGAGATCAAGACCCTCAACGACTACCGCAACCGCTACGCTCTTTACCGCACCGATCCCGGCTTGCGCGAAGCGCACCGCCTGTTTCCCTGGATCGTCACCTGGGATGACCACGAGGTCGACAACAACTACGCCGGCGATATTCCCGAGGACAAACAGACGCGCCAGGAGTTCCTCGAGCGCCGCGCCAACGCTTACCAGGCTTATTACGAAGCCATGCCCCTGCGCCGCTCTTCTCTCCCCTCCGGCTCCTCCATGCAGCTCTACCGCCGCTTAAGCTTCGGCCCGCTCGCCGAATTCTTCGTCCTCGACACCCGCCAGTACCGCACTGACCAGCCCTGCGGCGACGGTAACAAACCACCCTGCCCGGAGATGACCGCGCCGGACCAGACCATGTTCGGCCCGGCTCAGGAGAAGTGGCTGATGGACGGCCTCTCCACCTCAAAAGCGCAATGGAACATTCTCTGCAACCAGGTCATGATGGCGAAGATCGACCGCCGCGCGGGCGATGACGAACTCTACCCGATGGACCAGTGGAGCGGCTATGAGACCGCGCGCCTCCGCTTCATGCGATTTCTCGCCCAAAGCAAGCCTTCCAATCCCGTCGTCGTCACCGGCGACGTTCACTCCAGTTGGGTCTGCGATCTCCGCGAACGCTTCCGTGACGCTTCCTCTCCCGTCGTTGCCACCGAGTTCACCGGCACATCCATCTCCTCCGGCGGCGACGGCCTCGACATGCCGCCCACCGTGGCCGCATACCTGTCCGACAACCCGCAAGTGAAATTCCATAACGCCCAGCGCGGCTACGTCTCCTGCGAGTTGAACTCGAAGATCATGACCGCCCGCTACCCCGTCGTCGATCGCGTCACCGTGCCGCAATCCCCCATCCGCATCCGTGCCTCCTTCACCGTCGAATCCGGCCGCCCCGGAGCCCGGAAATCATGAAACACCTGCTTATTCTCTTCACCTCGCCGTCGCCGCTCCCCGGTCACAGACCTCTAAAATTTTCATCTCTCTCAAAACAAAGCCCCAATCTGCCGACATCCCCCCAAACCCCTGTTAATAGCATGTGAGTTGTCCGGTGGAGTTGACACGTGAATGAAAAAGATCCCATCAATCAGGCGCGCGCGGAGGCCGGGGTCGGAATGAGGGTGGAGGCGCCGGATTGATGGGATCGCTCAGTGAGCTAAACCGCCACCGCAGCGGGTCGTCTATGGGGATTGGATGAT